>Ga0210040_10000774_pt1 | contig 51394 bp, 35 predicted proteins | sample CryGeyCG12114_NA_FD_185462 | JGI IMG/M metagenome (GOLD analysis project Ga0210040, IMG submission 185462) | Groundwater microbial communities from aquifer - Crystal Geyser CG19_WC_8/21/14_NA (SPAdes) (version 2) | ecosystem: Environmental > Aquatic > Deep subsurface > Groundwater | place: USA...
ACGGTGTTAGCTTTCCGGTAGCATCCGAAATTCTTTCGGATAATGCTTTTGGCGGAACCGGTAATTCTGATGGTTTTGGCTACCAGGCAATTGATGAGTTTAATATTCTGCGTTCCCCTTCCGACCAGAACTTATACGGTGGAAATTGGACGGCTTATTACCGGGCAATTTTGCGGGCCAACACTTTATTAACCAAAATGGACCAGATTGACTGGAGTGGAAATGAGGCGTTGCAGACCAGATACGAAGCTGAAACCAGGTTTTTGCGGGCTTTTTTCTATTTTGATATGGTACGGCTTTGGGGGAATATTCCTTTGCTAACCGAGCCTTCCCGCGAAAATGTACCGCAAGCTAATCCGGATGATGTTTATAAATTAATTGCGGAGGATTTGGTGTTTGCCGCAGAAAACCTAGCCGCTACTTCTTATGCTGCCCAGCCTACGAATGAACGGGGCCGGGTAACCAAATGGGCTGCCGAAGCTTTATTGGCCAGGGTTTATTTGTATTACACCGGTTATTACGGCAAAGCCGATTTAGTGGGTACTATAACACAGGCGCAAGCATTAGCTTACCTGGAAGATGTAATAGCAAACGGCGGATTTGGTTTAGTGGAAGACTTTGCGAATTTATGGCCGGCTGCATCTGTTGCCAATTATGCCGGAGAAGATAATAAAGAAACTGTTTTTGCTATTAAGTATACTTATACCAGCGATTACGATGGTAACACCGATGGTAACCATTGGCTGGTGATGTTAGGTATGCGGGAACAATTTAGCTATCCGTACGGCAATGGCTGGGGAGGCGCAACCGTAAATCCCAAGTTATGGAATGCCTATAGTGCTAATGATACCCGCCGGGGTGCTACCATTATATCTATTGCCGATGAAGGTATTAACTTTACCAATCAGCCTAAGCAACGGGAATATACCGGTTACTATAACAAAAAATATACCCCCATGGTAGACGAAGAAGGGAACAGTATTGCGGTAAATAATGGCGCTACCAACTTCATGATTGGCCAGTTTCAGGATTATGTAGCTATTCGGTATGCCGATGTATTATTGATGGCCGCAGAATTGGGAAGCCCTAATGCGCAAACTTATTTTGACGCTGTTAGAGAACGCGCCTATAAAACAAATTTCACTACTATTTCAGTTACAAAGGCAAATATTATGAAAGAGCGTCAACTGGAATTTGCCTATGAAGGAATCCGTTACTGGGATCTGTTACGCCAGGGAATTAGTACTGCCGCCGCTACAATTGCCGAAACTACTACTGTGTTAAATGGTGGTACTTCGGTTACCAAAACTATTGCGGCTGACAAAATTATAGAAACCCAAGGGTTACAGCAGATTCCCAATACCCAAATAACTTTATCGAACGGGGTATTAAAACAAAATCCGGGCTGGTAGTATGGTTTACCTGTTTTAAAATCAGGTAAATAAAAAAGGGAAGGTGCATCAGATTCAGGTAATTTTTAAATAGAATTCTTTTTCTGATGCCTTCAATTTCATTCAACTATAAAAAGTAAAAAAAGATGAAAAGCTTTAAAACAATATTTTCCATCCTCCTTTTTTCGATGCTTTTTGCTACAGCGTGTCAGGACGATGACCATGAATTAGGCAGAATGCTTGAAGCATCCGAAATATCCTACAAAGTAGTTCAGGATTTAGCTACCGATCCGGGAGGAAACACTGTTATCCTGATCAATGAAACACCAGCAACAATTTCTATGTGGGATTATGGCACTGGTCGTTCTAACCGGCAAATAGATACCGTTCGTTTCGCCTTCGAAGGAGATTATACCATTAAATTTTCAGCTGTTACGGCCGGGGGCATTGTGGAGTTAGAACCAAAAACCATTACTGTAACCCAAAATAACCTGAATTATGTAAACGATCCGCTTTGGACAGCTTTATCCGGTGGGGTTGGAAATGAAAAAACTTGGGTATTGGATATGAATGCTACCTATTTTGATGGACCACTTTTCTTTTATGGCACTCAAAATGGTTGGGAAGGTGCTTGTATGGAAGAAGGCGGCGATTGCTGGAACTGGAACCCGGTTTACAGAGAAAACACCTGGTTAATGCCGGATGGTGATTACGGCACCATGACATTTAGTTTGAAAAACGGACCTTATGTAAATGTAAACCATTTAATGTTACCTGGCAGAGGAACTGAAAATGGCACCTATTTTCTGGACGTAGATACAAAAACGTTAACGATGACAGATGCCACTCCGCTTCATGATGCTAGCCGCGATGCCTGCGTAGCTAACTGGGGCGATATCCAATTATTGTCTTTAACTGAAAATTCAATGCAGTTTGGTGTAATGCGAAAAAGTGAGTGTGAGGGCGCTGCTTTATTAGTTTACAATTTTGTGCCTATACAATAATTTACTAGAGTTATTAAAAAAAACTGCTTATTTCTTTAGTCACGATTAATCTATAATAAATATTATATGCAAAAGCGGCTGGTTATTAACCAGCCGCTTTTGTTTATATCGGTTAGTACGTAAGTGGTTTGTCTCTTTACTAATTTTGCTGATAACATAATTAAAAATGTATTTGCCAGTATAACTTTGTCGTAAGGCGAAGTAGTTTTAACTCTAAACGAAGTAGTAGTTCATTATCATCCTTTATTATAATAAGTAAAAATTATAGTAACTTATTCCAGAGTTTTTAAATACTTATAGATATTTTAAAATATAGCTATAAAGACTAAAGAATCTTTCGTGTTTGTTGGGGTATGATGAATTTTATTCAAAATGAGTTGTAGGAAGCTGTTGGTCGTCTTATTTTTTTTGATTTGCCAATTAAATTTATTTGCTCAAAAAGAAGCTTATAAATTTATTCGGGTAGAAGATAATACCGGGCTTTCTTACAGCCAGATAAACTGTATTTTAAAGGATAGTCAGGAGTATATGTGGTTTGGCACCATGACGGGTTTAAGCCGGTACGATGGATATGCGATTAAGACCTTTCAGCATAATGCCAAAGATTCAACTTCTATTAACGATAACCGGGTAAAAAATATTTATGAAGGGCCCGATGGCTTGCTTTGGGCGCTGACAGCTACTGCTTTAAATATATATAATCCGCAGACAGAAACTTTTTACAGCCAGCCCCAAAAAGTTCTGAAAAAATACGGCATTCCTGCGCCCTCTATCACAAGTATTGTTAAAGATTTTAAGGGGAATTACTGGTTTTTAACACCAATTGGTGAATTGTTTAAATATGCCACCCAAAATGGTAAAACCACAAAGGTTGTAGCTAACCCAACTAAATCCTTAACATCGGTCAGAAATAAAATCGTTGATTTTAAAGAAGATAAATACGGCGATTTCTGGCTGATGTACGCTAATGGTGAGTTAGCCAAACTGAGTGGCACTTCTTACCAGATTACCTACCGGAATTACTTTTTAAGAGACAAACAAAGGCAAAATGAGCAGGAATATGCTCTTTTTATTGACGATGCAGGTGATTGCTGGATTAATCCTAAATCAGATTATAGAGGGGTATTTTATTTTAATCATCAAAGCAAACAGTTTTCCGCAATAAATAAAAATTCGGTTAAACCTCAGCTCAATACCGATGTGGTAAGTACAATTGCCCAGGATAACGAAGGCCTTATCTGGATTGCAACTGACCACGGCGGCATAAACATCATTAATAAAAAAGATTTTTCGGTCAGGTATTTACTGCATAACCCCGATGATGAAAAGAGTTTAAGCCAGAATAGCATTTATGCCCTTTATAAAGATAATACCGGCATTATGTGGGTAGGTACTTTTAAAGATGGCGTTCATTATTATCATCCTTATGCAGATAAATTTCGCTTGTACAAGCACCAGGCTAATAATTCTTTTAGCTTACAATTTAACGATGTAAACCGTTTTGTAGAAGATGCCAAAGGTAATTTGTGGATTGGTACCAACGGCGGCGGGCTTTTGTATTTCGATCGCCAAACGGGCCAGTTTAAACAATATTTACATAACCCCAACGATCCTAAAAGTTTAAGCAATAATATTATTGTAGGGCTGTACCTGGACCAGGAGCAAATACTATGGATTGGCACTTACATGGGCGGGTTAAATAAATACGATGGCAAAGAATTTACCCGTTACCGGCACGACCCCAAGGTGCCCGCCAGTTTAGCCGATGACCGCGTATGGGATATATTGGAAGACTCACAGAAAAATCTCTGGATCGCCACTTTAGGCGGCGGCCTTGACCAATTAGACCGCCAAACAAATACTTTCCGGCATTATAAGCCAGGTTCTTCCAAGGCTATTCATTCGCTTTATATCAACCGGATTATGGAAGATAATGCCGGTTATATATGGCTGGCTACTGCCAATGGATTGGAAAAGATGAACCGGGAAACCGGTGTTTTTACAAATTATATAAACCAAGCCGTTGACCCGAAAGGAGCCGGCAACAATAGTGTGAGCACGCTTTTGGAAGATAGCCGGGGATTTATTTGGTGTGGAACCGACGAAGGGCTTCATCTTTTTAATAAAAGCACCCAAGCCTTTAAAAGCTTCCGCAAAGCCGATGGCTTACCCGATAATTCTGTTATGAGCATCGTGGAAGATAATCAGCATAACTTATGGCTGAGTACACGTAATGGTTTATCTAATTTAATTATTAAAAAAGAAAGTAAGAATGATAATCTGAGTTTCAGTTTTAAAAATTACGATAAGTCGGATGGGTTACAAGATGTTTCTTTTAATACCAATGCCGGTTTTAAAACCCGTAGCGGAGAGCTTGTTTTTGGCGGAGGCAAAGGAATTAATATTTTCGATCCCCAAAGCTTGGCTATTAATAAAATAGCGCCTAAAGTAATATTAACCGGCTTGCAATTATTTAACCAAAACGTAGAGCCTAACAAAAAAGTAGGCGACCGGGTAATTATAAGCCAACCAATTAGTCAGATACCGGAGCTCAGGCTTAAATACCACGAAAATATGTTCTCCCTGTCTTTTGCGGCTTTAAATTATCTGCTCCCCGATAAAAATCAATTTTATTATAAGTTGGAAGGTTTTAACGATAATTGGCTCCGCAGTGACGGTAAATCGCCCAAAGCTACTTTTACTAACTTAAATCCGGGCACTTATATATTCCGGGTAAAAGGCTCTAATAACGACGGCGTTTGGAATGAAAATGGCGTTGCCCTGAAAATTATTATTCAGCCACCCTTCTGGAAAACAATTCCGGCTTTAATTGCTTATGGGGTTTTGCTTATACTGGCACTTTGGGTAGCACGCCGCATGGTACAAAACCGCGAGCGTCTTACGTATCGGCTGCAACAGGAACGGGAAGAAGTTAAACGTCTGCACGATCTGGATGTTTTAAAAGTTAAGTTCTTTACCAACGTTAGCCATGAGTTCCGGACGCCACTCACTCTTATTCTGGCTCCTTTAGAAAGCATGATGCAAACGGTTATGGATACCGAACATAAAAATCAGTTGCAACTGATACACCGTAACGCCAAACGCCTGCTCAACTTGGTAAACCAGCTTTTGGATTTCCGGAAAATGGAAGTACAGGAAATTCCTTTTAAGCCGGTTAAAGCCGATATAATTTCTTTTATAAAAGACATTACCTGCTCTTTTACCGATTTGGCCGAAAGAAAACAAATTCAGTTTTCTTTTATCTCGCCGTTAGAGCAGCTAGAAACTTTCTTTGATCCGGATAAACTGGAGAAAATCTTGTTTAATTTACTTTCTAATGCCTTTAAATTTACGGAAGCAGGTGGTAACATAATGGTTAAATTAAAAATAACCAGCGCTCTTGGTAATACGGATGAACCTAAACAACTACAAATTTCTGTTTCTGATACCGGGATAGGGATTGCTGCTGAAAACAAAGATAAAATTTTCAAGCCATTCTTCCAGAGCGAATTACCTGGTACACTGATTAATCAGGGAAGCGGTATTGGTTTATCTATTACAAAAAAGTTTGTAAAACAACACGGAGGTTCTATTGGGGTTAAAAGCAAGTTGCAGGAAGGTAGTTGTTTCATCGTGCAGTTGCCAATCGCTGATAATGCAATAGTAACGCCTCTGACACCACCGCTTCCAACTCCCATTCCGTCTCTGCAGCCGGTTTTACAGCCTGAAACCATAAGCAAAGTAAATGAGGCGCACAAACCCGGTAAAAAACCGGTAGTTTTATTAGTAGAAGATAACGAGGACTTCCGTTTTTACTTGAAAGATCATCTTAAATCTTACTTTACTATTCACGAGGCCGCTAACGGTAAAGATGCCTGGAAGTTGGTTTTGACGTTAATGCCCAGCCTGATAGTAAGTGATGTGATGATGCCGGTAATGGATGGTATAGAATTGAGTAAGAAGTTGAAAAAAGATCCGCGTACGGCTCATCTGCCGGTAATATTATTAACTTCTAATGCCACCCAAGAGCAGGAAATTATTGGCTATGAAACCGGTGCCAACGATTATATAACCAAACCGTTTAATTTTAATATTTTACTTTCCCGTATAAAAAACCTGATTGCGCAACAAGCCAGGTACCAAGATGCTTTGCAGCAAAAATTAGACGTAAAGCCGCAGGATATTGCCATTACCTCCGCCGAAGAAAAACTGGTACAAACTACCATTGCGGTTATTGAGAAGTTTATGGCGGATCCGGAATTTTCGGTAGAAGATTTAAGCCGTGAATTAGGCATGAGCCGGGCTTATTTATACAAAAAGCTACTGGCAATTACGGGCCGGGCTCCTTTAGAATTTATCCGGGTAATACGTTTAAAACGGGCTGCTCAACTATTAAAAGAAAGTCATCTTTCTGTTTCGGAAGTTGCCTACCAAGTAGGTTTTAATAATCCGAAGAAATTTTCTAGTTATTTTAAACTTGAATTTAAATGTTTACCATCGGTTTATGCCGCTGAAAACAAGTTAATTCCGTCTTATAATAAAACGGAATTAACCATAAAAGAAGCGTAAAGATTTGTGCGGAATAGTTTACTGCCCGCACAACCAATTATAACACTATACCGGCATAAAGCTATTTAAACTGTAGTATAATGCCGCCGCAGCCATTGGCTTAAGCCGGCCAACCCCGGAAACAAAACCCGTTCGGTAATATTTGCCTGGTCCAGTTTATCGCGTATTTCCCATTTCAGGCGTGCTGGTATAATAATCCGGAAAAATAAGTCGGGGTGGTCGTGGAGCCAGTCGCTTAAAACGGCACCGGGGTTCGACATCATAGCAAATAAGGCATATTGGTGAATAATGCGGGCATCCAGGGAAGGCGGCTCCAGGAACAGCACAAAATCTTCTTCCTGAAAAGAATCCAGCTCTTTTAAAGAAGAGCAAACCGGTTCTAACATTTCCGGGGTAAAAACATTAGAGCCTTCTTTGCGGATTGTACTGCGCAATATTTCCGGAATTAATTGGTTAGATCTTACATAATTAACACACCAAACGGCCGCATCTTCGTGGTAATTTGTAAAATCGCTGGTGCAAAAGTGCAGCGCCACATAAGGCGAATAAGTAAAATCGAGCAGGCGGGTAGGTAAGCCATGGTGCTGCGCTACAGCCAGCCAGTTCCAGACCGAGTTGCCCGGCGAAGCATCTTTATGGGCATATTTGCGAAAATTGCGCAATAAATGGTGTTCGAGTTCACTGTAAGATCCGCCCAGCCGGATCAAACTGGTTTTCAGATCAAAATTTTTGTTCCACATGCCCCGGTAAATATAAGGCGACCGGAACCGGTTAATTTCCTGGTCCCAGGAATTACGAAATAAAGCTGATTGCAGTTCTTCCCAGCTATTTATTACAATATCATTTTTTAAATCCATTAAAATATTTTTCTGATACCGCTAAAAGGTTTAGCTTTTAATACGACAGATAAAAGTTTCGTTCGAAGCAATATGTACGTAAATTAAAACGGGTATATACGTATATTAAGGTACTGCGTAAAACAAATAACTACTTTTCCGTAAGTCTGAAAACAAGGACAGCACTGCAAATAGCCTGTAAATAGCAATGGTTAGTAGCATTAGTTATAAGAGTGGACCATGATTAAAGCCGTTATTTGCGCCGGGCTGATTTTTATTGTGGGCTGGTTCACGTGGTCTTTTGTCATCAAAAATAAAGCAATGGATAAACCTGATTTGCCGGTAAACAAGGCGCAACTATACGCCGATGTACAATTTCTGACCGGGCTGAACCCGCCGCGAAATGCTTTTAACTTAGCCTCTTTAAACCAAAGTGCCAACTATATCTTTCAGGAGTTTAAAAAAATATCGCCACGGGTAGAGTACCAGACTTTTAAAGTAGAAAACCAGGAATATAAAAATATAATTTGCAGCTTGGGCCCAGAAAATGGTGAGCGCATTATTGTGGGCGCGCATTACGATGTGTGTGGCGATCAGCCCGGCGCTGACGATAATGCCAGCGGGGTAGTCGATTTACTGGCCATCGCGCGCCTGGTGCACGAACTTAAACCCGAATTAAAATACCGTCTCGATTTTGTAGCTTTTGCCTTGGAAGAACCTCCGTATTTTAAAACCGAAGCCATGGGCAGTGCCGTCCACGCCAAGTCGTTGAGAACGGGCGGGGTAAAAGTAAAAGGTATGATTTGCCTGGAAATGATCGGGTATTATTCTGAGGAGAAAGATTCGCAGCGTTTTCCGGTAGCAGCTCTCAAAACTATTTACCCCAACCAAGCCAATTTTATTTCGGTGGTAGGTAATATGGGGCAGGGCGCATTAGTGAAGCACGTAAAAGATTATATTAAAGCTGGCAGCCAGATTCCGGTTGAATCATTAACGGCTCCGGCTGCGGTGCCCGGTGTTGATTTTTCCGATCATTTGAACTATTGGAAACACGACTACCTGGCCGTAATGATTACCAATACGTCTTTTTACCGGAATCCCAATTACCACCAGGCAACCGATACCATCGATACTTTAAACTTTGATAAAATGGCGGAAGTAGTAAAAGGCCTTTACTGGGGTATTATTCATTTGTAATCTCCCACGGTTTACGGGTAGCAGTTTACCAGCAGGATAAATAAATATTAAAATAAACTAATACAGCATCCGGCTCGTACGATTTATATGGTTTATACCAACCTGGTAAATCTTTTGGTTATACAAATCCGGACAAATGCAGGGCCGGTTAAAAAAAGAAAAGGATGCAGAAAACAACTTCTATTTTAGAGAATCTCAAGAAGAATGACCTTTTTGAGGTGGCGCCCGGAATACATTGTTTACAAATCGTGATGGTAAATGTTTACTTCGTCCGCGATTTGGAAGGCAAGCCCAACGAGTGGGTTTTAGTAGATACGGGCTTACCCAGATCAGCCAACCGCATTCGGCGGGCCGCAGAAAAGCTATACGGCAAAGATGCCCGTCCTAAAGCTATTATCATGACGCACGGTCACTTCGACCACGTGGGGGCTTTACGCACCCTGGCTTACGAATGGGATGTACCGGTGTACGCGCATTTATTAGAATTACCTTATTTAACCGGTAAGTCGTCGTATCCGCCACCCGACCCAAGCGTGGGCGGTGGCGCCATGGCTTATATGTCTTTCCTGTATCCGAAAAAACCGGTTGATGTTAGTATTTGGGTGAAAAAACTACCGAGCGACGGCCACGTGCCGCACTTGGCCGGCTGGTCGTACTTGCATACGCCGGGGCACACCGGTGGCCACGTTTCTTTTTTCCGGGAAAGCGATAAGGTCCTTATTGCGGGCGATGCCTTCATAACGGTTAACCAGGAATCGATGCTGTCGGTTATAACCCAAAAGCAGGAAATTCATGGCCCGCCCACTTATTTTACCACCAATTGGGAAGCGTCTAAACGTTCTATTGAACGGTTAATGTTGTTACGGCCTACGGTAGCTGCTACCGGTCATGGTTTGCCTATGTACGGCGAAGATATGCTGCACCAGTTAGAACAATTAGTACGGGAGTTCGACGAAAGAGCGGTGCCGGCGCAAGGCCGTTACGTAAACCAAGCTGCCGAAACCGATGAAACCGGGGTAATATCGGTACCGCCGCCTATTTCTGATCCGTTTTCCAAAATAATGGCGGGCGTAGGATTGGTAACCTTAGCTGGTCTGGCTGCTTTGGCCGTGAAAAAGCGTAAAAACCGGGCCTTGCTAGATGAAACCATGCGTGATATTTCTGAGAATAACAGGTAACAGCAGATTAAGTGAGAGGACGAAAATAATTAGAGGTAATTTTACTACCCCTGCCCCTCCTAAAACAGGAAGGGAGCTTTCTACCTATTTTCAATGAAGCTAAAGGTATATATAAGGGGGCAACTACTTAAAATTAGAAAAACAAAAAAGCCGGTTACTAACCGGCTTTTTTGTTTTTACACGATATAATATTATTCCAGATCGGCGCGGAAATCTTTTCTTTCCCGGGCGCGGTGGTCAGTTTCGCCTTCATTCGACCATCTTGGTCCGGATTCGTAGCCGCGAGGGTAATTGCGGTTTTGCGAACCGTAATTACGGCCTTCATTAGCCGGATGGTAATCATCCGGATTGGTTAAGTTGTTCCAGGTATTGCTAATCGAGTTGCCAATCCGCCCGAAAAAACCTTGGTCGCGGTTCTGATCAGGCTGGTTCCGGTAATCATTGCGGTTCCGGTCTTGGTTGTAGTTCCGGTAATCATCGCGGTCGCGGTTATCGCGTTGGTTGCGGTAACGGTCATTCTCCGGATTGCCTAAACCTTCGGGCGCATGCCAGTTACCCCGGTTACCGCTGCGGAAACGGTAATCATCGTCTTTATACTCATTGCGTTCCGGCCAGGTGTCCCGGTCACTATCATAGTGGCGTTCGCCGGAAGATTGCTCGTCGTAGTTGGTATTCGGGTTACGGTTGTGATTCGAAAATCCGTTATAACTGCGGTCGAAATTATCTTGGCTGTATCTTTCAAAACGCTGGTCGTTTCTTTCGAAGCGCTGATTATTCTCAAACCGCTGGTTATTCTGCTGATCGTACCGGTCTTGGTAATTTTGGTTGTTCTGGTCAGGACGATTCCCGAAATTTATATTGGGATTACGGTAAGCACTATCGGGCCGGGAACCGTAGTGGGTTTGCTCCGGGCCAAAACCTTCGTTTTGGTTATGGTAGCTTTGGCCACTGCGGTATTGCTCGTCCCAGTTCTGGTTGCCGCGTTCCCGCGCTATATTTTTGCCTATTCGCTGGTTTTCTTCTAAATTTCTCCGGTTATCATCCTCCGGATATCTTCTATTCCGTTCCATTTTTTTATATTATTTGAGTGAAACAATAGTTTAAGCACATCTCAACCTTATCCTGTTCGGGCTAAAGCTTTCATATTGCTTAGATAATTGTATTAAACGCATATATACTTTTTGAGTTAGGATAATGTTTTTAAATTATCCGGCAAGCGCTAAGACAGTTCCGAACAATATAACTGTCAGCATTAAAATTGAAAATAAGATAATGATAATTCAAAGCTTGCCCTGATAAAAATCGGGCAACAGGTAAGCGCAGAAGCTATTAATAAAGTATTTTTTAGTTGATTTTTTAGAAGGTTGCCGCTTTGGGGATATTGACCGGTACTGTTTATTAAACAAAATTCTGGGGTTGTTTCCGGGGCGTAGAGCCTGCCCTTAAGCTTTAATTAAATAGATATTAAAGCTTAAAGATTATGTTTTATCGGCTGTTATGTCGGTTTTAATACATTTTGCTTTTGGTTAGGTGCCATTATGGCAATCAGAAGCTTATAAGATAGCTATGCGGACCGTAACTTATTATGGTATGCATTTTGCATACCTTTATCAATACTGGAAAGAAACTAAGATGAATATCATAAAAAATAAAAAATTATTAAAAGGAATTAGCCAGCAGATAGACCAGCTCAATACCCTGGGCGGGGGCGTGAGTATGGCCTATGTGGGGGTAGACCGCAAAGAAGATAAAATGGTTGTAATAGTTACTGCCCCGGGCGTAGCGGTTGAAGCCATGCATGTAATGGTAGAATATAACCGTTTAGTGGTGTATGGTTTGTTGCCGCAATCAATAGAAAGTGATTCGTCGCAGCCGGCCTTAACTTTACCTTTATTCAGCCAGGTGGTTAAAATTCCTTTTCACGTAGATACCGAGCAAATTCGGGCCGTTTACAGCGAAGGCCAGTTGCAGGTAGAATTGCCTTACAGCGAAGACCGGCAACAAAAAGGTCGTGAAATTGAAATAGAACAATTTTAAACTATTGAAATAAAAAATAAAAGAAAGGGCTATTAAAAATGGCCCTTTTTTATTTTCTTTATAATACGTTCGCCCAAGAGCCGTTTTGTATACACTAGTAGCAAAGCAAGGGAAAAACAAGCCATCTGAAACCATTTATATTTGAAAGGAGTTTTATAAATATGGTAAACTTAAATATACCCCCAAAATACATAGCGGTTTATGCTTATTGCATCGATGATTCTTTACCAAGCTTTGAACCCGAGGAATGGATAGAAGCCGGCCGGGTTTACCAGGTAAAGCATTATACAGAACCCCTTAATACAACCGAAGGTTTTGCTGTAACCATTATGGATGCGGCCGGAGAAGAAATTCACCCTTCTCCTTCGCATTGGAGCTTTGCTTCACATCGTTTCGAAATTTTTAGCATCTGTTTAAATTAATTTTCGTAGGTGCAGAAACGATTTAATGTTGGAGAAAGCCTGATACGCACATGTTAGCCGAAGAAGAATTTAAAATCCTTTCCACCGCAGAACAAGTAGAAGTATTACGCACTTACGGCCATTATATGCATTATCGTATAAAAGGCTGGTGCAAAATAGACCTCTACTGGTTTCATTCTTTTTACGTGGAGGTTTGGTATCTGCACGACCTCGAAACCATCGGCCTGATACGGGTGCTTACCGGGAAGCCGTCGCTGGAGCCTTATCTAGAAACCATTCATTTAAAAGTGGTATAGCTATAACTTTACATTAGCGACTTTTCTTTTTAGTAGCAGTACCGTACTGTTTTTATAATCCGGTAAGTTTCAGGCCAACTTTTTCTTTATGTTTGCCCTAACCTGTTACCGGAATTTATGAAAACCATAGCCTTAATTGCGCATAACGAAAAGAAAAACGAATTGCTGGAGTGGGCAAAACAGAATATAACCATTCTGCGCCAGTATAACCTGATTGGTACCTCTAATACGGCCCGCCTGATAAACAGCCTGTTAAATTTAAATGTGAAGCCATTTGGCCACGGGCCATCGGGCGGAGATATTTTGCTTTCGGCTAAAATCTTGCGCGGCAAAGTTCAAAAAGTAATTTTCTTTATCGATTCGGAAAATCCGCACGGGCATGAGCATGACATTCAGACGCTGATCCGGACGGCTGTAATAAACAACGTGCCCATTGCTTTAAACCGGGCCTCTGCTGATTATATTATTATGGAGTTGGAAACCCCGGCTCCATAAAACAAAAAACCTCTGCTTCTTTTATAGGAGCAGAGGTTTTTTGTTTTATAGATGCATTAGCTTAAGCGGCATCCCGATGAAAATCAATATCTTCATCGATTCTGGAAACCACAAAAATAGCAGCAATTGCTACCCCGGCTACCGCTAATACCAGTTGCGTAGGGCTTAATTTTTTGCTGGCCTTCATTAAAAGATTACCGGCATCCTGCAACAGATCGGGTAATTTTTCGTGGTTTCCTTCTTTAAATACGTGCATTACATTTTCCACGGTTCTGGAAAAGTCTGCGGGCTTTATTAGGCTGTTACTTGGTTCTGGTGCCATAGTTTTATAGTTTATAGTTTTTCTTTAACAAGTACGTATTACCGGTCCTGTTTTGTTACGGGTAGCAACTGCTATACGCAAAACTATTTGCTACGGCTAAAAAATATAGTACTCCGGAAAGAAATTTAAGCTAACTGGCCGCCGGCATTTTGAACTTCGCCCGTAATGGTAGAAATAATTTTATCGGAATTGTACATCATGCTGGCCGGGAAACCAACCGAAACATTTCTTATGGCCAGCGTTTGCGCTGTTTCATCGTAAGCGTATTCCGCCGAAACTCCTTTTTCGGAGATGCGACCGCTGCTGCCCGCCATATTAATGCCAAAGCCGGCTAATTTAGATTTTAAACTATTAAATGTTTGTGGTGAAATATTAGAATACTGTGCGCTGTTTGCCATAATTTTTAATTTTAAATGTTCGGGATAAAGACTCTTAATTGCTTTTATTCTGCCTCTGCAAGTTAAATAATCCTTTTATACTTAAAAAATCAGCTTTTCACATTCATCTTCTTTAGAGGCTTAAAATTGATAAACGATAAAGAGCAAGTTTGGCTGCTAAATTTCTAAATTATACTTCGTACAATTCCAGCGGCAATCCGTCCGGATCGGCAAAAAAGGTAAATTGCTTTTGGGTAAATTCATCTACCCGGATGGGTTCGGTTGGTATACCTTGGGCATTTAGTTCTGCCACGGCAGCGGCAATATCATCAACGGCAAAAGCCAGGTGCCGCAGGCCGGCTGCTTCGGGGCCACTTGTGCGGGCCGGCGGATTGGGGAAAGAAAACAGCTCTAACTGGTACAAACCGTTTACCGCCAGATCCAGCTTATACGAGTCCCGCTCCGCCCGGTAAATTTCCTGTACTACCTGCAAGCCCAGCTTATTTACGTAAAAGTCTTTGGAAATAGCATAATCGGAACAGATAATGGCTATATGATGAATTTGATTTAATTTCACGGGCTGGCTTATGAGGTATGTTGATGGTATAAACAGGTATTATAAAAACAACAAAATTAATCTGGTATTTTATTCCGGTAAACAAATAAAAGCAATCCGGCAAAACGAATAACTTAAAACTATTCGCTTGCTTAAAGCTAAAGATATCTGCGGCTAAAAACGAATATTTTTTCTTGGGCAAAAACTTTAGCTTGATTTTTCGTTAAGAGAATTGCTTCGCTGTTTTTTCATGATTAAAAAAGTTATAAAATATATCTTATGGATTTTTATAATGCTCGTGGTAGTAAAAGGGCTTTTCTTTTCCGGAAACGCGCATTTGCCCGCAAATAACCAAGTATTCAGAAAGGCAGAAGCCGGGTTTGTTTGGGCAAAAGCCGGTGCACAATACGCCCGGAGCAAAATAGGTGAATTTTTTTTAGGCCAGCATTACCGGGCGGTATGGGCGGTGCCGGTAAAAGTACCGGTAATAGATATCAACCAAATGTACGGCGGCCTGATACCGGGCAAACTGGGTGGCGGTATGCAAACCACCAGCCTCAATTTAAAAGATAAACAAAATAATACCTACGTTTTACGCTCGCTGAATAAAGATCCGGTGGGCGTTTTGCCACCTTTTTGGCGAAGAACCATTGCTGCCGATTTAATCCGCGATCAGATTGCGGCGGCTAATCCTTACGCAGCCCTGGTGGTTGCGCCCCTGGCAGAAGCGGCCGGTATTTTTCATACCAATCCCCGCATATTTTTTGTTTCTGCTGCCGATAAAAATTTTCGCCCGGTGGTAAAGCAAACCGGAAACAAGTTATTTCTGTTCGAAGAAAAATTTTCTCAGCTCCCGCCGCCGCCTCACCAGTTTGGCTCTGCTACGGCTATTCTGAATAGCGTTGAAATGCTGGATAATCGTTTTCGGTTTAATTCGCATTTTATCGATCAAAAGCTTTTTCTGCGTTGCCGTTTGTTCGATATTCTGATAGGTGACTGGGACCGGCACGAAGGTCAGTGGAACTGGGCGGCATACCTCACGGATGCAGGCATTTTGTATAAGCCTATCCCGAAAGACCGCGATCAGGCTTTTAGCAAATACCAGGATGGCCTAATACCCTGGCTTTTAACCCGCAACTTTTCGCTCCGGAAATTCGGCCAGTTTGATAATCACCCCCAGGATGCAGTGGTCTATACCATTAACGCTTCTTTTTTAGACGAACGCGCTTTAAATGCTTTAACCCAACATGATTTTAGCAAAGCCGCCCAGGAATTAAAAGCTGTTCTAACCGACGACGTAATCGATCGGGCTGTGAAACAATTTCCTCCGCCCGTTTACCGCCTCGTAGGAGCCGAAACGGCCCGCATTCTAAAAAATCGGCGCAACCAATTAAAGCAAATAGCCGATGCTTATTACCAGATAACAGCTAAACACGTAGTAGTAGCAGGCTCGGATGAAAGAGAACGGTTTGAGATAACCCGTTTGCCTGCCGGCAAAACACAAGTGCGGATTTTTGCCTTAACCGAATCTAATACTAGGAGCAGGTTAATGTATCAACGCGTTTTTACCGCTGCTCAGACCAAAGAAATTACGGTACACGGCTTAGGAGGCGATGATGTTTTTGTAGTGCAGGGACAGGTGGCTACCGGCAGCATTATCCGGATAGTAGGCGGTAGGGGGGCTGATCACATCCAGGACAACGCTACGGTAACCCAGGAAACCGGTAAAACCATGGTGTACGATACTAAAAAAGGAAATAATATTATCTGGGGCAAAGGCACTGTGGATAACACTTCTTCCGATTTGAGCGTGCATCAGTATGACCGGGAAGGCTTTTAATTTTTTCAATCTAATCAGCTAGCATTTGTATGATTATTTAATCTATACAGGATTTATTTTGCAGCTATTTCATTCGCTTTCTAGTTGCACATATACTTTAACTCAGTTCTATAGGAATAGTTTATAGTACTGGTCTTATACTAATGGTTAATTCCTTAAAAATATTTCTTGCATTAAGTTCCGTAAGGAGTAAACGATGTTTTTAACCATCTAAAGTTCTTGCATAAACCAGAGAAAATATATTTTATTCAAAGCTGAAAATTAAAATTTTATTAATCTTTTCAGTAGCAGGTACGTTTATCTTTTAATGCATCAGTTAAATAGAACTAAATTTTATAGTAAAATACCAAATTAGAGGTATATTATATACTGTGAAAATCAAGTGTATTTGCCTATGCGAATTCAAGTTTAAGTCAATTCAAGCTTTTGTATTATATTTGCTGAATTTAAAAATAAATTCTGATGGATAATTATTCTTATATCGCAAATGCCCACGCTGCATATATTGATGAATTATATAAAACTTACCAACAAGATCCGGAATCTGTGGATTTTGGCTGGCGCAAGTTTTTCGAAGGCTATGATTTCTCAGTAAAATATGCGGCTGATGGTGTTAAAAGTAACGGTCAGCAAAATGGAACCGACACCAAGGCGGCTCCGGTAGTTACAACAACCGATACCGATAAAGAAGTGCAGGTACGTAACTTAATTTATGCTTACCGCAGCCGCGGCCACCTGCGTTCTAAAACCAACCCGATCCGACCTCGAAAGGACCGCAAGGCCCGCCTGGATTTAGCCGACTTTAATTTATCAGAAGCCGATTTAGATACTGTATTTAAAACCGGTGAGGTAATAGGTATTGGTCCTGCTACTTTGCGCGATATTATAGCCGCTCTTAAAAAAATATACGAAGGCAGTATTGGCTTCGAATACATGTATATCCGCGATCCGGAAGTGCTGGAGTGGTTTAAACAAAAAGTTGAACATGAGTCGCTCAATTTCCAGCCTTCGCACGAATATAAAACCCGCATTTTATCTAAGTTAAACGAAGCCGTTGTTTTTGAAAACTTCTTACACACCAAGTTTTTAGGCCAGAAACGTTTCTCTCTGGAAGGTGGCGAAACTACTATACCAGCTTTAGACGCTATTCTTGACAAAGGTTCGGAACTGGGCGTAAAAGAAGTGGTTATTGGTATGGCGCACCGCGGCCGCTTAAATGTGCTGGCCAATATCATGGGCAAAACCTACGAGCAAATCTTCAGTGAGTTTGAAGGAACGGCCGTACCGGATTTAACCATGGGCGATGGCGACGTAAAATACCACATGGGTTATTCCAGTGAAGTGCAAACGCCATCCGGCAACACCGTAAATCTAAAATTAGCCCCTAACCCTTCGCACTTAGAAGCGGTAAATCCGGTAGTAGAAGGTTTTACCCGGGCCAAAATAGATTCGATGTATGCCAACGACTACAAGTCTATTCTGCCGATCTTGATTCACGGCGATGCGGCTTTGGCGGGGCAAGGTATTGTGTACGAAGTAACCCAGATGTCGAATCTGGAAGGATACAAAACCGGAGGCACCATCCATTTTGTAATTAACAACCAGGTTGGTTTTACCACCGATTTTGAAGATGCCCGTTCATCTATTTACAGTACCGATGTAGCTAAAATTATAGATGCGCCGGTGCTGCACGTAAATGGCGATGATCCGGAGGCCGTGGTTTTTGCAGTGCGTATTGCTACCGAATACCGGCAACAATATCACAACGATATTTTTATTGATATGGTCTGCTACCGCCGGCATGGTCATAACGAAAGCGACGAACCTAAATTTACGCAGCCGCAGTTATATAACTTAATATCCAAGCATCCCAACCCGCGGGAAATATACAATAAAATCTTAATCAGCCGTGGCGATGTAGATGCCCAACTGGCCGAAAACATGGATAAGGAATTCCGCGACATGTTGCAGGACCGCCTGAACCTGGTTAAGCAAAAACCTTTGCCGTACAACTTCCAGAATCTGGAAAAAGAATGGCAGGTGTTGCGCCGGTCTACGCCGGAAGATTTTGAAAAATCACCGGATACCAGCATTTCTGAGGAAGCTATTCAGAAAGTAGGAAAAGCTTTAAGTACCATACCGGAAGGATTTAAACCCCTGAAGCAAATTGAAAAGCTGCTGAAAGAGCGCCAGGATATGTTCTTCAACCAGAAAACGCTGAACTGGGCAGCCGCAGAATTGCTGGCTTACGGTTCTATCTTGCTGGAAAATAAAATTGTGCGTTTATCGGGTCAGGATGTACAGCGGGGTACTTTCTCGCACCGCCACGCCGTATTGCACGATGCCGAAACCAGCGAAGCGTACAACAGCTTAAATTACATTGATAACGCCCAGGAAAAACTGCGCATTTATAACTCTTTATTATCGGAGTACGGAGTGCTGGGTTTTGAATTTGGTTATGCCATGGCCAATCCCAATGCCCTGATCATTTGGGAAGCCCAGTTCGGTGACTTTGCCAACGGTGCCCAGGTAATGATTGATCAGTTTGTAACGCCGTCCGAATCTAAATGGCAGCGCATGAACGGCGTGGTTATGTTATTGCCGCACGGTTACGAAGGCCAAGGGCCGGAGCACTCTAATGCCCGTCCGGAGCGTTTCTTACAGTTAGCCGCCGAATATAATATTGTAGTTGCTAATATTACTTCGCCGGCTAACTTCTTCCACTTGTTGCGTCGTCAGTTAGCTTGGCCGTTCCGGAAACCTTTAGTGGTCATGTCGCCAAAATCCATGCTGCGTCATCCGCTGTGTATTTCGCCGCTTTCTGAATTTACCGATAATTCGTTCCGGGAAGTGATTGGCGATACCTATGCCGATGCAAGTGCAGTAAATAAAGTTTTGTTGTGCTCCGGTAAATTATATTACGAATTACTGGAAGAGCAGAAAACCAATAAACGCACCGATGTAGCCATTATCCGGATAGAGCAGTTACATCCGTTCCCGCACACCCAACTGGATGCCGAATTAAGCAAATACAATAATCCGAAAGTGTACTGGGTACAGGAAGAACCGTCTAACATGGGTTACTGGGCGTATGTATTGCGGGCGTTGCGTCTTAAAAATATATTGCAAGATGTTATTGCCCGTAAGGCCAGTTCTTCGCCGGCTACCGGATATAACAAAGTGCATAACAAGCAGCAGCGCGAAATTGTAGAAAAAGCATTCAGTATTTAGCAAGAGCGAATTGGTTTAAAGGTGCAGGTTAAAGGTTGATTATTATCTAATTGATATCTTCAACATTTAACCTGAAGTTGCCAGGTTACCCTAAACCACTAAAAAGCTGCTTTAGAAATATTAAATAATTAAAAAAGCCTGATTCCCTAAAAGTCCATCTCCACCTGCGTATTTCACGCCGGAGGGATTTAGGGGAGGGCTTTGTAAAGAAATTTTAAGAAATAAATAAAAGGTTTTGGCAGTATTTTCTAATTTGCGAACATCAGCCAAATTATAACCTTCCAAATTAAAAAACTATGGGTCTTGAAGTAAAAGTGCCGGTTGTAGGCGAATCGATCACAGAAGTGACAATTGCTAAATGGCTTAAAAAAGACGGTGACCAGGTAGCCATGGATGAGGTAATCTGTGAACTGGAGTCGGATAAAGCAACTTTTGAATTGCCTGCCGAAGGCGCTGGTATTCTTAAAATTCGGGTGCCGGAAGGCGAAACTATTCCGGTAGGTACCGTACTTTGTGAAATATCCGGTGATGGCGCTGCCACTGCTTCCCCAGCTGCTCCGGCTCCGGCTGCTGCTCCCGAAGCCAATACCCAATCGGGCTATGGCGGTTCCGGACAGCCAACCAGCACTGCGCCAACTGCCGAGAAGGTAGCCGGTGCTGCATCCGGACAGGCAACTGCAGGTGCAGGTGAAACCAAAGAAATTAAAATACCCGCCGTTGGCGAATCAATTACGGAAGTAACTATTTCTAAATGGCTGAAAAAAGACGGTGACCAGGTGGCCATGGACGAGGTTTTATGCGAACTGGAATCGGATAAAGCTACCTTTGAATTACCCGCCGAGGCGGCCGGCACTTTAAAAATTGTGGCGGAAGAAGGCTCAACGGTACCGGTTGGGGCTGTTATCTGCACCATTGCTACCGGTAGTGGCACCGGAACAGCTGCCCCAGCGCCTGCTGCCACACCGGCTCAACCGCAAGCGCAACCCGCCGCTGCTGTTACGGGTGGTACATCGGCCTATGCTGCTGGTACTCCTTCGCCGGCAGCTGGTAAAATATTAGCCGAAAAAGGTATTGCGCCGGACCAGATTACCGGAACCGGTCGCGATGGCCGTATTACCAAAGAAGATGCGCAAAGCGCCCAGGCTAAACCAATTTCAACAACATCTGCACCAGCTGCTCCTGCTCCATCGGCAACACCGGCTACGCAGCCCGCAACTACGGGTGGCCAAACCGGCAACCGCACCCAACGTCGTGAACGCATGTCCAGCTTGCGCAAAACAGTTGCCCGTCGTTTGGTAGCCGTAAAAAACGAAACGGCTATGCTTACTACTTTTAACGAGGTAGATATGAAGCCGATTATGGATATCCGGGCTAAGTATAAAGACAAGTTTAAAGAGAAACACAGCGTAGGCTTGGGCTTTATGTCGTTTTTCGTAAAAGCTTGTACCGTTGCTTTGCAGGAGTTTCCGGCGGTAAATGCCATGATTGATGAAGGCGAAATCGTGTTCAACGATTTCTGCGATGTGTCTATTGCCGTATCCGCTCCGAAAGGTTTGGTAGTGCCGGTAATCCGCAACGCCGAATCGCTCTCTTTGGATGGCATCGAAAAAGAAGTAATCCGCTTGGCGGGTCGGGCTCGAGACAATAAATTATCGATTGAGGAAATGACAGGTGGTACCTTTACCATTACCAATGGTGGTGTTTTTGGTTCCATGATGTCGACACCGATTATTAATGCGCCGCAATCGGCTATTTTGGGTATGCACAATATTGTACAGCGTCCGGTAGCTATTAACAACGAAGTAGTAATTCGCCCCATGATGTACATTGCCTTGTCATACGACCACCGCATTATCGACGGCCGCGAATCGGTAAGCTTCCTGGTGCGGGTGAAAGAATTGCTGGAAGATCCGATGAGATTACTTTTGGGAGTTTAATTATTAAGAGATAGAAGAGGAGGGAGAATTTTAATATTTCCCCTCCTTTATTTTTAATATATATTTCATAACAGCTACGGTTTTCGTTAGCTACTAAAATTAAGAAAGAAATGAAATACGATGTTGTAGTTATTGGTTCCGGTCCGGGTGGTTATGTAGCCGCTATTCGTTGTGCCCAATTAGGTCTTAAAACCGCTATTATCGAGAAATATTCTGTATTGGGAGGTACCTGTTTAAACGTTGGATGTATTCCCTCCAAAGCCCTGCTGGATTCATCGGAGCATTACCATAATGCTGCTCATACGTTTACCACTCATGGTATAGAGTTGGAGAACCTGCAAGTAAACCTTGGTCAGATGATCAAACGGAAAGGAGAAGTAGTAAAATCAAATAACGACGGTATCACTTTTCTGATGAAGAAAAATAAAGTTGATACGTACTTTGGCGTAAGTTCTTTTGTAGATAAAAACCGCATCAAAGTTACCAGCACTGACGGAAATACTCAGGAAATTGAAACCGATAAAACCATTATTGCCACTGGTTCTAAACCCACTATTTTACCTTTTCTGCCCGTAGATAAACAACGTATTATTACTTCCACTGAAGCTTTAAACTTGCAGGAAGTGCCCAAGCACCTGATTATTATTGGGGGTGGCGTAATTGGTCTGGAACTAGGTTCGGTATATGCCCGATTAGGCGCTAAAGTATCCGTTATCGAGTTTATGGATTCTATTATTCCGACCATGGACAAAGCTTTGGGTAAAGAGTTACAGCGCATCCTGAAGAAAACCTTGAAATTTGAGTTCTTCTTCCAGCACAAAGTAACCGGTGCTACCAATACCGGCGAAGGCGTAAAAGTAACGGCCCAAAATACCAAAGGCGAAGAAGTAAGCTTTGAAGGTGATTATTGCCTGGTATCGATTGGCCGTAAACCGTATACCGAAGGCTTAGGTTTGGAAAATGCGGGCGTACAAATGGGCGAACGCGGTATGATTGCCGTTAACGACCACCTGGAAACCAACGTGCCGGGAATATTTGCCATCGGCGACGTAGTGCGGGGTGCCATGCTGGCGCACAAAGCCGAAGAAGAAGGCGTATTAGTAGCGGAATATATCACCGGCCAAAAACCACATATCAATTATAACCTGATACCAGGCGTGGTGTATACCTGGCCGGAAGTAGCCGGCGTGGGTTATACCGAAGAACAGTTAAAAGAGCAAGGCCGAGCCTATAAATCCGGTTCCTTCCCGTTTAAAGCTTCCGGACGGGCCAAAGCTTCTATGGATACCGACGGTTTCGTAAAAGTGCTGGCCGACCAGCAAACTGACGAAATACTGGGCGTGCACATGATCGGGCCGCGGATTGCCGACTTAATTGCCGAAGCGGTAGTAGCCATGGAGTTCCGGGCTTCGGCCGAAGATATTGCCCGCATGAGCCACGCCCACCCTACGTATACCGAAGCCATGAAAGAAGCTTGTTTAGCTGCTACCGAAAACCGGGCGATCCATATTTAATGGAGCGCCTGTATAATTTTTTTACCGGAGCTTGCCTAAGTTTATCGTGTGGGGAAGTAAAGTTGGAAGAATAAGCTTAGCGCAAACAAATACTTTAGGAGCGGGTTTACCAGGGAGTCACTAACCAGAAATCAATTTCCAACTTAAATATAAAAGATATGAATGTAACGCTGGAACAAGCTGAAGCAGCCATTAAGGCCGCTAAAGAAAAAGCCCGGGAAATGGGTGTTAAAATGAATATCGCCGTTGTGGATGCGGGAGCTAATTTGGTAGCTTTTGGCAGAATGGATGGCGCTTGGCTGGGTTCCGTAGATATATCCATAAAAAAGGCTAAGACGGCTCGTTTCTTCGATATGAATACCGGTGAAATTGGTAAACTGTCGCAGCCCGGCGGATCTTTATACAACATAGAACATTCAAATGCCGGTTTAATTACTTTTCCGGGAGGTATACCCTTTAAAAATAGCAGTGGCGAAATTATAGGTGCCATTGGCGTTTCCGGCAGTACTGTAGAAGACGATCATGCCGTAGCAGAGGCTGGCATGCAGGCTATAGGGTAATTAAGAACCAGGTAACGTAACTTTATTAAGTAAAGTACTATCATTATAATTAAAAGAGCTTAATAGCTTTATTGGTTTATAACCAAGGGCTTTTAAGCTCTTTTGTATTTTTAGATATCTAAGTCATTATTAAAGATTTATAATTGTTTATAATAGTAAGTCAAGTCTTTACATTCATACTTGGCGGTAAATGCCAGTACATCTAGTTGCCACTATTCCATAACATCTTAACCAGATGTCATTCAGTTTTTTGGATATTCTTTTGCATTGATAGTTAACTTGTTTAATAAAGAGCTACTTAGGAATCTAAATGCAAATAAAATTTGAAATTTGATGGGAAATATAAATTGTAAAATATATATTATAAATTGTAATTGTATAAGAATTGTTCAATTTTTAAGTAAATATTTTAGTTTAGTAGTTTTTAAGTATTTAACTTTGAATTAGACGTTTACACTTAATAGTATAAGTGAAATTTGCGTCTGGCTTTAAATGCATAAGAGGTATTATCTAAAATAAATACATTAAATAATATAAATATTATTTATAACTATTCTAACTCAGTTGTGTAAATGGTATTGTAAGTTAATAAGCAGGAGTAATCAACCGGATATATAAAATTGGATTATTAAAGCTTAAATAACAATACTCCCGGATTACCAATTGTGTGTAAGCTATGATTAAACTATTACAGGTATTAGTAAGTATTTTGTTGCTTATTCCGGTTGCATTATATGGTGAGGGTTCCAAACAACTTACTCCTAACCAGTCTTCAGCCGCCCTCACGAGCACGGATAATGACAAGGCAGGTTATCTGGCACATGACGCTAACCTTCCAAGCGCCACTGGGGTATCAATTACCTCGCTGAGTTTCCTGAAAGCGGCAGGTTTTAGCAGGAATGGGGCCACTTATTCTAAAGACCACCGCCTTTACATCCGGGTAAAAGCGGGTGAAACGCTATACTATGGAGTGCACAGGGCTATTCATGATCAAACCACTGCCAACCAGGCGAACCTTACAATCACCTTGCGCCGGACCAATGCTGCTACAGGAGAAGATGATGCTTCCTATGTGCAGGCAAATACCCTTACAGCCAACACCAAATCTACTCGTAATATGCTCTTGGTAGCAAACCAAAACGGGGTGATTGACAATGCTACTGAGGCCTCCAATGGACCTAACCGGGCGGCCAAGGGAAGCTATGCCGCAGTTACAGCCGGTTATACTCCTTTGAGCATCACCAACAGCACTACTACAGATTATGATTATTATGTAGAGTTTACGCAAGAAGGTGAAACTACTTGGACAGACGATGGTCGCCGTTTCTCTGTGTACGATCTGTGGGATTTTACGGTTATAGACGCTACTGGAGCTGAAAGACAGGGTCGCATGCGCAGTAAGCTATGGTCTTTCTCGGCAGGTGGCACTACTAACGTCTTCTCCAAAAATTTTAACATGTACCCTTTAATCCCCAGCGTAGACCAGAGTGGGAAATACTTTGTGAAGAAAATTGAATTAGCAGGTATCGCTCCGCAGAACTTCTTCCGTTTCGTGACCAACCAGTACGGTTCTACTACAGGAGCTGGTACCACTATTGAAGAGAGAAGAAAAAGTCAGTCCAGCCAACTGGATTATCCGGAAATGTTTAATTTCGTAAATAATCCGGATGCGACAATCTGGTCCAGTGCTGATGCTCCTACGTACACAGTTTCTGTTGTTAATAGCTGTAATACCAATACTAACGGCGGTAAAGCCATTTTTACCCTGAATACATCGGAGAGTAGTACCTTTTTGGTGCTGATTAACCTGAATGGTGTGGAGGGCTACCAGCCGGGAACTGCAGACGTACTATTGGAATCTACCGGTGCCAAAGGTACCCGTAGGTTAGAATGGAATGGCCTCAATGGTTTGGGTGCAGTAGTGCCTTCAGGTACTACCATCAATTACTTTTTCCGGAACAACAGCTCGTCTGTGCATTTTCCTGTATGGGATGCGGAGGCGAATATCAGTGGTTTCCGGACAGAGGATGTTCGTCCGATAGCAGGTTCCAATTACAATGGTTTGCTGTTCTGGGATGATTCTAACTTACCTACCACATCTTTCCCAGCTCCACAAACAGAATTATTCGGGGTAGTTTCCACTGCCGGTGTGCATAAGTGGGGGTCCGCCTCTACTATCGCAGGTGACTTGAAGACCGTGAATACCTGGACGTACGGTTATACTGCTTCTTCAACGCAGTCCTCTACATTTACTTATGACTGTAGTGCCGACGTAGCTGTTACCAACACTGCTGCTAGTGCTCCTTATGCGGTTGGCCAGCCATTTACCTACACGGTTACTGTTACCAACAATGGTCCGCAGATTGCTACCAACGTACAGGTAACCGATAAGCTGGATGCGACTAAACTTCAGTTTGTAAGTGCCTCTGACGCTGCCTACAACAGCAGCACCGGTGTTTGGACAGTGGGTTCTATGGCAGTAGGTACTTCAAAAACCTTAACTCTTACGGCCATTCCTTTGGTGGCAGGTACAGTAGCCACTACTGCTACTCAAACGCACACAGAGGGAGATAATGTGAGTACGAACAATAGCGCTACTTCTACTATCACGGTGCAGCTTGCTGCAGATATTCAGGTTACCAATATGGCTGATAAAACCAGCTACAATAATGGTGATATTACCACTTACACTATTACTGCTAAAAACCTGGGTCCTAATGCAGCAACAGGGGTAACTGTATCTACAAACCTACCTGATGGCTTTGTGCCTTATGGAACGGTGCCGGCGGGTTTTGATGCCTCTACCGGAATATGGAATGTAGGTACTCTGGCGTTAAATGAGATAAAAAACATTACCTTGCAAGCGCAGGTGACTAAAACAGGGTCATTCACCAGTACAGCTACTTTAGGCAGCCGTACCGGATATGAAGTAGATGCTAATAGCAGTAATAATATTTCCTCCACTACCGTAACGGTTAATCCATCAGCTGATGTGGCGGTGACTAGTGTGGTGTCTAATGCTGCTCCGGGCCAGGGAGATGCTATCACCTATACCATTAAAGCCACTAACAATGGCCCCAGCAACGCTACCAATGTTTCTGTCGCCAACCAGATCCCAGCGGGATTGACTATAACGGGCTCCAGTGCTAGCTCAGGAACATTTGATGCCGCTTCCGGTACCTGGACGGTAGGAACCATTATTATCAGCGGGTCTCAAACTCTGACCATTGCAGCCAAACCAACTGTAACCGGTAATCTAACGGTAACGTCTACGCAGACGCACTCAGAGTATGACAGCCAAAGCAGCAATAACACGGCCAGTAGTACTATTACAGTGAAGCCAACAGCAGACGTAGTGGTAAGCAATGTGATCACTTCCGTTGCTAAAACTAGCTATGCCATTGGAGATGAAGTAACCTACTTAGTCACGATTAGCAACAATGGACCAAGCACAGCTACCAATGTAGTAATAACAGATCAGTGGCCTTCAGCTCTCATCTTTGTTAGTGCAAGTAACTCCAGTGGAACCGGAGCTTACAATACAAGCAACGGTTCTTGGTCTGTGGGAACACTGGCAAGCGGAGCTTCAGCTACCCTTACGCTGGTAGGAAAAGTAAACCAAAGTGGTATTATCACCACCACTGTTGCGCAAACTCATACCGAGTATGACAACACAAATGGAAACAATAGTGCTTCCAACTCTATCATCTCTGGTTCAGGAGTTATTACCGCAGATGTGAAGGTAACACTTGGTATGTCACAAGGACCGTACTATACCGGTAAGCAAATTACGTTGGGCGTGCGAGTGGATAACCTTGGTCCTGATGCGGCTACGGGAGTATCAATAAGCTCATTGATACCTTCCGGCTTCACACTGGTAAATGCCTCTCCAAAAGTAGGTACCTATGATGCCAGCACCGGTATCTGGACTGTTGGAAACGTTGCTTCAGGAAGTTATACAGGAATGAACCTGGTAGTAGTGCCAACCGCAGACAATACTGTAACAGGTGATAAGAACTACACTTTTACAGCCTCTAAGCGTTCTGTAAACGAGTTTGATTCCGAAACGAGCAATGATGCGGCTTCTACTACCGTCACGGTGCAGAAAGCAGCAGATGCCTCCGTTAGGGTAGATGTGGCTGGTGGTGTAGATGGAGTCTTCTACAAAGGAATAAGTGAAGCTACTTTCACCCTGACTGTAACTAACAATGGTCCTGATAAAATAACCAATCTAGTAGGTATGGATACCCAAACAGGTATATTGAACTTTACTTATATAGAGTCGGGCAAAGGATATGATCCTGCCACTGGTAACTGGAATATCCCTGGTTTAGATCCGGGTCAGTCCATAACACTAGTGGTGAAAGGGATTCCAAACATAACCGGTCGCTTGAACTTAGGAGGAAGCGTTGTTTCTGCCGATCAGACAGACTTGAACAGCGGAAATAACAAAGCAATTGCCTTATTACAGGTTGTGCCTGTAGCAGATTTACAAATAACTAACACGGCTGCGGCCGGACCTTACTACAATGGTGAGAATACTACTTTTACAGTTACTCTAAAAAACAACAGTACAGACGTTGCCACTGGGGTTAAAATTGAGGATGTACTTCCTGCTGGCCTCACCTTTGTACATGCTACTCCTTCTGCAGGAGCCTATGACGCAACTACAGGCATCTGGACATTGGGAACCGATGTACTTGCAGGCACTACAGAGACTTTAGTCTTAACAGTAAAACCCACGGCAGGTGCTACTTACACCACTACGGCCGCTGTGAAAGCTGCCAATGAATATGACAATAACACAGCCAACAACAGTGCTACAGCGCAAATACAGGTACAGAAAACGGCAGATATTGCGTTAGGTAGCTCTATTGCAGAAGGGCTCTACTTTGTAAATGGTCAGTACAGGATAACTATCACCGCTACTAACTTGGGCCCTGACCCAGCCACGGGAGTGGTGGCGTCTGCCAGAATTGCCTCCGGTTTAACCACGGTCTCTGGCAGCGGAGTAACAGATGGTGGTACCATCAATGCAGCAACAGGCACCTGGACAATAGGAAACATAGGGGTGAATGAGACCAAAACCTTGACTTTCTTAGTAGTACCTAACACTTCTGGAACTCTTGATAGCCGTGGCTATAAGTCTGCTGAAAATGAATTTGATCCGAATGGAGGCACCACCCAAAATGGCAATAACAGTACGGTGGTAAGTTTGGAGGTACAAGACCGTAAAGCAACAGCGCAAGTGCTGTTAACTAATAAACACATGTTCTTCTTCCAAACCGGTGATCACATTGCTGTTATCACCGACCCAGATGGGCCTATCACCAATGCGAAGATAATTAATGGAACACTGCCAGTCGGGGTGCGCTTACAAAATAACGGGGAGTTAGAAATAGCTTACAAATATTCACTGGTACCAGGTTCATATACTTTAACCATTGAGACAACTGATGCTTCCGGTGGAGTTTCTGAGAACACGTATACCTATGTAATTTCAGGAGACTGGGACAATGATGGCGTGCCCGACGACATAGACCTGGATGATAATAATGACGGCATTATAACCGAACCAGGAGCAGTAAACCCTACCGGCGATGATGATAACGACGGCATTTATAACTTCCTGGATAAAGACTTTGTGCATCCGGTGTACGGCACGTTCAGAGACCGGAACGGCGACGATATCAACGATGCTTTCGACATGGATTTAGATGGTTTACTCCGGGGGTTCGATATTGATATTGATGGCGATGGTATAACCAATGTAGTAGAAGCTTATGGCGGCATAATACCACCCGGCGATATTTACGATGCGGAAACCGGTAAAATTAAAGGCGGCGTAAATAAATTTGGTATTCCAATAGCTATTCTGCAATCCGGCACCAATAACCAGTCGGTTGTACCAAGCTTAGATTCGGATGGCGATACCCGCCGCGACTACGAGGATGTTGATGCTGATAACGATGGAATAACCGATAATGTTGAAGCCCGGGAAACCAATTCGTTTATTAGCCGCTCCGGCAATGACAGTGATGTTGATGGTTTGGATGATGCTTATGATGTTTCTTGTGGATGTAGTAACCCTGGCGTTGCTATAATGCCGGTAAATTTTGATGGAACCGACAATTTAGATTATTTGGATTTGGATAGTGACAATGACGGACAGCCGGATTATATTGAGGCTTTTGACGATAACCAGAACGGCTTTGCCATAGACGACCTGAAAGCTCGCGCGGCTAACTTTGAAAATACCCAGCACAAAGGTTATTATACTACTGCCGATGCCGACAACGACGGTATACCCGATTGGATGGAGGAAATTAACGGCAAACCAGCTTATTTACAATACGGGTCTGGATATTACCACGATAGTGATAAAAATGGATTGGTAGATTTATTTGATTCGCAATCGGGAGGCCGAGTAGTTACCCTACAATTAAACTATACGGATTACCAATATTATTTCCGTTCGGTTACACCAATAATATTGCCGGTAGCCTTGGTAAATTTTACCGGCAAGTATCAGGCGGGTGCCGTATTACTAAACTGGGCTACGGCTTCAGAAGTAAATAACCAAAACTTTGTAATTGAAAGAAGCAGCAATGAGCTGCAATTCGTTGAAATCGGAAAAATAAAAGGGGCCGGAAACAGCAATCAACGCTTAACTTATACCTTCCGCGATACCCAGTACCAAAACCATATTAATTACTACCGCCTGAAGCAAGTAGATATAGACGGTAAAGCGGAGTACAGTAAAATTGTGGCGGTAAAAATAGCGGCTTATCAGCCGGAAAACGCAGCTATTAAATTGTACCCCAACCCAGCGGCTGACTATTGTTATCTAAACCTAACCGAGCTGCCGCAAGAAACAGCGCAGGTAGAAGTATTTAGTATTACCGGGCAAGTATTAATGCAAAAGACTGTTACCGCTGGCAATATTATTGAAGTTGATATCCTTAGTTTATCAGCCGGCAAATATTTGGTACGGGTAAAAAGTAATACCTTCTTAAAAACCTTACACTTGGTTAAAGAATAAATTTAGTTTTACCAATCAAAAGAACTGTATGGCTGTGCTTATATAAAGCCAGTATACAGTTCTTTAGTTTGTATGATATAGTAAATTTTATTAGTTAGGAAATATCACTTAAAAGAAAAGTTAGTTCAGGCTAATCTTTCTTTTCTGGTTTGTAGCTATCCTGGCCAGTACTTTAAAAAATTATTTAAAAATTCAATCTCTAAATAAATGAGTAGCACGTAAGTAGGTAATCTTACTTAAAATCTATGCTACTTGTTCAAACCAAACTAGGGCTTAGCCCCATCAGCGGCATTGGCTTATACGCCGACAAATTTATTCCGAAAGGTACTGTTATCTGGAAGTTTGCGCCTAACCTGGATTTGAAATTAACCGATACTGAATACCAGACATTAAATCAGCAACATAACTTTGAGGTGCTGGATAAATATATTTACAAAAGCCTGATTAGCGGCTGCTATATATTATGCGCCGATGATGCACGTTTTATAAACCATTCGTCGGCGGCTAATACTCTGGATACGCTACAAGATATAGAAGGGCTGACGATTGCCGCCGTTGATATCCAGCCCGGCGAAGAAATTACGTCTAATTACGAAGCCTTCGACGCTGATTTTTCTCAGTATCAACATTTGCTGCATTAAAATTTCTGCTGAAAGAAACGTTTGTAAGCATCAGGATATAAAAACCAACCCTGAACCAACCGGTTGTCTCTATTACTGCTTATCTAAACAGATATTTATTTAGCTTGGTAAAATAAATATGCCCAAAAAATATAAACCGGCCGGTTAACCTAAAACTAAACCCTAATAACAAACTACTTAAAAATATGAAAATAGAATCCCGGCCGCTTCGGTTTGATGCAAGTAAAAGCTTTAACGAAGCCGGTAAACACGTGCGCGACGGGCTTTCGGCCGCTATCCGGACGGGCGATTACTTGTGGGTAAGTTGCGATGAGCGCAGCAGCCTGGAGCGTTTAAAGCTTTTGCCGGATGGTTCTTTTGGCGAACACCAATCGTTTGATCTGAACAAATACCTGGATTTACCTACCAAGGGAACCTGCGAAATAGATATAGAAGGCTTAGGCCAAGACGGAAATTACCTGTGGCTGGTAGGTTCGCATAGCCTGGCCCGTAAGAAACCGCGCAAAGAAGAAAGTCCGGCTAAACAAATAAAACGGCTGGCCAAAGTAAAGGAAGATCCGAACCGGTATTTACTGGCCCGTATTCCGCTGGTGCCGGATCCGGAAACCGGCGAATATAAGCTCTACAAAAGTATTCTGGATCCGCAAAATCCGGATAAAACTTTAACGGCTGCGCAGTTAATTGCCGATAAAAAAGGTAACCAGCTAATGAAAGAATTAAGCAGTGATATTCATTTTAAAGATTTCATGAAAATACCCGGCAAAGACAATGGTTTTGATATTGAGGGCCTGGCGGTAAGCGAAAAGAAAATATTTCTGGGCATCCGGGGGCCGGTATTACGGGGCTGGGCTGCTATTCTGGAACTGGAGATCAGAGAAAAAAAGCCGGGTGAGCTTATGTTAAAAACAACGGCGGGTAAGCAAGCCTACAAAAAGCATTTCCTGCACCTCGAAGGCATGGGCATCCGGGATTTGCTGCTGGTAAAAGATGATATGCTGATTTTGGCCGGCCCTACCATGGATTTGGATGGTACCATTGCTGTTTACCGGTGGCGCAATGCCTTGCAACAAACCGAAGAAGCCATGGTGCACCGCAAGGAACTGGAACGATTATTTGATGTACCCCACGGACAAGGCGAAACCAGCAGCCACGATAAAGCCGAGGGCATGGCTTTATTTGATCCGGAACAGGTATTAATTGTTTTTGATACGCCTACTCCGGCCCGTAAACCCGACGAAAATATGATTGAAGCCGATTTGTATGCCTTAAACTGACCTTTGGGGTAATCCGCTTATATTTGTACCCATGAGTAGCGAAACAAGAGAAATAGCCGGACTGGAAATTATAGACTTTTTGCCGGCGCATAAAGCCGCCTTCCGCGCTTTGAACCACGAATGGATAAGTAGGTATTTTGAACTGGAAGAACTCGATCATCAGATTCTGGATCATCCGGAAAGTTATATCTTAGACCAGGGCGGGTATATCCTGATGGCGCGTTACCACGGAGAAATAGTGGGCACCTGCGCACTCATTAAAGTGTCGGATACTGCGTTTGAACTCGGGAAAATGGCGGTAACAGAAAAAGCCCAGGGACTTAAAATCGGGCAGCAACTGGGCCAGGCCGCTATAAACAAAGCCCAAGAAGCCGGTGCTGAACAGTTAGTATTGTATTCGCACCGCAGTTTAGGGCCAGCCCTGCACGTATACCGCAAATTAGGGTTTAAAGAAGTGCCTTGTCCGCCCAACGGCTATAAGCGCGCTGATATTAAAATGACGCTGGCTTTACGCTAAACCCAAACAACAAGGGAAAAAAGATTAGCGCCGGACATACCTGCTTAATTCCGGATTCTATACCGCAATACCGTATACTTCCGGGTTTATCCGCCGCACACTATCAGTCATCCAGCAATCGTAATAAGGCGATTCGGATTGTTTGGTTAAGGTAAACAGGAAACCCGCGTCCAAGCCATTCTGATCCTGAAAAATGATGATTTGCTGAGCCCGCCAGCCATCGCTTACCAGTTCGCTGGTTTTATAAGAGCTGAAATTGAGCAGGGGCATAAACAATGGCTCTTTTACCTGCTGCTTAAAATTATTCAGCGGTCCCGAAGCCGATTTATTACCCGGAGAGGCAAAATTAAAAGTTACTTCAATCCCCAGATCGGTGGCATCGTTTTGTTGCAACGACTCTACAATTAACCGGATTACCTCGCCCGGCGACAAATCCGGGGAAGGCATAGGTAAGTCAATGGTATGCTGATAGTGTGCCATGTTTTCATTAATGTTAAAAAATTAAGAGATAAACAGGCTTTGAACTCAAAGGCCATGCCATGTGTGCTTAAAAGCAAAGAAATGTTGCGCTTTTCGCGCCTAAAATGCTGTTCTGTTGGGTTGGCCGCGCTCAAAGGCAACATACGGCCTGAAGCCCAACCCGGATTTACTTACCAACCCGATCTGAACAAGTTCTTGTACGGTTATAACGGAGAAAGTAGTTGTAAATTTTTGCAAGGGGCCTTATAAATTTCTATTAAAGATTCCGCCATTATTTATTGCCATAATCATAAGATTATACAGGCAGCTGGTAAGTAAATAAAATACCTTAAACTGTAAGGCAAGTTTATCTGGTTTAAATGCGCACCATAATTTTAAAGCAAAGGCAACCAACCAGATTTTCCGGGTTCATCAACTCATCAGAAATATAAAGCCATCATACCCAAACGCCTGTTGGTACCTCTTTTAAAGTCGGTATAATTTTTCTTTCGGATGCTTTATAATACTTTTGCAGTACAATTGCATTAAGTTTATTAAACAGAATATGATACAAAGAATTCAAAGTGTGTTTTTATTGATTTTGGTTATAGCCATGATCAGCCTTTTATTTTTACCATTATGGAGTAAGACTAATCCGCAGACCAACGAAGAACTGGTTTTAACCGCTTTTGCCTTACGGGCCGAACCAGTAGCCATTGCGAATGGCGCAACCGCGGCTACCGCCAGTGCCATAGATCAGAATACCATGGTTATCGGGGCTTTAGCCATCCTGATTGCTTTGGTAGCGCTGTACGAAATATTTCAGTACCGCAGCCGCCTTACCCAAATAAAATTAGGCTTATTAAATTCTATATTATTAGCCGTATTATTAGGTACAACGGTGTATTTTGCTTCTTATGTAGGCGATGAACTGGTAAAAATCAATCGCCCCGGCGACTTTGAGGCGGGCTTTTATTTACCGGTAGTGGGCTTAATTGTAAATGCTTTGGCTAACCGGTTTATTAAACGCGACGAGGATTTGGTACGCTCCGTTGACCGCTTGCGGTAGTTGATAGTCCATACTCCATGGTCGACGGTCCATAGTCAACAGGCTTTCAAACTTTTTGATTAAGGAATCAAAAATCTAAGTCAAAAATAAAAATCAAAGCTTCCCAGACTATTAAACTAACTTACTGTCTCACGCCTATGGACCGTCGCCTATCGACCATCGACTAATAAGTAAACTGACCGAAAGGACTGGTAAGGGTTAACCGGTTCGTGTCGCTTTCTTCCACGCGACCAACAATCTGGGCTGGAATATTAAAAGCAGCCGCAATGGAGATCAGATTATGGGCATATTCTTCGGATATATATATTTCCAGGCGGTGGCCCATGTTAAACACCTGGTACATTTCCTGCCAGCTGGTTTGGCTTTCTTCCTGAATAATCCGGAATAGGGGCGGCACCGCAAACAAATTATCTTTAATGATATGTACGCTTTCGGTGAAATGCAATACTTTGGTTTGGGCGCCGCCGCTGCAATGTACCATGCCGTGGATATGAGGCCGGTGCTGCTCTAATATTGCTTTTACTACCGGCGCGTACGTACGGGTTGGCGATAAAACCAGCTTACCCATATTGGTATCCACTTCAGCTATGGAATCAGTAAGTTTGTATTTGCCGCTGTAAACTAAGTCTTGGGGTACGCCCGGGTCAAAACTTTCGGGGTAGTGTGTAGCCAGGTAATGGGCAAAAACATCGTGGCGGGCCGAAGTTAAACCGTTACTACCCATGCCGCCGTTGTATTCGGTTTCGTAAGTAGCCTGGCCAAAAGAAGCAAAACCTACTATCACGTCGCCGGGTTGTATGGTGTGGTTAGATACTACTTCGTCGCGCCGCATCCGGGCTGTTACCGTGCTGTCTACAATAATGGTGCGCACCAAATCGCCCACATCGGCAGTTTCGCCGCCGGTGCTGTAAATACCAATGCCGTTGTCGCGGAGCAGTTGCAGTATTTCTTCGGTACCGTTTATAATAGCCGCGATTACTTCGCCGGGTACCAGGTTTTTATTGCGGCCAATGGTAGAAGAAAGCAATATATTATCGATAGCGCCTACACAAAGCAAATCATCCACATTCATGATAATAGCATCTTGCGCAATACCTTTCCAAACCGATAAGTCGCCGGTTTCTTTCCAGTACAAATAAGCCAAAGCCGATTTGGTGCCGGCGCCGTCGGCGTGCATGATGTTGCAGTAAGCCGGGTCACCAGCGAGCAGATCCGGTATAATTTTACAAAATGCTTTCGGAAACAAGCCTTTGTCTAAGTTTTTAATTGCAGCGTGTACGTCTTCTTTGGCAGCAGAAACACCCCGGCGGAGATAGCGATTTTCCATGTTGTTTTTAATTTCGGGCAGGCAAATTTAGCTTTTAAATTACTTGCCTGACTCACGCTGCAAAAATAAAGAACCCGGCGTAAATGCAGCTGCTTTGTCTTGATTATATATTCAGCCGCGGGAATGTGGAGGAATGAACCCATTATTTTAGTCGGATGAGATACAATGGCTTTGTGATATTTTTTATTATAATGCAGAAGATCCAAATTATTGTAAATAAAATTTTGTCTCTAAGCCATATTTTATTAAATTCATTTAAAGTTTATGTTGATTCATTAAATAATTTATATATAACGCTTGTTCTTGAACTAACAGCCAAATAATTTTAAGCATGTTTAAAAAGATTACATTAGTACTGGGGGTGTCTACGGTTTTAGCATTCCAAATGCCGGTGCAAGCGCAAAAAGCAGCCGCGCAACCAAAGCGGGTAGAGAAAGTAAGCCGGAAACGCAATGAATTGGTCATTCCTTACGAGAAGTATGTGCTGCCGAACGGGTTAACGGTAGTGGTGCACGAAGATCATTCCGATCCGATTGTGCACGTAGATGTAACGTACCACGTGGGTTCGGCGCGCGAAGAAGTAGGAAAATCGGGTTTTGCGCATTTCTTCGAACACATGATGTTTCAGGGATCGGATCACGTGGCCGATGATGAACACTTTAAAATAGTATCAGAAGCCGGGGGGACTTTAAACGGATCTACGAACCGCGACCGCACCAATTATTACGAAACCGTGCCTAGCAACCAGTTAGAAACAGCGCTTTGGTTAGAAGCCGACCGTATGGGCTTTTTGCTGGATGCCGTTACCCAAAAGAAATTTGAAAACCAACGCTCTACGGTAAAAAATGAGCGCGGTCAGAATTACGACAACCGCCCTTATGGTTTGGTTTACGAAAAAGTATCGGCGGCTTTATACCCGTACGGGAATCCTTATTCCTGGACTACCATTGGTTACCTGGAAGATTTGAACCGCGGCACGCTGCAAGATCTGAAAAACTTCTTTTTACGCTGGTACGGCCCCAATAATGCTACCCTTACCGTGGGCGGCGACGTTACGCCGGATCAGGTAGTAAAATTAGCCGAGAAATATTTCGGTTCTATTCCGCGTGGGCCGGAAGTGAAAAATGAAAAGTTAGCGGCACCCGTATTAGAGCAAGACCGTTACATTTCTTACGAAGATCGTGTGCGTTTCCCTATGTTGTCGATGAATTTTCCTTCCGTACCGGCCTATCATCCCGACGAAACCGCTCTGGATTGTTTAGCCGATATTATTGGAGGTGGCCGTACTTCTATCTTGTATAAAAACCTGGTGAAAACTCAGAAAGCAAACAGTGCTAACGCTTATAATAGTACTTCGGAATTAGCCGGGCAATTTACGCTTTCCATTATGCCTTTCCCCGGTCAGTCCTTAGCCGATATGGAAAAACAAGCCCGTGAAGCTTTCCAGGAATTTGAGAAAACCGGGGTTACCGATGATGCTTTAACCCGTTTTAAGTCTTCTTCCGAAGCTAACCTGATTAACCGCTTATCCAGCGTGGCGGGAAAAACGGCTACTTTGGCGGCGCACCAGACTTTTACCGGTAATCCCAACCAACTGCCCCGCGAGCTAAAGCAAATTCAGTCTTTAACCAAGGCCGATGTAATGCGGGTGTATAACCAGTATATTAAAGGTAAACACGCGGTTATTCTGAGCGTAGTGCCGCTGGGCCAGGCCAATGCGGTGGCGCACGCCGATAACTTTAAGGTGAATACTGCGGGTTACAAAGCACCTGCCGACCAGTATGCCGGTTTAAAATACGTAAAAGCCAAAGATAATTTCGACCGCAGCAAACGCCCGGCCGCCGACGCTAATCCGGTGGTGAACGTACCGCCTTTCTGGACCGACAATTTAAAGAACGGCATTAAGGTAATTGGTACTAAAAACGAGGAAGTGCCTACCGTAACCATGCTGTTTACGACCAAAGGCGGTCACCGCCTGGAAGCCAAAGATCCGTCTAAAGCCGGTATTGCCGCTTTAACCGCCGACATGCTAAACGAAGCTTCGGAAAAATATACTTCCGAAGAAATCAGCAGCCAACTGGAAAAGCTGGGTTCTTCTATCCGGTTTAATAGCGATGAAGACGAAATGACAGTGTCGGTACAAGCTTTAACCAAAAACTTAGCACCCACTTTAGGTTTACTGGAAGAGCGCCTGCTGCACCCGCGCTTCGACGAAACCGACTTTGCCCGCCTGAAAAAGCAACGCTTGGAAGCTATTGCGAACCAAAGTACGCAACCAGTAGTGGTGGCCAATAATGTATACAACAAAATGCTCTACGGCGAAGGCCATATTATGGCTATTCCGGTAACTGGTACTGCTACCAGTGTCAGCAGCATTACTCTGGACGATGTGAAGAAATTCTACGCCGATAACTTTTCGCCGTCGGTAACCAACCTGGTAATTGTGGGCGATACCGAGCAAAATAAAATCATGCCCCAGCTAACTTTTCTAAATAAATGGGCACCCAAACCCGTAGAAATACCGGCCCAAACCCAGACCGCCAGCATCGATAAAACCAAGATATATATTGTGGATAAGGAAAAAGCCGCCCAGTCCGAAATCCGGATTGGTTATTTGGCCTTGCCTTACGATGCTACCGGCGATTATTACAAAGCCCGCATTATGAATTACATGCTAGGAGGGGCGTTCAGCAGCCGGATTAACATGAACCTGCGCGAAGACAAAGGTTTTACCTACGGCGCCCGCTCCGGCTTCTCCGGAACCGAATACGTAGGCCCGTTTACGGCTTCGGCCGGCGTACGCTCTAATTCTTCTGATTCTTCGGTGGTAGAGTTTATGAAAGAAATAAAACGGATGCGCGAAGAAGGTATTACTGATGCGGAGTTGGCATTTGTGAAGAGCGCCATGGGCCAGAGCGAAGCCCGTAATTACGAAACCGGTTTCCAGAAAGCGGCCTTCCTGAATAATATTTTGCGGTATAACTTAGATAAAAACTACGTGCAAAAGCAAAATGACATTCTGCGCACCATCAGCAAAGAAGAAATTAATGCCTTGGCTAAGAAATATTTGCCCGCTGAGAAAATGAACATTATGCTGGTAGGGGATAAAGCCGCCATTAAACCGGGCCTGGAAAGACTAGGCTACGAAGTAATAGAGCTGGATGCTGAAGGCAATGTGGTAAAACAAGCTTCTGCTATCCCGGAATCTACGAAACAGGTAAACTTGCCCGTAGATAAAGCAAAAGACAAAAAGAAAAAAGCCAAAAACACCGAAAAGACTGGTCCGGCGGTAATCCGATCTTTCTAAATGAATTTAACTTGCCGGTTAAAAGCAAAAAGCCCCCAATAGTTGGGGGCTTTTTGCTTTTCAGCACGGCCGCGCTTTAAAGCACTTATTGAATACTTACCTGCAAAATATTGCCTTTCTCTTTTTTACCTTCGTTTGAAATAAATACATCACCACTAGGGCTAAAGGTAATTCCTTCGGGCTGGCTGAAATCATCTTTACCTAAAGCATACCGTTCTTTAATAGAACCATCAGCGTTTAAAATAAGCAAGTGAGCGTTAGCCGATTCGGTTAAATAAATTTCTCCGGTTTGCGGGTTTACGGCAATATCGGATGGCTGTAAACTGTTCTCTGGTTTTTTGCTTTTACTTTCTTGCAGCATCGGGTCCGACAAACTTAATTTAAGTACCGGCTGCGCTGAAAGTTGTTTTGTTTTTAAATTAAAAGCATAAATACCTTTATAGTCAGTAGTGTTGGTTTCGGCTCCTTTTATGGCTAATAACAAACGATTGTTCTTGGCATCATAAGTGAGGCCTTCTACATCGTTTTTGCTGGTTAACGGCGTATCATATTCCTTTATTTTCGGTGATTGGGTATCAATGTTGTTTACCTCAAATATTTTACCGTTACTCCGTAAAACATACGCGGTGCGGCCCACCAGGGCAATTCCTTCATAGTCGCCGGTAGCGCCAAAAGTAATTTGCCGGTCTATTTTTTTAGTGGCCGTGTTATAAATAAAGATAACGCCCGATTCGTCTTGCACGCAGGCAAACTGGTTTTTCCCCAGGTAAGCAATGCCTGATATTTCCCGCAGAATGCCGGGCATTTCCCATTTCTCTATAATTGTTACTTCCGGGGCAGTAGTATCTGCTTTCCCCTTTTTGCCGGATTTGTTTTTCTTTGACTCTTTCTTAGAATTGTCTTGTTCGGCATTGCCAGCTTTGCTGTTGTCGCAACAGGTTAATGATAACGATAGCAGCAAGCTCCAGAATAATAAATTTATACGTTTCATTTTTTAATGCTTAAAACTGGGAGATTTAGCTATAACTTATTATAAGCTGCTTTTTACCAGCTTATAATAAGTTATAGCTTTGGTTTACTAGGTACTTTTTTATATTATTTCGGCGGGCCGAAATAAGGCTTATCTTTGATAGATACCCGGTTTAAGGCTTCATGGTTTTTATAATTTCCATTCTTGCCATATTTTCCCTGCTTTTACTATTCTCTGATGCGATATTCCGGAATTAACAGGTAAATGCTAATAGGCCGGGCTAATTGAAATGAATTGTCGGATAATTAGGTTAAACTGCATAAAATTGAGAGTGAATGAAATACAGAACAGCAGATAATTTATTAATATTACTTTAAATATCCCGCTAAATCTAAACAATATTATGTTAAACAAATTCAAACTTATGCTCTTAGGCTGTGCCGCATTAACCTTGCAATTGCCGGCTCAGGCTCAAAAAGCAGCTTCTAAAACCAAACAGGTAGAGCAGGTAACCCGTAAGCCGGGTGAATTGCTCATTCCTTACGAGAAGTATGTGCTGCCGAACGGATTAACGCTAGTGGTGCACGAAGACCATTCGGACCCGATAGTGCACGTAGATGTAACGTACCACGTGGGTTCGGCGCGGGAAGAAGTTGGGAAATCTGGTTTTGCACACTTTTTCGAACACATGATGTTCCAGGGATCGGATAACGTGGCCGATGAAGAGCATTTTAAAATAGTATCGGAAGCCGGAGGAACCCTGAATGGAACCACGAACCGCGACCGCACCAATTATTTTGAAACCGTGCCCAGCAACCAGTTAGAAACAGCGCTTTGGTTAGAAGCCGACCGCATGGGCTTTTTACTGGATAAAGTAACCCAAAAGAAATTTGAAGTACAGCGCGAAACTGTTAAAAACGAGCGTGGCCAACGGGTAGATAACCAGCCTTACGGCCGGTCGGATGAAACGATTTACCAGGCTTTGTATCCTTATGGCCACCCTTATTCCTGGGATGTGATCGGGTATATCGAAGACCTGAACCGGGTAAATGTAAACGACTTGAAAAACTTCTTTTTGCGCTGGTACGGCCCTAATAATGCTACCCTTACCGTGGGCGGCGACGTTACGCCGGATCAGGTAGTAAAATTAGCCGAGAAATATTTTGGTTCTATTCCGCGTGGTCCGGAAGTGAAAAATGTAAAATTGCCGGCTGCTGTTTTAACCCAGGACCGTTACGTTTCTTTTGAAGATAATGTGCGTTTCCCGATGCTGCAAATGGTATTCCCAACCGTGCCTAATTACCACCCCGACGAAGTGCCCTTGGATTTGCTGGCCGAAATTATTGGCGGAAACAAGAATTCCATTTTATACAAAAACCTGACAAAAGCCCAGAAAGCCGTGCAGGCCAGTGCTTACCATCCGGCCTCCGAATTAGCCGGTGAATTTAACGTGACAGTACTGCCGTTTCCCGGCCAGACCTTAGCCGACATGGAAAAACAGGTACGCGAAGCTTTCCTGGAATTTGAGAAAACCGGCGTTACCGATGATGCCCTGGCGCGTTTTAAAGCTTCTTACGAAGCCGATATGGTTAACAGTTTATCCAGTGTAGCGGGCAAAACTTCTATGCTGGCGGCTTACCAGACGTTTACAGGCAACCCTAACTACATGACCAAGCAGTTAAAAGCCCACAATGCCGTAACCAAAGCCGATGTAATGCGGGTGTATAACCAATATATAAAAAACAAGCCGGCCGTATTGTTGAGTGTAGTACCCAAAGGCCAGGCCAATGCCGTGGCCCATGCCGATAACTTTAAAGAACCTGCTAAAACTGGTTATAAAGCGCCTGCCGACCAGTATGCCGGTTTAAAATACGTAAAAGCCAAAGATAATTTCGAGCGCAGCAAACGTCCGGCTTCCGGCGAAAACCCCGTAATAAAAGTGCCGCCTTTCTGGACCGATAAATTACAAAACGGCATTAAAGTAATTGGTACTAAAAACGACGAAGTGCCTACGGTAACTTTGCTGTTTGCGGTAAGTGGTGGTCATAAACTAGAGGCTAAAGATCAGTCTAAAGCCGGTATTGCTTCTTTAACGGCCGCTATGTTAAACGAAGCTTCCGAAAAATATACTTCAGAAGAAATCAGCAGCCAGCTACAAAAATTAGGTTCTTCTATTAGTTTTAACTCGTCGGCCGACCAGTTAACGGTATCGGTACAATCGTTGGTGAAAAACCTGGATGCTACTTTGGCTTTGCTGGAAGAACGCCTGCTGCACCCGCGCTTCGACCAGGCCGATTTCGACCGCTTGCATAAGCAACGCTTAGAACTTATCGCCAACCAAAGTACCCAACCTACGGTTATTGCCAACAATGTTTATACAAAACTGTTATATGGCGAAAACAATATTATGGGTATTCCGGTAATTGGTACAACTGCCAGCGTAAAAAATATTAAGCTCGATGATGTGAAAAAATTCTATGCCAATAACTTTTCACCGTCGGTTACTAACCTGGTAATTGTGGGCGATACCGAGCAAAACAAAATTATGCCGAAGCTAGCTTTCCTGAATAAATGGGCGCCTAAGCCCGTGGAAATTCCGGCCGATACAAAAATTGCCGACCTGGATAAAACCAAAATATTTTTAGTAGATAAAGAAAAAGCTGCCCAGTCCGAAATACGTATTGGCTATATAGCGCTGCCTTACGATGCTACCGGCGAATATTATAAGTCGCAGATCATGAATTTTATTCTGGGAGGCGCTTTTAACAGCCGCATCAACCTGAATCTGCGCGAAGACAAAGGCTATACTTACGGCGCTGGTTCTTACTTCTCGGGCACTGAATCGGCGGGGCCTTACACGGCTTATGCCGGGGTGCGGTCTAATGTATCGGATAGTTCGGTGGTGGAATTTATGAAAGAAATTAAGCGCTACCGGAACGAAGGCATTACAGATGAAGAACTGGCATTTGCCAAAAGTGCCATGGGCCAAAGCGATGCCCGCAAATACGAAACTTCTTTCCAGAAAGCTGCTTTCCTGAATAACATTATCCGCTATAACTTGGATAAAGATTATGTGAAAAAGCAAAACGAAATCCTGCAGAACATTACCAAAGAAGAGATTAATGCTTTAGCTAAAAAACACTTACCGGTAGAAAAAATGAATATTATGCTGGTAGGCGATAAAGCAGCCATTAAACCGGGCCTGGAAAAACTAGGCTACGAAGTAGTGGAACTCGATTCGGATGGTAATGCTTCAACGGCCCAGGCTGCTACGGCGCCAACGCCTGCCCAGGCTGCTCCGGCAACCGAAACAACCAAAGCCAAAAAGAAAAAATCGAAAAATAACGAGAAAACCGGACCGGCCGTTATCCGTAGTTTTTAACCATTTATGCCATTTTTTAACAAAAAGCCTCTATTTCGGAGGCTTTTTGTTTTTTAAGGCCCAAGTATGATGTTTGCCAAGAAGTAAAAAGCTAGCTTTAGGCTGATCTTTTCCTGATAAAATATCCGTATAAACGGCATATAAAAAAGCAAATCCGGATGCTGGTATATACTTTACTTATTCATTGCCCCGACCGCAAAGGTTTAATTTATAATATAACGCAGGTGGTATTTCAGCACAACCTGAATATTATCAGCAACGGCGAATTTGTAGATAAAGAAAATAACTACTTTTTTATGCGGGCCGAGGTGTCGGGCGAAGACATTGCGCCAACTCAACTGGAAGCCGACTTACGCCGTGCCTTGCCGCCGGAAGCCAATATTGACTTATTGCCGCAGCAAAAAAAGAAAATTGTTATTTTGGTTACGAAAGAACACCATTGCCTCGGCGATCTTTTGCTGCGCGAACAGTACAACGATTTAAATGCCGTTATTCTGGCTATTATTGGTAATTATGCTACGCTGCAGCCTTTGGCCGAAAAGTTTGGGGTGCCATTTCACGCGGTGTCGCACGAAGGCAAAACGCGCGAAGACCATGATCAGGAAATAGAAACTATTATTCAGCAATACGAACCCGATTACGTGGTGCTGGCGAAATATATGCGCGTGTTAAATCCTGGTTTTGTAGAAAAATTTCCGAACCGGATTATCAATATTCATCATTCTTTTTTGCCGGCTTTTATTGGCGCTAATCCTTACCGGCAGGCTTACGAACGTGGGGTGAAAATTATTGGCGCTACGGCCCATTATGTCAGCAACGATTTAGACGAAGGGCCGATTATTGCCCAGAATGTAATTCAGGTAAACCATACCCACAGCGCCCGCGATATGGCGCAGTCCGGGCGCGACGTAGAAAAAATTGTGCTGGCCCAGGCCTTAAAGCTGGTGTTTGCCGATAAGGTTTTCGTGAACCAGAATAAAACTATTATATTTTATTAACCAATGTTACGCAGGTAATTTTTTAAATAATAAGTTTACTGAGCTCACGTTTGGCACCCTAATAGTATCTATTTTGCAGTAAAACAAATAGGTATTTCCAGGATAACAAACGCGAGCTCATCTAAGTCTACTAGCCTTTGTTTTGCAAAAGATCAATTATTAAGAGCTTTTTCCTGCTATTGTGCAGCAAAGAAAAAGTAACCTATCAATCACCTAAGTATGCGGACAAAATTAATTTTAACTACACAATAGAGTAATAGATTTATTATTAATCCTTTATTCACTCAATCACTCATTTACTCATTTTGTTATGGTACTTATATGGCTAAGAAAGCTTTTTGATTAATTATGCGTAATAGCAGTAATCAAATAAAATCACCTCAAAATAAAAGAAGCACCTTGCCGGGACAAGGCGCTTCTGAGCTTTACTATTATGGGTTAAAGCAATCAGCTTTTTACTTCAGAGCGTAGCTGATCTAGTAAAGTTCGGGTTAGATAAGTAATCTGTTCAACCTGCACCGGAATGGTATCCAGGTTCTCCTGCTTATTGGCATCTGCTTCCAGTTTCCGGATTAACGGTTTCAGGCGGGCTGCCCGCATGGTATCGAAAGAGGTTTTTAGCTTATGCGCCATTTCTGCTACGTTGGGCCAATCATGGCGCAACGTAGCGGTTTCTAAAGAAACAACCGAGGCGGGCACCAAATCGATAAATACCTGCAGCATTTTGTTAAAGACAACTTCGTTGCCCCGGCACATGGTATGCAGGTGCGTTAAATCGTAGAGTTTTCGGCGGGCGCGATTAAGGGCAGGTTGGCCGCTTGGCCACTTGCCGCGTTAGCGTTTACTATAAATGTTCTAAATCATTCATAGTGGTTTAATGTAAATCACTATCACCTTAATAAAATTGCCTTAATTTAAGATAGGATTGCTTTTAATGCACTATGTGGAAATTATTCCAGATTAAAAAAGTTATAATTTTGCGTTTAAATTAGGTTAGTATTGTATGTTTGTTCTAAGTTTTGTAATATGTGCCAAGTTATGGAATAATAGTATTAACTTACCTGTAATTCGCGATCCTGTAACATTTTGTAAATCGTGGATTTACCTATGTCCAGTCTTTTGGCCGTAAGCAAAATATTGCCGTTGTTTTTATTTAAAAAATGCTGAATAATACGGGTAGTATAATCTTTCAGGGTTAAATCCTGCTCCAACATATTATCCAGGCCATCTGCAACCGGTAAACTGATATCGTATTCTTCTATGATATCTCCCTCCGACATTACAACGGCCAGTTCCATTAAGGCCCGCAGTTCTCGTATGTTACCCGGAAAGTTATAAGCCATTAATCTTTTCTGAGCGCCGGCGCTGACTGTTTTTTTGCTGTACTTGTTTTCTTTACAGGAAGCATCGGTAAAATGTTTGGCCAGAACCAGGATATCATTGTCGCGGTCGCGTAAAGGGGATAAGGTAATAGGCAGGTCCAAGAGCCGGTAATATAAATCTTCCTGGAAATTACCTTTTTTTACTTCATTTAGCAGGTTGCGGTGGGTGGCTACAATAATGCGTACATCTACGCTTAAAGTATTATTGCCGCCAATGCGGGTTATTTCTTTTTCCTGTAAAACCCGCAGTAATTTTGCCTGCAAGCTCAAATCCAGTTCTCCTATTTCATCCAGGAAAAGCGTGCCTTTATGCGCTTCTTCAAACTTACCAATGCGCCGGGTGACCGCTCCGGTAAAAGCGCCTTTTTCGTGCCCGAATAACTCACTTTCGAGTAATTCGCGGGGTATGGCTGCTACATTTACCGTAACGTATGGCTTTTGCTGCCGGTCGCTGTTATAATGAATGGCTTTGCCCACCAGTTCTTTGCCGGTGCCGGTTTCGCCGGAAATAGAAACGGTTATGTTGGATTTGGCAGCTTTTTCTATTAAAGTGTAAACACGTTTTATACAATCGCTGTTGCCAATAATAGCTTTGCTGATATCGTATTTAATTCCCAGTTCTTCTTTTAAAGAATGTATCTCTTCTTTTAAAAGGCAGGTTTGCCGGATGTTGTTAACATTATGCCAGAGCCGGTCTTTGGTATCTTCGTTTTTAACAATGTAATCGTAGGCGCCTAATTTTAATAGTTCTACCGCCGTGCCTACGTCTTTCTGGGCCGAAATAACAATTACCTGAATATCCGGGTTAAAAGCTTTAATGGCCTGCAGCAAAGCTACGCCGTTTTTATCCGGTAAAGAATAATCTAAAGTTATAATAGCCGGATTTTCGTACAGGTGGGATAAGCATTCCTGGGCCGAATGCATTTTTTTTATCTCATAATCCGGATTAAGAGAAAGATGATATTCCAGTAATTTACAATACCAAATATCGTCTTCAACAACAAAAATCTTAAATCCCCGATTCATATACGTAAAAATTTACCAAATTAAAAAGTAGGTTAGCGTTAATTTATCTGTTTAGAGGTCCTAAAATAAAAATAATTATTTATATAAAAAACCTTTGCCCGCTGCGCTCACGTATAATGCCGTTTTTTTTTATTTATTAATATGTGAACTGTCTCATATTTAAAATAAACTTCAAAGTATTTAGCTAGTTATTATATAAAGTTAAGTAATAAGCGCTTTTAGTTGGATAAATAATTGTATCTTGAGTATTTTATCGGATATGTGTTTAGGAGATGAAATTACATTAATAATATAACTAATCTGATATGATGTTACTTGTGTGTTTTTTTTTAATGAAACCAAAAATTGTAAAATATAAATAACTTAAATTTGATATCTACGTATTTTATACTTCTACGAAAAAATACGTATAAGTTTGATTATGAATTAAACAGGAAGGTTATGCAGGGCACTGATTTAAAAGAAATGGAATTAGGTTATTTATATTATAGCTTATATGCCTACCGGCGGAAAGTTGAAAGCGATATAAAAAAAATTATTCAGGCCGATACTGCTTCGGGGCAGCCTATAAGGCAGCGACCTGCCTCAACCTCGCCGGCTTTATACGAACATACCCGAAAACTACGTAATATAAGCCTGATTATTTCGAAGCTTATTTCGCTGAATAAGGTTTATAAATAAGAAATCTCTATAATTAACATAACAGCCCAGTTGGTACAGCACCAGTTGGACTGTTTTGTTTATATGCTTCTGAAATTACTTATTAGCAGTACTATATTTTTTAATTAAACTATTATTCTTTACACAAACATTACAGGCGCGGTGATTTACTTAGCCCAGCATGATGGATGCTCCGGGATTGAGGAAAAGATATCGCAAGCGTTAGTTTATGCGTTGAATTTACGTAATACAGAATATCCAAAGTAATTCTATCTGTTATTGTCGAAGATAAACCTTTACTTTGCATTGTTGTAGGTACAATAAACTGTTGCGCAGCGCATGAAAATTACCAAATTAGATTATAGTGCTACCGGAGCTTTTTCGGCTCTGGTAACCGATTACCTGGCCCGGAATCCCCAATTAGATGCTTTCTACCACCGCTTTCCGGATATAGCTGCCTTTGGCGCACAAATAAAAGAGAAACAGCTGCGTCCTGAGCACCGGGCAGCGCTTTGCCGGGAGTTAAAACAACAATATAGCACAGTACCCAGCATGCAGCCGGTCGTACGGCAAAACCTGGATTTGCTGGCGCAGCCTACTACCTATACCGTTACTACCGGCCATCAGCTTAATATTTTTACCGGCCCTTTGTATTTTGTTTACAAAATTATTACTACCATTAATCTGGCACGGCAGCTTAAAGCAGCTTACCCCGAATATAATTTTGTGCCGGTTTACTGGATGGCTACCGAAGACCATGACTTTGCCGAAGTAAATCATTTTACCCTTTTTGGTAAACCGTATGCCTGGGAATCGGGGCAAAAAGGAGCGGTAGGGCGGTTTAACTTAGAAGATATGGCGCCTTTACTGGCGATGTTGCCCGATATAGACCCGGTTTTTAAAGAAGCTTATACGCAGCATAAAAAACTGGCTGATGCTACCCGGGCCATAACGCAGGTACTTTTTGGAGAGTACGGCCTGGTTGCTTTAGATGGTGATAACCCGGAACTGAAGCGGATATTTGCGCCCGTCATTAGAAAAGAAATAGAGGAGCAAATTTCTCATGAGCAGGTGAGCCGGGTAAGTGAAGAACTGGCAAAACATTACAAACCCCAGGTAATGTCGCGGGAAATTAACTTGTTTTACCTGGATAATGGCCTGCGCGAACGCATTGTACTGGAAGGCGGCGCTTACAAAGTTTTAAATACCGACTTATCTTTTTCATTGGCCGAAATAGAAAAAATAATCGCAGAAAGTCCGGAGAAGTTTAGCCCGAACGTAATTCTGAGGCCTTTGTACCAGGAAATGGTTTTGCCTAACCTGGCTTATATTGGTGGCGGCGCCGAAGTGAGTTACTGGTTTCAGCTACAAGGTGTGTTCGAGGCTTTTAAAGTAACTTATCCGATTATCATGCTGCGTAATTCGGCTTTGTATATTAATAAGCCCAATGCCAACCGGCTACAAAAACTCCAGCTTACGGCAACCGATATTTTTAAAGATACGGCTACGCTTAAAAAGCAAATTACTGCGCAGTTCGAGCACGAAGAAATATCTTTGGCCGCCGAGAAAAAACAAATAACGGCCGTGTTCGAGCAAATAACCAAACTGGCCACCGCCATTGATGGCACGCTAACCAAAACAGTAGCCGCCGAAGCCCAGAAAATACAAAATGCCCTGGAAGTATTGGAAAAGAAACTGGTTAAAGCCAACGATGCCAAATACGAAACCTACTTCAACCAATTAACTAACCTAAAAGAAAAGCTGTTTCCGGACGGTACTTTGCAGGAGCGGATAGATAATCTGCTTTCTTATAGTACAAACAACCCGCAGTTTATTTCGGATCTGGTAGCGGCTTTCGATCCGTTGGAAGGTAAATTTACCGTGCTGGAAGAAGAATAAACATGCTGAAAGCAACCTTACGGAAAGAAATACTGCAAAAGCGGTTGCAGTATACGCCCGAGGAAGTAAATGCCTGGAGCCGACAGATTTGTAACCGGTTTTTTACTTTTTTTTCTTTAGCGGAAATAAAAATGTTGCATATTTTCTTGCCCATTATCCGCTACAACGAAATAAATACCTGGTACATCATTCGTAAACTGCAGCAGGAGTATCCGGGTATTGCGCTGGTAGTACCGGTTTCGAATTTTAAAGAGCTGACTTTAGGCCATTATCTCTTTACTACCGCTACCGAGCTGGCAGAAAACAAATGGGGCATTCCGGAGCCCCGGCAAGCGGAGCCGGTAGCCGAAACCAGCATCGATATGATTCTGATTCCGTTACTGGGCTTCGATAAACAAGGGCACCGCATTGGCTACGGTAAAGGCTTCTACGATCGGTTCCTGCATCTTTGCCGGCCCGGGGTGCTGAAGATAGGTTTATCGCTGGCGCCACCGCTGGAAAAAATTACCGATGTGCACGCGGGCGATGTGCTCCTGGACTATGCCGTAACTCCCGGAAATGTATATTCCTTTAAGTAGTACTAGGCTTTGATACCGCGGGTCATTTCGCGTTTGCCAATAGGACCCGGCAATGCTGCTACCGTAAATCCGGCCGCTTTTAAGCTGCGCTTAAAACTTCCTTTGGCACAGTAACTCACCAGTACGCCGCCGACCTGCAAAGAATTATATAACTTCCGGAAGATATCGTCGGACCAGAGTTCGGGTTGTTTTTCCGGGGCGAAAGCATCAAAATAAATCAGGTCGTAATAATTTTCCGGCAAATCGTAAGTGGTTAAGTCGGCCTGAATTTTCCGTAGTTCGAAATTAGGTAATACCGGAACCGGTTCGCGCCAAGGTGCCTGGTGCAGAAAAGGCAGAAAGTCCAGCAACTCCGGGTTTAAAATAAACTTTTCGAAGTGCATATCTGCAATTAAATCCGGAGACAACGGATATTTCTCTAAGGTATCATATTGTACCTGTGCTGGGTGCAGCCGTACCTGCTGCAAACTTAACAAAGCATTGAGCCCGGTACCAAAACCTATTTCCAGTAAGCGCACTTTATCTTTTTGGCTCAACATATAATCTAATCCGGCCCGGATAAAAACGTGTAAAGACTCCTGTAAAGCACCGTTAATAGAATGATAGTGCTCGTTTAGTTCCGGTACATATAAAGTGGTAGAGCCATCTTTGGTTTGCCTGATTTCCGTTTTCATCGGTTACTAAAGCGTGTTAGACTTGGAGAAGTGCGAATTTGGAAAATTAATGCTGAAAATCAATGATTCATACCGAAATTACTAACTGGTCGATTTAAACCCAGTATTTAGAACACAAGAATCAAGGCCGGATTATTTTTATTTGCCGGTATAGATTATATAAACAAAATATACCGCATTTAACCCAGAATAAGTACATAAAAAAAAGTAAGAGGAAAATTAGTTTAAGCTAAACAAGTCAGGAAATAACTTATAATTAAATATTTATTCACACATTCGCACATTATAATCTGCTAACTACTAGGTTGTGTTGACAATCAAAGGAGAAGAATCATAGCAGCAGCCAGATGTAAAAAAGCGAGAAAAGAAGCAGCTGTTTTATCATAGCGGGTAGCGATACGGCGATAGTGTTTGATCCGATTGAAGA
>Ga0210040_10000775_pt1 | contig 51360 bp, 26 predicted proteins | sample CryGeyCG12114_NA_FD_185462 | JGI IMG/M metagenome (GOLD analysis project Ga0210040, IMG submission 185462) | Groundwater microbial communities from aquifer - Crystal Geyser CG19_WC_8/21/14_NA (SPAdes) (version 2) | ecosystem: Environmental > Aquatic > Deep subsurface > Groundwater | place: USA...
ATTACCCTAACATTTCAAATTGAAACATTTAATTACAAAATTAAACCATTTTGGTCACGGTTGGGGTTATTCTAAAACCTGTCTGAAAACTGCGCACACAACTTTTATCCCGTTCCAAACAGAGTTTGCTAACACAAATTTCAATCTTGCGTTTTCAGGTGATTTTAGCTTTAACATGTGGAGCATAGGGCGCTCCCGTTTCTGGTAATTCTATTACTCCGCCTTCGTCTTCGTAATAATTAGCTTTCCAAATGTTCACTACATATTTTTTTACTTTTAATGCTGTGTGAAGAATAAATCTTCGACAACTGCATTTAATTAATTGAGCTAGTCAAGTAGTGATGCTTTTTTGGTGTGTGGTGCTTTCACTGCGATTTCGGTTCACGCGTCTGGTCAGCTGACCAATCATTTCTTATTACTGTTGCATTCAAATGTTTTTAGTTAGTTGGGTTAAAACCTTTTGAATCGCGAAGAAATAACTGATATTTATGCATTTTTTCAGTTGTGAATTTTTTCAATTGGGAATATTGTCTTTTTTTAATTTTTTTATTTGTGAATTTTCTTAATTGTGAATTTATTAAATTTAAAATTTTTTTAATCGTGGATTTGGTCTTGGTCGTTCTTAAATTTTCTCAATCGTGAATTTTTTATATTGGTTATTTGAATTTTTGTTTTTTTCTTAATTATTGTGATTTTGTTTATTTGTGAATTTTATCCATTGTAAATTTTGTCAATTGCTAATTTCGACATTTGCGAATTTTTTCATTTAGGAGAATTGGTTTTGGTAGACTTAGCTTTTGTGAGTGCAATAGTTAAGTTAACTCCAAATTTTGAGAGCTAAATAAAAAATCTTGAATCTTTTGTTTTTTACCATATACTAGTGGATCGAAAGTTTTTTATTCTAATCCACGCCATATTATGTCATTCTTTACCATGAGGATCTTGTGGATTCATTTTTTTAGGAATTAATTAAGTAGCCAAAATATGTCACTATGATTAGAATAGTGAATTATCACACTGGGCATGGGTAGTTTTCAGTGGTTGATGGGGGCAAATATTTGGATTTTGGATGAGACCCCTCACGTAGGGATTTATAAGGTATACGAAACGGTGAAACCAATAATATTGGGAAAGTTTTCCTACTGCCAAAAACTCATGCTACCCTACCCGAGTATGTCACAGTACCCAAGAGAAATTTCACAAGAAAAGGATTGTAAAACACAATGCAGCAACATAAAGTGACACCGATCAATCTCAAAAACAAGATTGTGTTTTGGTATTTATAGCCTACAATCAAGATAGGCCAAACCTTCGTTTTAAAATTGACAGCTGTTCTTCAGATCACAGAATTTACCGCGACCGTGTCTTCAAAAAAATCATATCTTCCGTAGCGTAATTTCTAGCTCAAAATTTAGAGTGGAAACTGGGAATTTATTGAAATCCTGACGTGCTTTGACAGGGTGACAAGAGTTCTCCAGAGAGAAATCAAGTTCGTCTCGTTTCTTGGGCTCTCTTTCATTTTAATGAAATCATTCCCGTCATTGTATTTACACTAGTGCTTTGCAGACCCAAAGGGCCGAGAAAATCGACATAAAAGGTTATTATTAGGCTTTCCCTTACTTTCTACTCAAAGTGGTTTTCATTGTTTCGTCGCAAAAATAATATTGTTTTTCTGGATACTTTCTACTTAACGAATTGTGAGTAGTTCACTCACCTAAATGTTTGTACAAGTTATGCTAAACACATAATGTCTTATGCTTTCATCTTGAGCCAGGGTAATTAAATAGGGTGAGTTCTTTCGTATGCATATTTGCAGATAAATACACATCGGAAAGTAAGATAAGAGCATGTTTTCTCTTTTCCACAGTTAGTACTTACTTTATGTAATTTCCGTTCCGTCAACATGCGTACACTATAGTGAAGACATCATTCGGAAACTGAGTGGTAAGTGATTCCAATATGAACTTAGGCGAGTGATGGATTTTCTATCTTGATTATGACAATAGATTGTAAGTGTGCTTTCAATTCGTATGAATGCAGTGTGAAATCCAAAGGTTTCTCAATGGTCCATGCATTACTCTTGTAGTTAATTAGTAGCCTTGGTAATGATGACTAGCAATCATCATTTTCATCATGATGCTGCCTTTTCGTTCAGTTGGGTTGACAAGTCTCTTAGGAGTTGTGTACTATTTATCAAAGAAACTAGGATGTATACAGAAAGCAATGAGATGAAAGGGGACTTATTAGGGAATATGAAAGAATTTCGTAAGCACAAATAAGGAATTGCAGTGGATGGAAGTTTGCAAATTACATGCATCATAAGGCAAGTGGATAGATATAGTAGTAGTAGGCAGGCATAAAGGCAGGACATGGTGCACGCTTTAGCTGGTCGCATGAGAATGATTTCATTATCTTTTAATTTGAGGGGAAGTTGCTCATTACAGTGAACGGAAATTGGATGAATTCTTTAGACAAGTGCTGATATTGTTTTTCCTGAGTACTTTGCAAAATGAAACTACACACACAAATAATATGATGGCTCATAAATAATTTAGTGCATTTGCTTTAAGTTATACTTTTGTGGGGTTCTACAGCTACCATTGCCATCATTTCACTTTCATGTTCTTTTTGAAAATAACGTTTAGTTATTACTTACTACCTCATATGCAAGTTATTACACAACCAGTGTTGAAGCACTATATGCCATGTTCGTGTTGCAATGTGTAATAAAATCGTGTGTTCATTGTTTAATATTCCATTCAACATAATATGCTCGTAATATTAAATGAGAGAGCTTAACCGTGTTGTATATTTGTGCACGCACACTTTCGCTACATTGCTGCTTTATTAAATAATCTCTGTGGCTGAGTAAATCAAAAGTTATGACACAATCATATCACAATCATAAACCATCAGACGCGAAACAGTCGATGAGAGTTCATGTTTATACACACGATCAATTTTCTTTTATCTTCATCTACATTTGTTCTATAATTCGTGCCAAAAGTGTTAAATGATATCATAATATAATAAATACATACTTTTATCTAGAACACTACTACTTGGTTACTCTTTGTGTTAGAGTGTGGAAACCCATATAAAAGTTGAATCCAGAACCAAAGAGGAATGTCGAGTTATATTTTGTTAATTTCCTTTCGTCATATGAGTTGTGTTTTTTTTGGTCCCCTACTAGACAAAGCTGTTTTCGCTAGCAGTAGTTACAAGCGTAGCTATCAAAGAAGTTTCATTCTTTTATTATCATAGAAATGAAAAAAATATATGATACGAACGAATACTATTTAAGTACATAAAGTGGAGATTTTGACATTACAATGAATAATATCATTTAGCTAGTTCACTTTCACTTGTTATTACAATTGTTTTCCAAGCTAAATACAAGGGAACGGCACAAGAGATTTTTATTCACATCATCATAGTCTGCAACAATGCGTAACTGAGGATCAAGAAGAAAAGAAAATCTCGACCGCTACGTTTCTTTAAGAAGACGAGGGAAAACACACTATTTTAGCATATCACACTTATCAAGATGAATACTTTCACTATGAGTTTGACTATTGTTTCCTTTGGCTACGTTTTTCTTATCTTAGTTAGTCCTACATTAGATTTTTATTTGATCGTTAATATTATAGAGAATCCTTTTGTGTTGCTGTGTTATTTAAGTATATTTTTGCTCGTGTGTAATACATAATTACGGGTGGGATTTCAATCTAACGATATCCAAACTCTGAGTATGTTGAGGGGCCTTCAATGCTACAGACGGAATCTTCGTTTTCGTCTCCACCAGCAGTGTAGCGGAATGAACGATTAAACTCTTTGTTACGACGTTGCTTGTCACGACTCCCTTTTTTCTGCACAAAACAAAACCAATTTCATCCACATTAGACACACAGAACGTAACGAAACTCAGTCAGTGTAGTTAATGTGGGAGAAAATCAAACATGTCTTACCTGTAAGGAGAATCGACGATGTGTAGTTTTTCGCCCACCACGGCGCTTAGAAATATGAGGATTATCTTTGCGCATTGTTTTATTTCGCAACACTTCTAACTGAGTATATACACGCTTCAACTCATTCTAAAAGGAACACAGGGAGTCTTGAGTAAATCACATTTTTAACACGAGCAATCATTGGCAATATAAAACTCACTCTAATATCCTGTGGATCCATGTCTGCCAAACTGACTTCAGCCAGATCCAAGTCCCCAGCACCATTGTCCAATGCCGTTTTGATGACACGTGCAGTTTCACCTCTTCGTAAAACACGTTTCTTTCGTTCCATCATGACATGATAAACCTATAAATCCACAAACAAGAGAATTTTTTATGAGTACTCTATCTCAACAGAACTTTATGGAAGAAAACGCCCAGTAAGTAACTGACTAAACTTGACTAACCTTCGGAGTGAATAAAAGAAAGAGAATTACAGTCGTAGTCACTTGAATACGTGTAAAATAAAGGATGAGTGAGAATTCGGGATTATTTCCATTGTCTCCTAACGTTTCCCGTAATATTAGAGTAGTTATAGCTGCCAGTATCTAAAAAGAAGGTATTTTTTAGACAAAATACTAGGAAGTAATGAATAACTATAATTTTGTGCACATAAAACATTTATTAACTCACTTCAATAACCAAAGAGGTAGTGAGTAGATGTCGCTCCAAACATTGTTGCGCATTCCTTAGGTGGTAGGCCATATTGAGCCCGACTCCCAAAAACAGCAATTCCTCTAAAGAGGAAAAAACAAAAATAGCTCTCTCTAAATTCATTAGATTCCAAGAACTATTTATACACTATGTAAAACAAAATGGATACCGATCTCTGTAAGTCTATGCCAACCAGTCACTAGGCATTGGATAGTGCTAGGGAACGGCCAAGAGACTGTGGTCCATGCACCCATATAGAAGAGGACGACACAAATAATGGTGCTCAAATATCTTAAAATGTCTTTTTCTCGAACTACCCATCGATGAGCTTTCCGTGTTCTGAACTCTACGAGTGCCCTAAAATCCGTATAATCCAAGACCACATTAATTCTCTCGTGAAGACAAGGCAAATGAAGATTCATTTTGGTTGCTAAGCTAAATAGTGCCAACGGTAATAAAATGGCAGTGTTCAAAATACTAGCAAGTAAGTAAAGTGTAGCCATCCTACCTGTATATTTTAAGTACTATGGACCCATAACAAAGCACAAAGCCTAGTTCCCTGAACCAGGGTTCAAGCAAACAGATTGTGTTGGTACCCTCTTGAAGCCTTAGAATCACCGTTACGTATAAGAACACACATCCGAGCACCAAAGTAACATTTATGGGCCACATCATCATCACCTGTCAAAATAGAGGAACCTCTTTACACCTGGGAACCTTGCAATTTTCATTACCCATTTAATGGGCTATATACTTATGCTAATGTACAGTTCAAAAAGCAATTTCCCTATTCATGAAAAAGCCCATTGTCTTGCAAATTTTATCGGCCCATACATTACATAATTCATTGGAAAGGGGGGAAAGGGGTAAAAAGTGCAGAAAAACTTTTACGTTTAGTGTATAATATATAAAATAAGCAAGTAGCCCATAAGTTCTGTACTGGGCTAAAAATTAATCATTTTTCAAGTGGTACAACCTACCTTGAACTTTCTGGCAAAAACCGCAAACAGAGCGACCCCAAAAGCAAAAATAATAGAACATATTTGGACTGCTAGAACCACAGTCTGGAGTGCTGGGGTTCCAAATATTTGACAATCGAGATGATTAGGTGACTGAGCATTGATACAACTACAATTGTACCCGGGACCGGTTTCCATACACTGTGATTGAAAACAAATTAAAAATTCATTTTGAGGGAGACCTTATCTGCATGAATAATCTGCAAATGTGATTGGAATCGCACAAGGTAATCCTGTTTATCGCATTAGGAGAGGTGAGAGCGAGGGAAGCATGTTGTGTATTTTAAAGCTGATTGCATGATTGGGAGCTACTTTACTACTCGTACATACGTATTAGCACGTACATGGCATTTCCGAGAGGGGAAAGTTAGCCTTATGGAAGAACAATCTATACAAGTTTTTGTGGGTTTAGTTAGTTAGGGATATGAATGATGTTACATAACGTACCCGACTGTAGCGTGAGCACTCATGACCAAATGGGAAAGTCGTTTCGTTTTGTCCCATGAAACACTCATCAGGTAATATTTTCGCTTGCTTCAAGATTTCATAGGAATTCTCCTGCAGCTCCAAGCCAACTCTGATACCACTGTTTGGGAGATATGTTATATATGTAACACACAAGTTCCAGAGGAGGAATAAAATTCATTCTCTACTATCGATTGAAATTACATTTTACTGTAGTGGGATACAGACGTGAAATTTTAACCGCTTACATGTGACTGTATACTGTACACTGCATACTACTTTTACAGTTTTCACAGCATATGGGGTTTAAGGTAAAACTTTGGAGGTTTGTCTGTAGCTATAATAACTAATTGCTTTTCCTTTTGACTATTTCTTCACTAGTACGAGCTAAGCAACCAACTAAGGCTTGTGGTTACCGTACTTCCTAATTAGCTTTATCTATATATATGCTTTGGGAAACTGAAAGAATAATTTTTAGTGAAATAAAAGTCATGAACACTTACCCACGGTCAGCAAGGAAAACGAAACTATTGTGCGTACTCCATGCAAAGGTAATCTTGTGAATCTGATCATCGTAGTTAAGCTCTTCATAAGTGAGCCAAAGCCAAGAAGTGTCGGAACTGCTCAAATTTTGTACTTGCCCCCTACGTCCTGATGAGTTTTCGACGTCACACTTGCGAGCAGAAGTTCTACCCTCATAACTCAAACAAGACAGGGCCACTGGACGCTTCAAAAACAAGTTCACTTGTTGACAAAATTCACACAAAGAGTTATTGCTGAGCACCCAAATGGTTTCCAAAATGGTGGGCCACTTTTCTAACTCCCATGGGACTGGATGACTATTTTGGTAATGAGAACTGTCAAGTAAACTGTGGACAGAGCTACCGGCCTCTGTGTTCCTGTAGTACCCACGATCTGCCAACACGGCTCCGAAGGGTGACTGCACATTGATTGACAAGAGCAAGCTGAGCGGCAATAACGCCCAGTGATGCATTCTTGTGTGGACGAACATTCTTATTGTTTCATACACATAGTTTCTTCCTATGGAATAGGAAAATGGGGTGCACCAGGACCATGGTTCTGTAGTTAGGTAGTCACATTATCATAACTAGTCCTTGAGAGCACAGGACATTGGATGCTAAATGGACCAAAAACATGATGGCAGTAAAATGATGATCGCTGACTGGCTGACACTGACACATAACATAAATGTACGCAAAGTGGTTGGATTTATTTACTCAAACTTTTTCAACTTTTTCTTTTTCGTACACACTTCTTGACTACTCTGTGAGTGAGTGGGAGCTTTGACAAGACCTGTTTTTGACCTGGACACACACCACATGCACAAGTATCTATGTATAGAAATGTTTCACAATTTTTCCACAATATTCACAAGCCAGTGGCAAGTCACTTGTACTGGCTCACTACATACTGGCTATATATAGAGAGGAGAGACCAGGACACAGATATGATGTGACCAGTGAAAGAGAGTGAGTGAGTGAGAACAGAAGGGAAGAGAAGTGCTCCGAGTTTCCAACTTTTTTCACTTGCTCCCCTCTGAATACAGAACAGACTATATAAGTTTCCTCTAGTTGGTACTACACTGCACACACACACACACACAGGCTATACAACGCAGGAATGGAGTGAGCGCAAGGTATATTTCCCAACAGTTCGGCACCTCTCGGCCCAGCAAGATGATGATGATGAGACTGGGAAATCTTGTATGCAATGCATCCTAGCTCTGTGTGTGTGTGTGCATAACCCAAGATCGGGTGAAAAAGCGCACTTACCTTCTAACGTTTGTTTCCTTAAAAAACAAGACACAAAGAGAGAGTTTTTTGTAGTGCAACAAAATGAAGTTTCGGTGAAAAAATGAGAAAAATGTAATAATAATGTGAAAGGATTTTGTTTGTGCGGCAGGTATAATATATAGCAGTAAGTAGTAAGTAAAGTAGTAGAGCTCTATCATTTTGTGCATGACTTGTGTCCTTTCTCCATGCTTATTTTTTGTAGTGAACTACCACTAGTTTAGGAATAGTGATTGCGTTTTGGCATGTGATGCATACATTGGGATTAAGTTTGCTTGCTTTGAGTCTGCCTGGTTGGTCTGCTATTTTTTTTGCACAGGATTCTTTGGTTGTGTTCGTTAAATCCGTGTTCATCACAGAATCGGTCGTTTCCACTCATAATCAGTAATAATAGGCTTGATTCCATCAGAGCGTGTTTGCTTCGCATATACTAGTATAATCTGTGAGAAAGCTGCTTTTATTTACGCTAGGGACTGTGTGGCTCTCTGGCTTTATTCATTTCGACAAGTTTGCATAAATATTGGGGCTCAGCTTTGTGAATACAGATTACAGGCGATGAGTGAAAATTGGGATATTCAATTTTCTCGAAAAATTTTCAGACAGATACGATATTTTGTACTTCTATGAGCGATAAGTAGTAACAATAATAGGGAGAGCCCTATAGTTATAGTTAGTTAGCTTAGATAGTTACGAAAATTGAATTTTTAGCCTGATACGTCCCATGCCACTTTTATGCATGGTGTATCCGCGATAACTTTCAAACGAATCAACCGATTAACTTCAACTTTTGCATATTATGTTTAGACGACGCAAAGTAGCAAGGTAGATTGAAAATGAGCACTATCAAAATATACCTAAGTTATTTTTTAGAGAATAAGCAGTTTTTATGATTCTCTATGATTCTCTATTTTAATGATGGAAGTCATGTACAAATGTTTTTGTAGACAAATCTTCGTCTTCACTCTGCACTATTTATGAGATGTATCTGATTTCAATGACTACTGCAGCATAGCTATCATAAGCCGTAAACTTGATAACCACACACGGACTTCACAAGTGGACTGAACCACAACGATTTTTAATCAATAATAAAATAATTAATAATTCAAAATAATCTACTTGCACATAATACACTGAGATTGTACTTGACAAAAACTACCTTGAACTATGCAAAAAGTAATGCTACTTGCCCTAAAATATTTGGACACCTAACTACTTGAAATCCATAACCATACAAGCATCAAAATCGTATCGTCAATTTTTTTTATCACTTCTTTGTAATTCAATGGAGATAGCATGCGAATTTTAATGCTACTTTAGAGATGATAATCCCGGGACTATTTTACAAGCCCGGGATTCGGGATTGAAAATATTCAATCCCGGGGAATCCCGGGGGATCCCGGGGAAATTTTATCACCACTGGTTTGGTATATAAATGATGCAACACTAAACAAAGTATTTAAATTAAAAAAATAAGAAAACAGGAATTTTTTTGGATAATACGATACAGTTTGGGGTTGCTTAATGCTTTTAGGTAGCAGCCTGGTGATTTAAAAAGACATGATTATACCTTAAACAATGTACGGTGGTACTTTTATTTATCTCGATGGATAAAAAAACGAGACAGCTTAGGATTGCAAAAATATCTCATCAACAAACAGAAATAGACGAAAAAATTACATAATGTAACATAAAACACTGCAGTCTGACATTCCAAATATTGACATGACTGACTGAGAGCTGTTAGGAAGTAAGGGCTGCTTTCATCCCGCGTTTTGAAAGAAACCACACAAAAGTTTGGCATTATTTCATTCTGATTTCCAGGTTTTGAAAAAAATCCCAAGTGACTTTGAGGCTTAATTATGTCCTTATAATCTTCAATTTAAAATTGCATGAAGCAGTATGATTAATTAGATTTTATCGTCGTTAAACCTTAAATCGTCCCCCTGTCGTTAAATTATTTTTAAATCCTGAAGTTAAGATGTGGTAAAGCCCCTTGGTTGACATTCCACCACATTTTAATTTTTTTCACAAACCTTGCGTTTAGCCTAACTATTTTATCTTTTTCAAAATACTCCCACGCTTTAAATGAATTAGTTATTTCAAATTTTAATAATATTAGAAATCAAAAGTAAGCCAATTAATTCTTTAGTTGCCAACAATTTATTCTTGTTCAGCCAGAGCCAATTTGTTATAAAAATATAAAATGACACATGATTCAAACCGCCAGAGTAGACAAATGGTATCTCATGCTAAATGGCTTAGTTAGTTGAAAAAAAATTCTTTCTGCTGTGAAAATGGTCTGCATTGCGTGCAAAAGAATTTCTTTTGTCTATTTCGAACCTTCCTCTCTGTTTCTTGTCGTGATATTTTGCATGCAAATGCATTTGTACGGTTAATTGCTGCTTAATTATGATTAAAAATTATTTCCGCAATCCCGGGATCCCGTCAATGAATCCCGGGGAAAATCCCGGCCCTAAAATGTCCGATTCCCCGGGATCCCGGGGACGGGATTCCCCGGGGTTATCATCTCTACTACTTACTACTTGCGCTAAAAATACTTCAATATACCACACTGCCACATAAATACGGAAGATCCATAGCCATTGTATTAGAAAAAAATAAACTTTCCATGCCCACGGTAATATTCTCAGGCATGCTATAACTCTAAAGAATCACAAAATTTACAAGATGAACAATGTGCAAAATTTCAATCTGAAAATGCACTTCACGACTACCGCTTTTTTATCTTATCAACACGTCAAAAAAAAATTTGGAATCATAAAATTGATAAAATGTACATTTATGCAAAATTTAAAGCCGATCTGTCAATTATTTCCCAAATCTTAATTTCCATGACCACGGTTCACACCTTCGTCACTGTCCCACATTAGCTGCCTTTCAATAGGGTCTATGAAATTCACAAGACACAAATGTGCGAAATTTCAAGGTAATCCGTCAAAACGTCCGCCCGCAATCGAGTGCACTAGAAAGTAAGACGGATAGACTTACATTTTACATTAGTTCCCTTATTTCGGGCTGAAACAACGTATGCGGATTTAAAAATCAGCATACACACCTTTACAGCAAATTTAAGATCAAAATTATATTTATCACTGGCTTAGAATCTTGGAAGTGTAAAGCCAAATGCGTTAAAAGCATTATGTACCTGTTTTAACATCTGTATCAGTATCAGTATCAGACTCTCAGTCAGTCAAGTTGTACCAGAAAGTTTATCGTTTCCTAAATGTAAATATTGTTTTGCGCATCATACAAAGGGTAAACTTTCATCCAATGAATATCGTGTCAATAGATGGATGGACAAACTGTTGTCTTTATTGATCAAATAACATATAGTGGGAATGTTTTTTTCTTAACACCTTTGAGTCTCACACAGTAATTGGAGAGCATCATGAACACCAGACACACAATACATGAAATGTGTGAGATGCTTCTACTGACTGTGAGTGGCAAGCCTGGATTTGGCAAAGGATTGACACCAAGAGTAATAATCATGATGCAGTCGGCATCAAGCTGATTACGTGACTATATGGAGCTTATAGGTTAGTTGATTGTACTGCTTCTATAGTGCGTCCCAGATTTTGGGAGAGTTTGACTGACACATTAATTTGACCGAACTGATGATGGATTCGAGAAGTAGTGAAAGAGACGGGAACTAACTGTATCCCATATGTATGCAAAAAGGACAACTATTATGCGGACAGATGAGAAGCTCTTACATTACTATGCACTAGGTGATGTATTCTCATTCGCCAAGATGAGACGAGCCAATATTATTGTACCAGGGAAATCACTTAAGGTGTAACACTGACGGCATACTAAACATGCCAAAAACTTATTTTACTACGTACGGATGAGAGTTTCGTAATATTTTTTGTCCAACGTTAAAGCAAGTCGTCAGCATAAACCTTCAAAGGTGGACTAAAGTAGACATCAGACTGAACATAGATGACTGACTACTGCTAATGCATATAAGGTGGTTAAGTAAGTCACTAGGGACTTTCACCGATCAATATATTCGTCTTTATTTATTTACTTGTGCATAGTACCTCCGCACTACATCACATACACAGAAAGAGAGAGAGAGAGGAGAGAGAAAAGACTGTGTGACTGATGGTGTACTTACTCTTTTTTCCCAACATATGCACACAAACCTGAGAACGTAAAGAATCGTACTAATAACAAACATACAAATCAATCCTTCCTGTGTTCACTCCTTTTTTGAGTAGTTTAGTAGAGTGGGGAAAACAATAATTGCCACTGACTGAGTGAGTGAGCTTCTAGGAGTTCACTTATTTCAAGAGTTTACGCAATGTATTATTCAATAAAACAATAAAATCTGACTGGTTACATGCACATAGAATACGTAATAATAGATTACTATGAGGCTTCACAATCACAATATTTACTCGAGCTGGTGAAAGAAATGCTCTATAAATAATTTAATGCGACAGTAGCACTTTCAAGAGAAGAATAAATATCCTAGGGAGTAAATAAAGTAGAAAACGGAAAAAATCCAATCCTGTTGCCAAAGTCAGTACAAAACCTTTTCTCCAAATCAGAGGATAAAGACCGATTGGAGCCAGGTCCTGGGAAAATCGGGTATAAAAATCTCTGGTTTTCTACAGAGTTGCGAGAATTCTTGTGAAAGAAAATGATGCGGATAAAACTGTTTGGCAAATCACTCCGTAAATGAATGCGTAGAATGGAGACATCTGGAGTGAGCTGGCACGGTATACGAATGCAATGACGGCACTTGTGATTACACCTGATGTGGCTGGTGTCAACACTCCCATTAGTAAAACCACGACTGGGAAGAATCTGGGGCATAAAGAGAGAAATGCAAAAAAAGTTATTTCTGTGGGTTAATAATCCAAACAGGGTGAGCAAGATAGATTGACATTTATATCACTTAGAACAGACGGGCAGAAAGAAAAGTTTTGGAAAGAGAAAGTTATTATGATCCTCCAGGGAGAAAAATAAGGCGTGCAAGCATGGATGAACTTTAAGCGGATCATTCGAGCTAAGGTAAAAACCTTTAAAGTGGAGTAGGTATGTGAAGAATATGTGAGGCATGTAATGAGTTGAACGCTTTAATGCAGAACAGAGTCGTGCAAGAACCAAAAACGTAAAGAATGTGGCAAGAATGCCAGTGGAACTATGTCAGCTAATTAAATTGGCTACTAGTATTCAGTTTGGCAAAGTCGTTCTATTCGTTAATCAGTTAATTCGGAAGGCCTTCCCTGTCAGAACACGAAAGTTTACAGTACTAAAAGAGAAAGCAGTTTCTCACTCAAAGCTTTTAAACTATTGGTGTACATTGGCTATGTGATTGTGATTTACATGGGAAAGAAAATACACACGATAAGGGCATTGAATGAATGAACATACACGTTAGCAAAGAAGTTTTAGTGAGCTTCTAAAATAGTCTGAGAGAGCTCTAATTTCATAGAAAGTTTCGGTTTCCTTCGGTTGGATACAAAATAACTGTAATGCTCAATATTCACTACAGGATTACATTATCCAAGAAAAAAAGTATGAAAAAGTTGCTCTAGGCTTATATGGCTAGACAGCCTCAACCGTCGGAGCAAGCGACAGGTTGAATTATAGGGTGAGGGAAACTTTATAGATTCAGCCAATATAAATGCATACAGTGTGTGTTGGAACTGAAGTTTTGAGTTTGCTAGAAAAATCCTTTGCGTGTAGCGTGACATGGCTACTTGAATCGATCCTATGATTATAATAACTGTGTTCAGTTGTACTGGAGAGAAACTGCGAGCTGTCAAGTTTCAGTTCATTCGATTTTATACACGGGCAATAAAAAATCGGGTATGCTGTATGGGAAGCTCAAGGCCAAATTTAAGTGCAATAACAAATGTAGTATATAGAAACTCAAAAAATGAGAATTTATCAGGCTGTGTGAAAGTCCATATACAGGAAACATTGGAAGCTAGTCAAATAAATGAATTAAAGTGTACTAATGCAACCATTTAAAAAAAACTATTTGATAAAATACATAATAGCTTTCCATGTGGGCTGGTTTAATTTGTTTCTCTTTCACTAACAAAGATTATTCATTGTATTAAAATGCGTAGGTGTCGTCAGTGCTCCCATTTGGGACTTGAGAATTGTCAATGGGTTTGTCTATAACGAAAAGTAAAGTGTTACGGCATTCACATGATATACTTCAAAGCAAAAGACACTACTATAACACAGCTACACAGCAATACTTCACTCAACATGGCAGCTTTTGGATCCTTCTTTTGTGAAAATCCTTGAATAGCAGTGCAAAGGTGAATGAAAGCTTTTAGATCCCAAATTCGCTAAAGAAATCTTTAGCTGAAATGAAGCTCAAAATCCAAGTGGCATACGCTTGGGTGATTACAGTATCAGTACAGTATTACTTACCTGCCTATTCGATGCTTTCTTAAGGTTGCGAAAGCAATGAGGGCTGCAACGGTATGTACAATTATGGATGATACAAGGGCCCACAAAAATACTTTGTACCACATTTCTGCGCAAAAAAATTGAACATTTTCACTTATGGGTCCCTAGATATGCTTGCATAATATGTTTTTTATTCGATAAAATGTAATTTTAACACTATATTTTGCATCGTATGCACTTCTCGCTCAAGTTTGGCCTGCTAGTTAGCTGGTGAGGAACAATCTGTTTTATTGATAATACAGTACAATTGTACTATCTACTCCATTTTGGAATTGTAAGCTTCTTCTACACTTTTGTATAACTTGAGATCTATAGTATTATCTAATTTGGAATGCTAGCCTAATTTACATGTATTTTTTTAGTGTATCCTTGATAAAGAGTACGGTAGAGACTCGAAAGCTCGGAATAAACAAATAATGTCATCCAATCAACCGACTAATATTCCTAACAATATGTTTGCTGCTTTATGCCTACGGTAGTGCCAACTAATTATAGGCTTATAGTAATTTTGATTATCTGTATCTGTCATTGGGTGAGGGAATAATGTGCTCTATCTGTAGTTGATTATAGTTCTATGATCAGGTCTTTATTACCAACACAAATACAAAGAAATAGGTAAACTATTTAACCTAAAAGTTAAATACATGCAGAAATGAGAAAACTTTAACCTAGCTAGGAAAAATAAAGGGGTAAACCTTTACGGATGCCGAAAAAGGAAAACCCACGAAAGAAATAAAGGAAGCCAACTGGGAATGTAACCCCAGCACGCATTAAAACTTCTAATGTCAATCGGAAAATCTCTTCAAGGCCACGAGATTTAAGGTGGGTGCCAAGGATGCTAGCAGAATTCCCTTTTTGGATTGCAATGCTAATTCGTTGCAGCAAGAAAGCTAAGGATCTAGGTTTTCCGGGAACCGCAATGAGTTTCTTGTCTACTTTCAAAACATGAACAGCTTCTTTTTTATTGTATGATTTTAGTTGAGCTGTATACAAAAGGATGGGATTGAAGATGGAATTCAATCAATATCAAATATCACAGACTCTATGATAACTATAGCTACATTCAAACGTTACCTGAAAAAGTCACCAAGGGTGGTGAAGGAGTAAAGAACCAGAATAAATTGACTAGCCAGTTCCATAAGCTGGTAATTTCATCATTATTAAGATTAGACTCTTGAAGAACCGCCATATTGTTGGCGTTCACTTTTGTCGAGTTTATCATCTTTACTATGCGGATTGAAAACGTTTCACTGCCTGGTCAACTTTTAACTTGGACCTGGGCAGGCGCTGGAGAGAAAATTATATTTGTCGGACATCAAGATTGTATAGTCAATGCCAGCCAATTCGGTTTGTTAAAAAATAATATAACACATGTAATTCATAAAAACTCTTAAGTAGACTGTATATGCACCCATTTCTTATTTGGGTTCGGAGTTCGGACAAGAATTTCGTCTTTTCTCCACGAGTTTTCTGCCTGTGAAGAATTTATTCAAAATTCAAATAATCCAAACTTTGAACATGCCAAAGTGAAAGCGCGAATTTTTTCACCTATCCCCTTCTCTGTAGTAGCCCTACGCCCTAATTCAATTTGTAGCTAGATTAGCTTTAGGTAATATTTAAATTGGTATTGAATGAAAAATTATGAAATATTGATCGCAAAATGTTTAATGTCAACGTATATTTTATAATTTTGTGTATAAAGTTTAAATTAATAAACTTTTGGAAATACCTGTGTAATTTTTTTGTATTATTCCTTACATTTTAGCGGCGCAGTTTTTCTGACTCATCGTCATACGAAAGAAATAAAATTTGTCATCAAATCCAAATTATAACATTACGATATTACGAAGGATTACGAATACGTAATCAATTTTGTTTAAGTTTTCCATCGCATTTGAGAAACAGATAGTAGTCCAGTCAATCATATACTCCAAAGGGTCTCGTAGGTATTTTATTGGAATAACTATCGTCTTCAAACTCTCCAATTAAATTCAAAGGTGAGTATAGTATTTGTTTAAATATTTGGCTGCCAGTTTTGAGTTTTTACATTTAATTTGTAAATATTTATTTGTTCATAATCGCGTACGTTTTTTTGTCTCCTCGTTTAGTCAGAACATCTACAAAATTCTTTGCACGAAGACAAACATAAGCTCAGAAAAAATAGAGTTAGTAGTTTGAAAATTCAGTCACCAAGATGAGTGCTATTGGGAAATTATTCGGATTCAAAAAAGAGGACAAAGCTATCACCACTGGTGAGGCCATTCAAAAGCTCAGAGAGACTGAGGAGATGCTATTGAAGAAGCAGGATTTCTTAGAAAACAAAATTGATCAAGAGCTGTCAACTGCAAGACAGCATGGAACGAAAAATAAACGAGGTACAGAATTGATGTGTTCGTATGTATAATAGCTGTCACCATTTTTTAACACCTTAATTAATAGCCACTTTATTTTATGCGGTGTCTGACCGCCCCGTGGTAAATCAAACTAAACGTATTTATTTAATTTAGTTGCACTGCAAGCTTTGAAAAGGAAGAAAAGATTTGAAAAACAGTTGCAACAAATTGATGGGACATTAAGCACTATTGAAATGCAAAGAGAAGCCTTGGAAGGTGCCAATACAAACACAGCAGTTCTTCAGACGATGAGTGAAGCTGCTAAAGCCCTTAAAGCTGCACATCAACACATGTAAGAATAAGAATATAATAGTCTAGATCGATCGCCTTTTCTAGCGTCATCATATTCATAGAAAATACTAATTAACTAATTTTTTGTCATTTCTTTAGGGATGTTGACAAGGTTCATGATATGATGGATGATATAGCTGAGCAACAAGAAGTTGCCCATGAAATTAGTGACGCTATTAGCAATCCAATTGCATTTGGTCAAGATGCCGATTTGGAAGAAGAATTGGAAAGAGAACTGGAAGAACTTGAGCAAGAGCAATTGGACAAAGAATTATTGGGACTTCCCTCCACATCGAAACAAGAACAAGAATTGCCAAGCGTACCAGCCGAAAAAGTTCCCAAAAGTAAGAATATCGACACCGTTTGTCGAAGTATTAATATTTAATTCGACTGGCTTCTCGTCGTTCGTTCTTTGCACTGACTAACTTTTATATTTGACTGCAGGGCCTGCCAGGGTTGAAGAAGATGACGATGATATGAAGGAACTAGCGGCCTGGGCTTCATAATGAATATTTAAAGTTATTTTGCTATTTTTGAATGATAATGAGAAATATAATGCTTTTGCCTTTAACTACTGTGGTGGAAAGTGACATACACAAAGGGGCATAACTTAAGATTTTTTCAATCATATCCAACTTGATTGAGGTAGTTACTATACTCTACGACTTTTAATATTAATAAAAAGTACCAGTTAGCGATTTATGTTTTCTATTTATGAACATCCATTAAGTCTGGATGAATTAAGATTCAGTTTCCAAAATCGTCAAATTTTCTGTACTCTGTACCCTGTACGATTGATATATGATAATTTCTACTAACTATACCTAGTTGCTTTATAGTTCGTAATTAATTTACCTGTCCTTTTTGTTTTGAACCAGTCTGTCTGTCGCCGTGAATCGTATATGTGATAAAAACAGTAAAGCTGTCGTTCACTAAATACAAAATCAATATACTGAGTTTTGTTGTATTGCGATTTATTTCAGAATCATTGCAGTAATAAGTCTTGCTGATACGTTCCATTATTATCATATTATCTTATAATTAAGGTTCGCCGACTGGAGATTAATTTACTAACGAGTTATTTCACCTTATGTTAGATAGGGTAAAGAAAATAAACTCGTTTCATGAAATGTAGGAAGGGTCAAACTATAAGTTTACAAAGGTGGATTCTTTCTTGGTAAATATAGCAATATTGATAACATAACATACTAATTATAGTTAATTAATTATCGAATATATTCCCACTAATAATTTTCCTTGTAAAGCATTATAGCATGCATACATTAAGTTTACTCCCATTTACGGGTTGAGAAAATTTATATGCTTATAGAAAATTGGGCTAAAGTTTGATTTACTTAAACAAGACCGAAAGAATCCCCCGTAGATTTTGATTGGACAATAAAATACATAAATTTTAATTTTCACCTTTTGCTACCGGTACCAAATATATTCTACGATTTAACAACATTTGCTGAGCGACTGTTGCGTGTTTGAATTATTTCCGATATGAACTGTAGAAGCATCCGAAGGCTGCAAAGGGTTGTTGGGATTAGGCAAGTGGGGTTGCTTTCGTAAGATTGACTCTGCCAATTCATGAAAGGCATTTTCAATATTAATATTACTTTTGGCAGATGTTTCCAAAAACTTTACTCCGTGTTCATTGGCAATGCTTTCTCCCTTTTCGCGTGGAACCTAAAATATTTATTTATTTTAGAAATGAAATAAAAAATAAATCATAGGCTATAGGAGCCTACTGTATTTTCAAGAAAAGACAGTAGTAAACGCCTAACCTGTCGAGCATCTTCCATATCACATTTATTCCCCAAAATCATCTTTTCTACGTCTTCACTGGCGTGCTGAAAAATAAAAACAACAAAAATTTACTACTGATATTTTGCGAAGCAAGCTTAGAACTCGCTAAATTTAATTTATGGGAAAAAAAGGAAAATTGCAGTTACCTCGTCGATATTTCTCAACCATTTTGCAATATTGAGAAAGCTCTTATTGTTCGTAATGTCATAAACAAGAATGATCCCCATTGCTCCTCGATAGTAACTTGTTGTAATGGTGTGAAATCTCTCTTGTCCAGCAGTGTCCCAGATTTGGAGCTTAATTTTTTTACCTCCGATTTCGATGGTTTTAATTTTAAAATCGATTCCTAGGAAAAACACAGTTACGGTGTAATGATAAAGCGAAGATCCAAGGTCAAATCAATAGACGGTAGTCAGTCAAAAGTCTAGACCTATTATATCAAAACATTAAAATCATCCAGCATACCTATGGTTGATATAAACGTTGTATTGAATGCATCATCACTGAATCGAAATAAGATGCAAGTTTTTCCAACGCCACTGTCACCAATTAGAAGCAATTTAAAGAGGAAGTCGTAAGTCTTTTTCGCCATTTTGAAAGATTACTTCGCCTTTTTAAACCCTGTTCAGTCTTCCCCACACTTTCGTTCGATTTGAGACTGCAAACTTTATCGCCTCCTTATCGTAATGTATTAAAGTGAGATGGAAGGTGTTTGTAGAGATGCTCACTGTTCCAATGAATCTGCTGTGAAAAGTAATGATAATGGCAATTATTTATTAAGAATTAATTGTTCATACATATAGATGACGCATCATTAAACAAAACTACAGTTACAGTAGAAGTTGGTTGGTACATGTGGAACAGCCGTGCTGAGATAAATCCTAATCCTAATAGTCCATAAATAAAATAACTTACGACTTCACAAAATGATTATTGATTAAACTAATCTGCCAGATTGAACTATTTCTATCTGTCAAAGTCAAGTCAATAGTCCGTCAGACAAGTGTTGAATATTTATCATTAATTATTAAACACAGTTTTTACGGAAAGATAGATTACGCTGTAGTACTTACCATTAGTTTAGTGCTGTAACTGAAGTTCCTCTTTTACTCCAAGTGATTCAGAACAATTTACAGAAACAGCGCAGCAGAAATCGTTTGATTTTTAAGTGGGCAATAAAAATGATTACACCAAATTAAGTAAGATCACTGAACGTTAAAATAAATGAATGTGAGTGATCTTCACACTTCTTCCTACGTCTGTCTAATGTTTTGCAAACTCATTGGATGATTTACACAGATCTGTTAGTCACTGAACGTGCATTGGCTACCACTTTGTCTGGGATAATTTGAACGGCACTTGTTTATAAAAGAGTTCTCTTCCTCTCTCTATCGTGTATCAAATCGAAGACAAAGAAAAATATTTGAGGGTGACTTACGTAAAAAAATAGAGAGCATTAATGCAATTTATCATTCCGTTGTATTCGGTTCACGCATTTGTATTTAGCTATTTTACTTTATCTGTGATGCGGGTTGGGTTGTCTCAATTTACAATTTGATATTTAATTTGTTGATTAGCAACATATAGAGGTATGTTCCGCAAAATGAGAATCCACAGTGTTATTCTATTTAGTTATACTTCTATTCAAGCGTTTATGAATTGAGCTGGTAAGTTCTACTTTCAACTACACACACATTCATGTTACTCATGTATTCATGTTCAGTTTTTTTATAAATCCACATAACTCATATTTTGGATGTGGCCATGGGCCATGGACAATGCATCAGAGGCCATAGAATTTCGTTTTATTAATAATAATGGTCTTCCGTTCGTTCCTTAAACTTTTTCCAATCCAATAATAATAAATTTTTGCTAAAAACATCGTTCGTTTTTCTTAAAACTCACAATACGAGGAATGAGAACACAATTTACGAGGGGCTCTATAGTACTCTCAGCCAGATGACTATCCCCTTTTTCACTTATCAAATAGAGTAGAAAACACAAGACGCTATTAGCGCTATTCAAAAACATGAAATATTCCAGTGGGATGTCCAGGTTCTTGCTGGCTGAAAAAAGTTATTCGCCCCCGAACGAGTGGGTGAAAGTATTTGATCATTGAAAATCTCAACTCACATTGAAAGTTACTATTGATATTGGCTATTCCTAGCACAATATGGGCATCGGCGATCAACAATCTGGACAACAAGGTCTGGAAGGAGATGTTGTCACAAGTGTGTTGCTTTCACTGTTTTACATGTTGGTGGCTCTACTTCTCGTCCTATTCTTCGTGGCGTTTGGTAATTAAATATTTAATATTATAGTGTAACCAGTGACCAGTGTAACAATATTGCCTGCAGGGCAGAATCTGTGCTGTTCCTTTCCAAATCGAATCGGGGGATCATAGTTACTTGACTTAAGTTATTATTGGGCATAAAAATATGACCACGACATGACCATGCAGCTGCTTCTCGTTTGCGTGATTACTATAGCATACATGCCAAAAAAGTGTATTTCTTCAATTCAATCTAACAGTCTTGCAATGATTCTTTTTATTTGGAAAATAGCTGATTCTGCCTAAAAGCTTGTTGTACCCTTAAAATTCCACTGATATTTCAGCTAAATGTTTTATACGTAGGTTGGTTTGTGGTTTGGAGATATTATCTAAGCCGGTTTAAGTTCGTGCGGGAGCTGTTGGATAGCAATTCAAAGGACTCTTAGAAATACAAAATACTATTAATTACACATAGCAAAAAATCGCCATTTTTTACGATAATATTAATTACATTTATTATTACCACATTATCATCATTCAACTCTTGATGGACAATCATCATTCACTGTGATACAAAAAAAAAACCAAAACGGAAAGAGGAAGCTATGATACAAAATAAAGAAGTGAAGGAATATACATATATAATAATGTTATTAATATTATACGAAGTAAAATTACAGTAACTGATTTAATAAGTAGATCCTTCTGGAGGCTGAGTTAATTTTAAGTTCTCCTTCACAGTCATCAAGCGACGAATTTCTTGCAAAACTGTCTTAATCGTGTATTCCCTCTGCCAGCGACATAGCAAGGGCACACTGCGAGGGTCTATCTGCTTATAAAACGCAACAATTTAAATAATATTGTTGAGCAAGCTTATATACTGAATTAAATACAAAGTTCTGTATTCATAGAAAGGAGCTCGACTTTTTCACTTACAATCCCGTTACTATTTATGCAGTTCATATTAATTCTGCTGAGAAATTTAACTGTTGGTGGTTCATCTGGGTACCTTTCTCCACATTCTATTTTCAGGCTATAGATCCGGTTTTCAAACGGTGTCTAATAGATTAAAATAAAGCACACATGAAAACATAAAGCTTAGCTAATGTAGTAACACATTACTAATAGAGGTCAACACAAGGTCGAACATTCGTATTACAAAACAAATAAGATACTGCCAGCCAGCCAGAGTTTTGAAGAAAATTAAGGACTGGACGGTCAGGTTACAAAAATAATGCAACAAAAAAGGAGCTAAGAATGAAAGCTACATTAACGGCTGTGGTATCAGGATCAGGAAGCGTTTTTTACCACTCTATTGCCAGATCGGGGTGAGACTAAGGTTTTAAAAAAATTATAAGTACCCTTGGGGGGCCAATGATCATTCCTGTCCACGATGTTAAAGTCATATCATCGTCACTTTCCAGTCCCCAACTAATAGTTCCATCTCCCACGCCCTTTTGACCTTGCTCAAGTTCCTCCAATAGGCGAAAAGTTCTTGGCACCACTATATTACAACAAAATTAGTGCAATTACCGAAAATTATACACTGAAGAATACTTAAAACTTAAATAAATTACAAATGTTTAATAATATATTTCCTGTCGGTTTTTTAAACAAAGAAAGACTCGTACCATACATATTTATCGTCTGAATAAAATTCCGAGTACAAGAATGAACAAAATATTATTGTTGCACATAAACTGGCATAAGCTGTTCGTTTCCCTTACTGCTCATGCTAAACTACAGCTTCAGCAAGATGATCGTACTAACTTTCTTAGCTTCTCAAGGAAAACAAAAAAATTACAGAAAAACCCTACGTCAGTCAAAAGCAAAAAATTCCTTTTGATAAGAAAACCAGAGAAAATTAAACTTTAGTGGCAGATGCAACTTGCGGCCCCCGTTATAATGTATTTCTTAGTAGCTCTATGGTTTGAACCAAACCGATTGAAAGAAGTGAAATCTTGCTTTCACTTTTTCCTTGACCAATGAAACGAGGCCGAAGCCGAAGCTGAAGCCTCCTCCATACATGTTGATTGAATATGCGATGCGAACCGACCTTACAATACTAAAGCAAGTTTGCTTTGGGACATCTATGGAGCATTCTAGTATCTTTTGTTAAAAACATTTCAATGTGTGTTATGGGTAAGTGTCGCTTCCACCACCCGGTCCAATTTTCATTCATTTATTTCATCAATTTCACTTTTTTATCTCCTGCTGCTGTGTATATTCTACCTCAGTTATCTGGTGTCATTAGATGCACACAACAGGTTAATAACGGACTTAAGGACTCAATGAGATGAAATTCACAAGCTGCATAGCTACATTTAATAAGCATATTTTTGTTGTGCAATAGAGATATCTTTTTATTTGTTGCATAATTAATTAGCGGACGAGAGAGTGGGAGGATAGGCTTCGTTCTCAAATCACTGTACAGACTGTGTACTGTACTGTACTGCTGCTGTCTGTCTTCTACACGAAGGTGCTACTTTGCTTTAAAATATTTGGGTGTCAAAATAACGTAGGATTGTATTTTGTTCAAGAAGTTTTTTTTTGAAAGTTTGAAGTTAAAGCGTTTCAGAGCTAGTAATTGTAATTAGTAGTGTTCCACACCGTATGCTTAAAACGGCAAGTTGAGTTTACCATTACCTACAGTATAGTTATAGTAATATAGCTTTGGTTAGTCCACAAGTCAAAAAGTTTTACACCCATACTTAACATCTACAAAACAAGAAAAGCACCGGAAGTCGAAAATAATTAAAGTGGGAGGGGTTAATCAATGATCAAAGTCAAAGAAGTGTTTGATTAAAGTTTGAACTAAAAGCAAAGACTCAGCTACTGGATATACTTAGTCTAACAAAACATCTTCTAGGTTCTCCCCTGGAAATAAATTGGTAACAATGAATTCAGCATCAAAATTTGAAAAGGAGAAGTTGAAACTTGTGCAGGAAAGATGCCAGACTATGCTTAATAACTTCTTGCGGGATGACGATAACAAATACTGTGTGGATTGTGATGCAAAAGGTTTGTATTGTTATACCTTATGCTGTACTCGTGCAATCCCAATTAGGGTCCAGGATTTGATGTATATGTATACATGTATATTATCTTATTAAATTGTGAAAAAAATATAGGTCCAAGGTGGGCGAGCTGGAATCTAGGAGTCTTCGTCTGTATTCGTTGCGCTGGAATTCACCGAAAACTAGGGGTTCACATTTCCCGAATAAAGAGTGTGAATTTGGACACTTGGACCCCAGAGCAAGTGATGGTGGGTTCAAAGTTTTATTGTTCATCGTTTGTAGTTAAATTGTGTTTCTATTATGGAAAACTTGATCTTTTTTATGGTTTGCTCTAGACGATGGACCGAATGGGAAATAGTAAAGGAAGGGCAGTATATGAGGGAAACCTACCTGAAAATTTCCGTCGTCCTCAGACTGACCTAGCTCTTGAAACTTTCATTCAAGACAAATACGAGAAAAAGAAATACATTGCTCTTGAATGGAAAGGCCTTGAACCCATTGGCAAAATTGATTGGGATAAAGAAATTGAAGAGGAAATGAGAAATGCAAAAAAGAGCAAAACCATTGTGAATAATGGCCAGTCCAAGTTTAGAATTACTGTTCCAGTTAATGAAAGTAGTAAATCGGTTAGTAGCAAAATAGATAAACCAAAATCTAGGATTGAAGATCCACCTAAGGTTATGGCTCCCGGATTAGCTACAAATGTAGTCAACACAGCTGTAACATCGGCATCATCAGCATCTTCCAACTTTTCAGCTGATTTGCTGGGTCTTGAAATTCAGTCTACAACCAATCATTCTACGCCTCAATCGAATTCAGCCAATACTACGGGTTCTTGTAACACTACTATTGATGATTTGTCAGACCTAAATGCCCTGTCAGATATATCATTGCAACAGAGTCAAAATCAACAAAAAATGAGTACAGCGAATATTCTGAAGCTTTATGGAAGCCTTCCTCCACCTACTGCTTCAGTTCCCAATAATTTTCAGCTGCAACCACAACAGCAAGTCCCAACTTCTCAATCAACAAATCCATTCCATCAATTGGGGGGCAGTGCAGGGTTGGGAGGATTAGGAGGATTATTCAATAACCCACCAATGCCAGTACAGCAACAACCACCGTCATTCCTTAATGGTCCACAGCAGTCTTTAATGACTTCAGGGCTTGCTGGACTTCAACTTGGTCCTTCGAACCACCAGCAAAATAATTTTTTCCAATGAAATTAATAATTAACAATCAGCATGAACTAACAACTTTTGACCTCACTGTATTATATTGGATAATGGATGGTATATATTATAATCTGCCATCCTGCACTGCACACGAATCACTTAGGAGTTACAACACCCCTCTAATCAACATTATGCTATGTTTATGAATACATGATGAACTGATTAATGAATAAAAACTTATTTATTTTGACTTCCGTCCGTTGAGATTTTTGGCGTCAAATGAATGTTTTGAAATAATTTGAATCCGGATGCCGGCCATGGTGCATAAGATATAAGAAGATTTCATATTTATTTATTCGCACGGACTACACGCAGAGCATTTTACAATCCAAAGTAGTAGTGACTTAAATTAACATAATTACATTTTTATAGCCAGAGAAAAGTTTACAGAATTAGCCAATAGCCAATGAAATTAGAATGCATAAATCTATGCAGCATAATTTACATACTGTTTGTATATCGGTAGCTTAACGTTCTTTCGGTTGGAAAGCGATTTTCCTGGATTTGATACCAGCCCATTTATGACGCTTCAAGTAGTAGAAAATTGGTATAAGCAAGCTGAACATCATAGTTAACTGTAAACACGAAAATATGTTAAATATACGAACATTACATTACTTTCTCAAAAAAGGTAATTGGAACAAAACTTACTTTAAGAGCCATAAGTTTTCGGGTGTCGTGCTCGGGTTCAGCAGCCCATTTTAAAAATGTACTCACATCCTTGGCCAGCTGACTAGCAGTTGCTGGAGTTCCGTCGCTATATTCGATTACCTGAATAAAAACAAATACAAACAATCTTTAACATCTAAGTGTCTTTTGAGTTGAGAAAGAAGGGAAAAAGCCATCGGATCGAAAAGTGTTTAATTCTACTATTCTAAATGACATGCAAACAACGAATAATAACAAATTGTTACAGGAAGAGTGAGAAATAGTGCACACCTCATTGTATAGAGCTTGAGCCATTGAGATAGCACCTCCGGGGAAGTAAGGGTTGAAATATTGACCTTCCCGTAATGCCACTCCAGCTGGAGCATCACAATAACCAGTAAGAAGACTGAACACATAGTCTTCTCCACCATGTCTGGCTGCAGTGATGTAACTCAAATCTGGAGGCATAGCTCCATTGTTGGCAGCACGTGCAGCTTCATCATTTGCATACGGACTCGGGAAATAATCAGACAGTTTTCCAGGACGTTGAAACATATTTCCTGACTCGTCGGGCCCATCAGTTACCTGTTCATAAAGAAAGCCAAAACAAGTATATTAAAGTCTAAGTCTGTACAGTAGCTGAAAACTGAATTCTATTTAAAGTGATTTGATTCTTCATTAGAGAAATCCAATCATGGTCCGAGTCACACACCTGGACTTCTTCAGCCTCAGCTTTAGCTTCTGCTTCACTATGAGAAACGCCAATAAGATTTCGGTAGGCGATGAATCTCATGGAGTGACATGCGCTACATACTTGTTTATAAACTTCATAACCTAAAAGTAGTAATAAAAAAATTACGATTGAGTGAAACTCTCCCCCATCGAATATGTAAATTATTGCAATTGGAGAGTGGGGTGGGGATCAGTCAGAAATTGTTTTATAGAAACCGCACGCACCCCTTCTGATTGAAGCGTGATCTAAAGACGAGAAGTTTCCATTGTGAGACCATGGAAGCGCTGGGGGATGAAGTTCTAATTCTCCAGCTCGAACACTGCTCTCCAAGGCATATAAAAGACTACCCGCTGATCCAACACCTCCAAGTAGCAACCATTTCTGAAAGATACGATACACCTTTAGAGAAAGTCAGGAATTATGCTAACTTAATAAAGTGATTTGCTGTGTTAGGATGAGAATTGGGTGGTGGGGATGAGGGGAAGGGGTATATACGAACATACAAAATTTCCTTACAGCATATGATCTGACGCCACTAGAGCTCGCAGTAGAGGCATTACGCCTCAGAGAGCATGTTATATGATCCTGAAAATTAAAACACATGAGGATTATCTCAATGAACCCCCTTTTAAAATCCTATTCATGATAAGAGTGAGGTGTCGAATAAAACTCAAGACTCTAGGAACAATCAATACCTTTCCAAGTTGGCTCAGCAGTTTTTGAGTGTTTCCATTAATCTGTTGGCTGATAAAGGTTCTTGCCAACCCACTGGACAGCATATTGAGGCTTCTAGATAACTAATCTATTTATTCGAATTTGCAACTAAATTAGTGAACAAACTCTCGAATCTGAGAAATCCAATTCGACCGAAATTCAGGGAACTAGTCGGTTCATATGATTTTATGTAATGGGGCGAATAAATATCCAAGTCAGGTGACAAATATTTTCGTTCTTATAACAAGCTATAGATGGCGCTTATTACATTGAGTGTTGGCTTCGGGATTTTCGTTCTTATTCTGTGAATGCTGATTGCTATTGCTGGTGAAAAACGAAGAAATTAAAAATTGCATGAGTGCTGAATTTAGATTCTCTTTCTCATGACGATTAAATTCAGACCAAATACAAACGTTAAGACGCAAATGTGAATGTGTATTAATATGTACAGCCGGAACATTTTTTTGACTTTCACTTCACGCTTTACTCCATAATAAAATTATGCCATTGTTTCGCAAAAAACTGTTTATCTGTTCACTTTGTTTCCATATCTTCCAATCAATCTTGCACAGCATTTCTTATTCATTGGTAGTGGCAAGTGGCCACTTTCCACTACTTCAGTATGCCACACAGTCAAGAAAATTTTCACGCCCAATCTGAGTCTGAATACAGTTTGTAAAATGTGTCAACTGTCAAACGAAATAGAGCATTACAATTCTTAAAGGTATTATCTTATAAAATGATTTTATTACGAAAAAAATTATAAACTAAACACTTTGGTGACTGCAAGTCATTAAAAATCGGCTATAGTCGCTGAAAGACTTCACCAAAAAATTCAAGAGTCCACAGTATGCATCATGAAATTATTCCATCGGTCCAAAAAATTATGCATCCCTACACAAACGTTACTTTACTCAGCCGCTCTAAATATTTTTTATAAATCATTCTATTCAATTATTTATTGTTCAATAATAAAAAATGACAACAATTTACAGTATGGCAAAACAAAAAAAACGGGAAAACCACAAAAAATCTATAATAAAATAACCTAAATAATTGTATCTATACCTACTACAATCATCTAAGCATAGAATAAGAGAGTACATACGTATGGCAACATTATACAACGAAACTCAACTTTAAAGTCCCCTCATTTTCATAGTATTTATACACTTCGTATGATGCGTCAACGGACTATTAATTTACACTCCTTTCATACATTATTATCATCATACTGTAAAAGCAATTAAAACGTCAATTATTCCTTACATCGCAACCCATTTCAAAAACAAACATTTACAACAGAAAAAGATACATGAGTTTTTGCAAGAAATTTTCCTTCCTGACGCCTTTCTTATGGTTTCACTAATCATTGCAATAATAATATATGCAAATATTTGGATAATATATTTGTGAGATATACATACATATACGAATTCAATTATAAATACTAAATTATTGTAGACACACTATTAAGTATAGATCATCATAATTTACTTTTTGATATCTTTGATGTCATGCTTGTTGTTGTTATCAAGAATGCTAGACTGTTGAGGGAATACTTTATCAATTTGTTTGATGGACTCGTTGATGTAGTTCTGAACTGCGGTCAGTGCGGCCACAATGGCTGGTGAACCAAAACCATGCGTGATCAATGAAAAGTGCGTCAAATGTCTTTGGATTGAGTTGTCCAGTAAGGGTTGTGGACGAGTATTGCACAAAGGACTTCGATCTTGATTTAATAACTCGATCATCTCCTTTGTAATGGATCTAGTAAGACAAAATGTAACCATCAAAACAAACATTCATGTACATGAAGCCCAAACCGGTATACTATTATGATGGGAACACAAAACACTTCCTGAAAACATTTTGATTTGCGACAACAAAAAAGAACTTACTTGGTAGCGTGCAGAGTTTCTTTTCGGCGGAAAGCCTCTGAAATATCATTGGTATGTTGTCGAGTGAGATATTCAGCGATTTGTCGTGCAGGGAACTCCGTTTCACAAACGTACCCGAAATCCCGTGCCAAATGAATCGCTTCACCTATGTAATTACAGCACAAAATACATTTCATTATCATCACAATTGGTGAGAAAAACAACCTAATTATATAGAGCAGGGGTACAACAAGGCCTTCACACAAGGTGACAAAGCTAATAACTACAATGCCTATGTTTGTCACATGGGAAGAAAAAGTAGTATTCGAATGGAGCTCCCTAATTTCCTTTGTATGTAGGTGAAAAAAGAAAGGAAGGGTACTTTTTAATAAACAATTCTATTCCATTCATCTTTTGTATCATGTGTATAACTAGCAATTTACTCTGAGTAGCCAGCTAGCAACATCACTGTTGAAAAAAATACTGACATAAAAGAAATAGTATTAGTCGTTCAGCTAAGTCAGTAGAATTAAAAAGAACTACAGACGGCACAATATCCACCTTCAAATAAACATAAAAAGTTTAACAGGGGGGGGGGGGGTGACTTCATGGGAAACGTGAATATTGAGAAATCTGTATTGATAGCATATACCTATACAAGTGCAAATAATTACTACCGCAAAATTATTCTTAAAAAAATAAAATGACATACCTTCTACAAGGGATGTAAGAAGTGTAACATTAGCAGCCTTTCTCCGGCCAGCTGGGAGATTCAATCCTATCTTCTCCAATTTTTCTCGCAACAGTCGTCCACCATTTTTGCTTTTTGCTCTGCGAATAGACAATTAATTTATTAAATCCAAATTTACTCAGGCATTTTAAAGCTTTTTAGAGGAAAGCTAATCACATTCACATTAACAATATACAAGTCTCAAATCTTCTACGAAATTTAAATCGATTCATCCCATCACGCTGGTTGACCAAAAGCATCTATGCTACCCAATAAAATCCTCGTTATCTTTACCATAAGAGTTTTCATTGGAAACTGGACAAAAATTAAATTATATAAACGGAATCCGTTATAAAAAACCAGCAGCAGCATTCCACGGTTCGGTTAGCAAACACGCCATGAGTTTATAGGAACGCTTCTGGTCATATTATTATTGGTAAACAGAAACTCAAAGGATTTTTTAATACTTTCACTGCCGCACACTAATGAAAATCCAGCCAACATATGGAATTCAGCTCACTGGAGCAGAAACAACAATAATTTCACTCAATAGAAATATGGACAACGTGCACTACAGAGGACCACTCCTGGGAGGTATTAACAGTAACAAAAATGAATGAGAACATCATGCAGGGATGGCAGGGAACCAGATAGTGTATGATCCGCTCTAGGCAATTTTTGAACAAAAGTGAACTTTTCCCATTCGTTTGACCCTTAAGTGGCCATTTTGTGCAACTATACAGCTAATTCAAGCAAAGTTACAGTCATTACATATTCGGTTGAGCCTTAACCCTACTCATATTGTTAGCATAATTAGTCACTCATTTCATGCAGTGAGAAAAGTGTTCAAATTGAAATTAACTTTTCTCTTCAAATGTTAACGCAAAGATGAACAACAAAACCATCTTTTAGACTATTTGGAGAAACTACAGAAGACAATAAATCAAGACAGTCTCCTTTGCTCACCTTCTTAAAACACCCCCGAGAAGTGATGCGTTGAGACACTCTGGAGGACTGAGACGTCTTTGGACCTCAGCAACTGTGACTTTATACTTTGAAGTGGAGCTGAGGAGTGACAGTCGCCCTGGTACAGAGCAGAAAACATCTGCAGGGGCCGTTGAGCTCAGTGCATGATGATTGTTGCTATTACTGTTATGGTGATGATGATGATGGTTGTGATGGCTCAACATCAATTCTTTTGTATCCACGATTCCCGTATTTCCAGATCCAAGGCGTCCTCCAGGACCTTTCATACCTACATGAACAGATTCAGTCATTTAGAACTTACATCCCACCAATAAAAGCTGCATTGTCCGCAAAATCTAAGTTCTGGCAAGATAAACTAAATCGCATAAATAAATAGCCAATACACGGTGTGCTTCCTTGCGTTGCAGAAGCAATTTCAGTATAAGACAGACTTTAACATTCAACACAATTAAAAAACGTAAATGCTAGTAAAACTAATGTTTTTATATTATGAAGATTTTTACATAGATCTATGAGGTATTGTGAATCTTCTGGTTCCCCTTCCGTTTCTTCATCAACAGCAGAAGAGCCGCTAGCAATCGCTGTCATGAATTCAAAAATGAGACAATATTGCAAATAAACTCCTTCCCTTCAAGCCTCACGTGCAATAGATTTAAAAAATTCAAGAATCATGGCCTACAGTTATTGTCGTCCGATGAAACTCCTTCACTTTTTACAGTGATCACTAGCGTATGTCCAGGAGATGGACAACCATTAATGCTGGATACGACTACATCCGTAGTGTTGGCTGTAGAACTTGGCACACATAGTAGAGTCTTTCGAATCGACATTTGTAACTACTGCAGTTAGTTAACAAGCCGATCACAGTCAAAGAACGCACTAACAACAAATATGCAGCTAAATTATTATAACTTTATGCAATCGATCCTTGTTCTAACGCCGTACTACAAACCACTTCAAATGGAGCCAGCTAAATGTTTGACTGTCAACACGATTTTGAACTTAATTTTCACCCTAATCATCTAACAAAACTCATTTCACTGCCTTTTTTAAAATCCAGATTAAAATCAACAAACTGTTTGTGTATAAAAGACGACGCAATCATATGTCAGCGGCTTTTCTCCCCCATTCTATCATCTATGGAGAGTTCGCAACCGTACTTCGGGTTGTATGTAGTTAGTTACTTGCTACATAGCAGCCATGAAACTACCTTTCTAAATTCATATACAATTTCTTTCCTGTTGTTAATGCCTTAAAAACTTAAAACGGTTTACTTAACATCTAGGGTAGTATCATAAAGCAGAGTCCCAGTTAAACCATAATAACAAAAACACATGGACAAACTTCAAATGAGGCTCTTAAAGCATTTGCAGACACGTTTCCCAATTAAAATACACTATTCTAATGGTTCAGCGAGTTTAGCCGCACATCATAAAGACGATGATGTAACAAAATTGTGAAGATTTGATATGATGAAATGATGCATAGCCGAATCATACACATACAGACAGCATCGATATTTGTATGAACCTTTTGTGAAAGTTAAATAGATGCACAAACTTCCTCTCTTTCACTATCTACATTCACTACTCTTTTGCTCTTCATAGAGCTGCATATGTTATGAATCCTGTTTCTGTTATGTAGCTCCCGAGATTAGCTTATGAACTTGACTGAATAGCTTTTAATTTCCTGTTTTCAACATTTTTCTTTCTCCTTCGCTCTACAACAAACTATAGTTATGAAGTAACGCACACTGGAAAGATGCGTGGCATGTTTCAATGGAGCACAGAGATGAGCCCTAAATCCTTTCTAGGCATGATAATGCATCTACTCGAAATTTACTTTACACATTTTGCACACTATTTTCATACAGATTCTAATAATGTGTGATAAAACTTGATATTCTTGGAAACTCACTCTTCCGGTTTGAGTTTTCTAAGCCCCTTTTATAACATTAAAGGGCATAATTGTCATCATCTACCACTACCAAATCGCTCATTTTCTTCACAGATTATTACCTAAAAATTTATTGTCGTCAGTCATAGCCAAGCATCAAGCACTTTTTCTAAAGCAGTACAATACAAACATAACAAACACATCAAAATCCTTACCTTTTAACAATGACATGTCATTAATGAACTGAGGTCCATTCTGATGTTGCTGATCATCCATCATACCGTCACCGTCAGGTAGAATGGAATTATTCTGGATAACAATTTGATGGTTATTTTCATCTACAATATGTCGATAGTCGGAACCCCTGACGATTGCGGCAGCCGCTGCAGCGGCGGCAGCTGCAGCCGACCGGCTGTCATAAAAAGTTAAATTGTCCGAATCATTTCTTCGGATGAGGAGACCTTCACTGGAAGATGGTGGGCTACTAGCACTTCCTCTTAGCACCAATTGCTGCTGCTGTTGTTGTTGCTGATGATTTGGTTGTTGTGGTGGACCATGACCTCCTTGTCCACTCTAACACATATAAAGAGTCCCCATAGAGTACAAGTGCACAAATCGAAATCTCGACACTAAAAACTATTCAGTAATATGTCTTATAATTGTCCTGCATCACTACACCTATTTGCTAAAAATCAGTCAAAAATTGAAATCTTCACTCTGAAAGCTCGATAAAAAATCATTTTGCAACGAATCTAAAACTAAGCTATGAGTTCGGATTATATCAATCTGTTTTTTAGATCGGCATCTATAGAATTCATATTTTCAACAATTCTCCCCTAAAAATAAGGGACCGAGTTACAGTATAGCCAACATTACCCACTTGCAGCTGCTTTCTCAAGATACCCCAATCATGGAGTCTTATTGGTATTATGTACGCAATAAATATCTGCTTCAATAGTTATATATAACTCTAATTTCCCTTACCAATACCAAACTGTTCTTTTACTTCATCATTACAGTAACGATCAGAAAACAAAGCAAGATCAAAATCGTTATGAATCCTCTCGTCTACTTTCGACATATTGCCATCCCAATCATAATGTTCACTAACACAGCGCTCAACAACAAATGCCGTGAATTCCATCCGCAGATTCCCAGCCTGAGGAATGCTCATATTAAAGCAGTGATCAAAATCCATAGTTCACCAACCAAGTACACAAACTGACTACTACAACTAACTATAGCTTTCAAATATGCAAATATCTGTTTCATGATGATGAATTATTTCAACAGCGCAATCTTTTCAGCACAACCAAAAAATGACAACTCTGACATCCCCATTCTCCAATCATACAAATTCATCATACACCATGTCACCACGCATGATGACATCTGTCACGATCAAACAAATGCGAAATGTCAAATATGAAAAAAAACCTACAATCGAAACAAAACTAACTGTGTACAAACCTGGTGGTAGTGTTGAATGTTGCTGAGATTATTGTTATTAATATGATGGTACAAATTGGGATTGTTGTCTTGGGCGGCAGCCGCAGCAGCGGCCGCACTCAGATGAGCATGGAACTCAATCTGCTGCTGATGGAATGGCGGAGGAAAGTAGGGTGGCTGGAACTCACTCGTTGTCGGCGTCATTAGGCGGCTGGACAATGCGGACTGATCTGATCCACCGGTACCTCCGCCTTGCTGCTGTTGTTGCAGCTGACCTGCTCCTCCTTGACCACAGGCACGGTCCTAAGACACACAATAGGAGGAGATAGTAAAATTTGCACAGAGAAAAATCACAATTCTCACAGCACTTTGATTAAAAAATCGATCAATGTTTGCACACACGCGAGAGTGAGGCATAAAATCAGATGATAATGTCAATCTGTAACCCTAAAGTGACTTGAGGGCAACTAAATAACTGCCAATTCAGTTCAATGGTAAGGAAAGAGTGGGGCAAGTGACCAAAAAAGTCTTGGAGCGTATTTGATCTGCCGATAGCTGGAAGGGATTGTGAGCTAGGACTAAAGATTGGAAACACTGAAGTTCCCTTTTTGTTCCGAAGGGAGAGAGAGAGATTTCACTCAACATTACTTACTACATGTAAGCTAACTACTATTTTGCTCCCACTTTGTGGAGAGAGGTAGTTTGCTCATGTAGTCAGATTCAGGCTATGCTGTAGGGGCACATCTTTCTACATACAATATGCGCCCTATGCGTAATAATAAAGCAAAGAGCAGATCAAGCGGCTAGCTTAGTTACGTAGCATAGTGATAGTAAAAAAGCCGACAGCAAATCTCGTATTACACATAATCTCGTGCTTTCCCTTTAAGATACACCAAACAGATGATTGAGGAAGAGGTAAAATGTTAGCACCTCATTTACTTACCAACCAAAACTATTACTACTACTGAGCTAAAAAGCTTAGTTAAAGTTAGTTCGGTAAAGATAGTCAGCAAGCAAAGTACCTAAACAAAATAGCCCACAAGTAAATGCAGGCATACATGACGTGAGACTTTAATCAATCATCGAATCATCATCAAATCAAAATCTACGGACTGCGGTACCTTTGCAAATTTCAAACGTAGTATTAGAAAGCTTCTACTATAATAATATGATAAATCACATGTTTCTAACAGCTCTCCATGTCCATGTATAACTTACTATATTGGTAACTAACTACCAGTTGTAGTTAGTTTTAGTTCGTTAGTTAGTTAGTTAGTTAGTGACAAGCGGACATATGCTGTATTCCCCAGGATTCCATGTGGAAATGTGGCCCAGGGGCAGAGGGAAATTATTACTTAATAGAAGCAGAACTGTATTACAGACATGCAGTTGTCTGTCTATCTGGGGAAACTAGAGAGAGAGCGAGCAAACATTTACCCGTGAAAATTCCATATCTCTTCTCCCACTAACTCAATAATATGCAACTCTACTTGCATTTTGGAATTTTTGATCAAACCTTCAGGCCATGAGAGAGGGAAGGCAATTTTCTAGCCAACTAACCAACCAAAATTTAAAAATTCTTCCACTGTAAATACAAACCTATGATTCACCAAACTGTGGATACTGTCTACTTTCATAAGCTAAGTCAGGTAATACACAAATATTTACTAAAAAGCTAACTCCAATATAAAAAATAATAAAAGGTGCAGTACGTCATCATCCATTTTCTCATCCATAGGGTGTTCCTCATGGACCACAATTGTATCATTTCCCTGTTGTATTATGAAAGTCACATGTTCCTGATTCGTGAGTCGAACTAATCCTTCCACCCCAACACTATGATGGTGATGATGATGCTGATTTGGATCGTCCATGCCCTCCTCATGGTGTTGATGCTGCATTTCTTCATCCTCCTCATCCATATCTTTTTCCGTGCCATTTTCCAGCTGGATTTTTCTCACCGGGAGCAACGCATCTCCATCTGTACTTGGACTCTCGCCATCACAACTCACATGCCGATTAATTTGTTCCATAGTGACTTCCGATGGCTCCAGAATCTCTTCCTTCATCTCATGATTCAAAGGATCGTGGATGACGACTACAGTGGAAGTTGTTGGGATCATCATGGCACTATTTTCATTAGTGGTAGCAACAAATTTTGTGTCTCCACCTTGGTCCCCATTACTGACATTTTGTCCATTCGATGTGTCAATATCAACTTCGCTTTCTACTAAAATTATATCGCCGTTGGTACTACTGTCATTGGTATTATTATTATTGGTACTATTATTGCTAACAACATTTGTAATAATATCATTGCAGGTGGAAGTGGTGGTAGTAATGATAGTATCCCCATTATTCGAATCACTTTCAACACTGGAAACTACTATTTGAAGGTTCGATGTGGTCAGTTTGTTGGGATTGTCACTGGTATTATTGTTGTCGGTAGCAGTGGGACTAGGAGTAATATTATTGTCTTGTTCACTGGACGGACCACGGAGTCGCATGGTGATAATGTCAGATTGGTCGTTACTGATCACTGAACTCACATTGAATTTGCGGACTGCACATGTATAGTTAGTCAGTAGTAGTAGAATACTGTACACGAAAATAGAAGTGAACACAAAAGATGTAAATACAAAGTTGGTTATATTTGAGATTCCTTTTGTCGTTGTTGCATGCTAAATGAGAGTTCTGTCAAAATTTTCGCACAATATTTTACACCACTGACGATTAGTATTATTATTATTATTATGGTTTGAGTTGCTGGGAGCGATTGATGCCTTGAGGACAGATTCCAAGATGGCTAACCCATGAATTTGAATATATATATATATATGGTTTAGGTATTCCATACCTACCTGTTGTTTGCAAGGTACTACAAACACAGGCTGAGAGAGGCAAACCAAAACTTTTGACAATGGATAAACTCCCTTTAGTTTGTAATAATTATATCACTAGGTCTGGCCAGCAACAGATAGTTAGCTTTTAGGGGCTGACTTTTACGTTTGTATATCATCCATGCAGGGCATATGACGGGGTTTAGGAATCTCATACTATGTTTTTAGTATGTACATACTAACTATGTGAGAGAGTATCTTAGTTCTCATCAGTTTTTTGGGTAGCTAGATAGTCCACCCTATGCAATCGTCCATGGTACCTGTTGCAGCAAGCAAGAATCACAGGTGCGTTCTATACGGGAAGATACAGGTGTAAAGCTATGTCCAGCAAATGAATGTAGTATGCCTGTGTACGAAAAAAGCGTCTCTCTCCATCCCTTTCATGTGCGAGCGTTTCAACCCAGTGTATGCTTACTAGCATTACCTGGCTATGTGGGTAAAAAAACACTATGCTAGATGCATTTGTGGTGGATGTTATCTACCCAAGTTTTTTATGTAACCTTGACTTTGCTCATCAACTCTTTTTGCCGCTAAACCGATGTTAAATTCCGCAAGATTAAATTTTAAATCAAACATTAATCAGTGTTGACTAAGTTTCCAGAATATATGAAATCATATCGACTAACTTGTTCAAACATTACATAATTGAAAGGGCTTTAGCTATGCTACATTTCCACATGAATGCAATAGTATATCATGTAGCCATCGAAATTTTATGCTGATACATCGTGTTCAACTTAATACTAAGTTTTACGGCAATTTTAGAACATAGGCATCGGATAAGAAACCTTTGGTGGTGATAAAAGCCTCTATCCAGGCAAAAACATTACATACACAAGCTCTATACAATCCTATGCTCTAGCATAGCAAATAGCAAAGATTGGTAGGTCCAATATATCTCTCTGGAGACAAAGAAACTCATCATATCTTCGTCATCATGTCAGGAATAGAAGGGATAGAAATAATCAAAGAACCTCTCATTCAAATGTGTAAGTATGTAAATGTGGCTTAGCAACAAGGCCTGGTACTAATTTAAGACTGACCGAGGCACAAACTGTGGATCGTTTTCACACTGTTCAGCTCCTAAATGATACTCAAGCGAGTATATAGTTTACATATGACAAAATGAATCCTTTGCTTTTGTTTCTGTATATGTTTACGTACTGTAGTAGAGATAGCAATGATATCCTAGTTTCGTTTATACACGGACCCTTTTGAATTCAGAAAACTAATATTTTAGTAAGCAGTTAAGCACATTCACCAGGGGGGTTATCAGGTTTGAGTGCTAACTATTTTTTTTTAAATACGCACATTTTATGTGGCCAGGATGAACATCCCAAAGTAAATATATCAACTGAATACCTACTGATTCACAAACCGGGAAGGAATCCATAATAGTTATTATGGGTAGTAAATATGTTTTAGCACTTGCTAAATGCAAATCAATTCAAAAGAGCAATTCGGACCAGGCAGCATTTTTACACGAGAACGAAAGAAGAAAGCACCCAGAAAAGGGTCACAAAATCCATCGGTAGTAAAAGGGAAACAGCAATCTGACAGAGTGAGAGTGAGAAAAAGCAAGAATTGCTGCAGAGGGTAGTTGTGCAGCCAACAACATAGACACTAGCGGGCCATCTGACGGAGTTCCCACACACAACTCTTTTTGCCTGATGCCGTGACTTTGTTCACACCAAGTTCCTTTAACTATGCAATTTCTCCTTTTCCCTAAAAGCCTTTTAGTGCCCCACTCTTTGAACGTTAGTCCCCAAACTGACAAGTTAAATTCAACAAACTCACTTTGAACAAAAATGTTTCTTTCTCAAACAGCTTTAATGCATCCATGCAAATTATAAAGTGGACTCAACACCCGGGGCAAACTCCTTTATTCCATTCCATCCAAACTCTTTATCTATAGAAGCAAAAAATCAATTACTATTGTCTAACATCTCCCATATCAATCCTGCTATAATGGTTTTACATTTTTCAGATTTCTTCAAAACAGCTACATTAGCTATATCATCATCATGAACGAAACCCGAGAGTGCTACCCAAAATTTTTTCCATCAAACTCTTCACTTTTTGTATGACGTACATATTGTGTAATTTGAATAAAGAAATGCTTTCATGAAGAAAATACTGCTCTCTTTTCACACACACACACACTTGTTTGCAAGTTTAAACTGTTATTATTCCATTACAGATACTACATTGTTAAGGAAAGATTGATGGACAACTCGCGTTCCTGGGATGAGGCACATTATCATCTGTAATTTAGTAGCGTCCATCATCCATCACCCATAGCCTCATTCCTTCAATCTTCTGGATGAAAGATGCAGCAGCAGCACTTATTTATTTATGATTATGATTTCCCATACCTTAGAGCCATTTGAATGCAGATGATGATGATGATCATCATCATCAAGTAGCATACGCAAGGATACTGTCCTCATTGAGATCCCAATTTTCCGATTACCCTTTCTTTTACTTCCAAAGCGCACTTAACTTTTAGGACGTCCCTGACTATTATAAATTGCTAGCTGCCAATCCAACTGAATGACTGCAGACTGGCTCTCTCCAGCCCGGAGCATAGGTTCTCAATCAAGACATGAATTTTAATCTCATGTTTTAGCGAAACACATTAATTTGAAGATGACCACAGAAACAGATGCATAAATATATATACCAGCCAACTAGCTTAATCGCTGCCATGGGTTCTTAACCAACTATATGGAATTAAGAGAAGAGGCAATAGCAATAATTATTTTCAGTAGTTAGTTGGTTAGTTAGCAGTATACAATCCGTTTAGTTATAGTTCGTTCACTTGCCCATAAACACATTGACTACCTCAAGTGTATAATGAAAATATGTTTTTTCTCCCATCATCGCTACTTCTCACATTTCAAAAGAATGAAACGCACACACACACCATTCATTAACTCCCATATTCTAAGCAACTGCCACTAATTTTATGCATACCAGTGTCAATCAAAAAAAGAAACTAATCTCAAGCATCCACACAGAAGTGGTAGTAGTTTCACCAGCATAGCAAACCAGCTCAATTAACTATCCTGCTCACTTTTTATGCTCAACATTCCATTCCTAAGAAATGTATATCCCCTCCCACCTATCAAAACCGAAAATTTTCGAGTACATTAGATACTATACATTACAAATATACCTACCAAAAAATGTAATCGCATGCTGGCTAGAAATCAAAAGAATCTAATAAAGTGCGTGTCTATTCGATTGTATCAGCAATAATAATAAGGGCGAGTTTCTTAGCTACAGCATTCCATAAATTACATGCATCACTGGTACACATGATCATAATCACGCCGATCAAACTAGAATACTGATAATCTTGATTCATGATTCAAGTACTTGAGCTTACACAAAAATTTTATCAATCACTAACAAACTATGGAAAAAATTATGCTACTTATTACCAAGAGAATCTAAACAAACTAACAACATATATGAATCCACATCCTTTCAGGATTGCCACTGATCTGACTGACTGAGCTAGCTGAAGGCAGTCAACTTACTCACTTTACTACTACATTAGGTAGCAAACAGATAGGAAAGAATACCCCCTGTTGAGAAATGCGAGTACACGAGCCACAAGCCAATAAGACCGTGGGGGCACTACCCTTGAGGCCCGCCTTCACCTATTCGGGGTGTGGTGTGCTCCACAGCCCCAAAAAATCTCGTAACACACGCTTACTCCTCTTTCTCTCAACTTTTTTCAACTCGCATAACATATCTCTCCCTAACTAACTTCCAACTCCCAGGTATGACAAAACATTCACATTTTACTCACCACAAAAAACTGCATAGTATAACGTATAACCACACCATCGATGATATCATTATTACATTTAGTTAGTTAGACGGCTCGAAGCAAACTAACTTTTTTCAAGCCCTTGAGTGAAAAGCAAAGTGACACACTACAGAATACATTTAAAGACCGTGCTTAAAAGTGGTACTGTGCTCTGCAGCATGAAAAAAGGCAAAAAGACAATGTTTTCTACAAACATACAGAAGATTGACCATACCTGCCAATGAGCATGAGGATGATACTGATGATGATGATGATGGATGGCTGCTGCAGCGAAAAGGGACATGTCATAGCCAGAGCTCCAAACAAAACAAAAATATAATAAGTTTTTGGATCCGATCAATAAATTCACTTAGTGATTCCGATTCCACAAAAATAATGTTCAAAAACTGACACGAGTCTTAAGGATTTAAATATCAGATGATAATATCACAAAGAACACAGAATTCCCCACTGTGATTTTGACACAAGTTTTCAGTCGACACACTAACTAATAAACTAACCAAGCTTGCAGAAATAGAAAAAATTTGGAGTTGGAATGTTATTTGATTTTTTTGGAAGAGTTGAGTAGAAAGGGAGATGACTTAGTAGCTGGTGCTTAGTCTTTAGCTGGAACTTGAAGAGTGATAGAGGCGATGCTGGAAGGAAGGAAGGGAGAAAGATCGCCTCCGTACTTTCTCCCGGACGTGCCCATCACAGAACCACCAGCAGTAGTAGTAGTACTTTGATTATCTGGTCCTATCTGTGTCTACGTTCAGTCAGTAGTAAGTAAGTTGCCACTCGTGCTGGTATAACTAACAAACTATGCTCACTCCCTGCAGTATGGATGAGGAGGATAATAAAAATAATAATGGCAAGGCGCTCCGAGTAGTTCTTGCCAACTGATACGGATAGCAGAGGAGCGGAGGCATTCACTTCACATGCATACAAGAGAAGTAGAGTTTTAGAGTTAGTTAGTTACTAACAAACTAACACAGCTGTCTACGAACAACCAACCAAGGAAGTTTGCAACCAAAATGTGCTTTTGCTCACTCCTTTGCTCCATACATGGTACTTCTTAAACTTACATGGTTGCAGTACGCAGTACAAGATGAAGACTACCCCTTAGGGGTTTCCTTTTTATTGCATAGCGTATTAGAATAAGTGAACTACTACTGTTGGGAGATTAGGATTGCTACTTTTTCTCCAGAGGGGAAAACAATAGGAAGGAAGGAAGGAAGGAACAATGAGATGCAACTTTTGTATGCTACGCACAGTCAGTGAGATTGTGGATCATATTTTAATCAATAATAGATTTGGAAAGTATTGTCTTTTGTTTTGCATTGCTTTCACATATGAACATGATGATAAGAAAGAATCAAACCATTCATTTACACACAATGTACACACAGTATACATGATGATGATAAAATTCCCCAAAATAAAGGTCACTCACTTGATTACTGAAGTAGTGGTAAGGATAGGTTGTCATTTATCTTTAGATGTCTGGCTTCCTCCCTTTTATTCTGGTGACAGGGCGAAACTTAAGATGATGATGACAAGGATAACAACATACTTATCTTATCTTGTTGAGTCGATTTGTGCATTCCGTTTTTATTCACTATTTAGCTGTAGGACACAAACAAATGCTGGAGTGTCATCATGCGTTTGCCTTTGCGTAGTGTGAGGAATGTCACAAACACTAGTGCTTACTGTTATCTCTTTAAAAATAGACACAATTTGTTTGTGACCACAGATAAAATCACTTGGAGAGTTGAGATTCTCTCACGCTCGCCCATACATCAAAAAATGCTTGGAGAAATGAGAAATACTCTGGGTTTGTTTAACGATCAATGGACACCAGTTGGTTTATACAGTTGTTGGTAGTTAGTTAGCTAGAGTGTTGTGCATTTGATTGCATTGTTGAAGTTCAGAATGAGTCGACCACCAGACGAGAAGGAAGTTGAACTCCTCGTAGCTGTAAAAACATTATTATTAATTTATTACACTAAATATGTCATACCAGCCAGATTCACTATAAGTTTTGTTGAACATTGCAGTTTCGGGAAAGAATGCAAGATTTTGGAAAAACGCATCCAGAGCTATTTCAGTTGGATTCATATCTTTTAAGATGGCTTCGAGGTTTGTTGCAAATTTTCAATATTTACACTGCAATAACGATTGAAAATTAAGTTTGCATTTACTATGATTTTCAACTTTGTATACAGCTCGAGAACACAATTTACAACGGGCAGAAGATATGCTCAGAACTGTAAGCACATAAAAATAAAAATTGCACCCAAATGATTTTTAAAAATCATTCACAACCTTCAACAATTCATGTTGTCGTCCCCGTCTAAATACTTTGATCCCCTTTACCAATTCACCACACGTAGCAAGTAAATCCAATTTTTAGCATCTACTTACTCCAACAGCTAACAAACTAACTATAACGAGAAACGAGAGAGCCAAATCTCTTCTAACACCGAACGAACCAACTTCGGGTACTCGTTCAAATCCCCGTGTTCCTTTGCCCGACGGTTACACATGTTTAAAAAAGCCTAAAAAGCCCGTACTTATTTACCGACCTGTTTCTTGGTTTGCCTTCTTAGCACCTGAAATGGCGAGAAGAAGTGAATGCGGATTCCGTGGTGACTCTACCTATTCCTAATGATCTGTCCCACTTTTTTGAGTGTCACTTCGGACATTTTGACAAAAAGGGGAGACCAGGTAGGTTAACACTAAATCACACTCCTTTGTCTACAAATAATCTACCCGTAGTTTTTCACCCATTCAATTTGGGGGCCTATCTATATGTGTGTCGTGCTTAACAGCAATCTAAAGACAAAAGGAAGGGTTGCGTACGTTGCTTCCGATTCAATTTATTTTTCCAGTTGCACACCACGATTGTGTGACTAAATTGTTTCTCTTTTTTATCGAACACTTGAATCATTTCACAAAACAAAAGTATGAACACATCCAACAACTAGAAACTAACTGATATTTGCTTGTACGTGACAATTTGGTGACAAATTTTAATAATTATCAACTGTGATTTACCATCAGTGGTCTGCTTGGCTTTTGGTGAGCTGGATGTCCGGCCTTTGATCGAAAATGAAAAGGATAGATTAATTCAATTCTTGATTCAAGCCCTTGAAGTGCTCGGAAAGACCACACTGCTCCTGTGGAAATGGAAATACCGACCAGAAGAACAAGAATTCGAACCTGAATCTTCACTTCCGCACACACAATTCACAATTTTAATCGATCTCAAAGGACTCAGTTATGCCAAAGTCGCACACAAGAAATGTATGTTTTAAACTCAGTCTTCATATTTATCCATCAATGTACTGAAATAAGGTTTAGTCCATCACTTCATGAAAGAAAATATTCGATTTATGTAAAAAATTGAACATGTCGTTCAAATGCAAAATTAGTTCACTTGCTGGTACTGTGGAGAGCCGGCTCGAAAATAGTCAGATTTCGCTTAGTTGGAAGTTTTATTGTTTGATTATGGGTTTTAACTAATTGATCTTCATTATATTTTATTTTTAGCACTGGAAACACTTATGCAGGTTGTAAAGTTGTACGAAGCAAACTACCCGGAAACTTTGGCACATGCTATCGCTATCAATGGTGAGCAAGTATAGACTTTTCATCCGCTTTTTGCTGTGCACGAAATCTGCTCTCTCTTCGTAGTTCGCACACCATAGTAGTTTGTGTATTGCTAGAGTAAGTCACCCACCGCATGTAAAAATCATGGCACTGATGTTGGGCAAAAAGGTATTTGCCCCAGGTGGGTTTGGGATACAAACTTGCCACTTCTACTAACTAAATAATTAGCATGGTACAGTGTAGTAAGTTGGTTAATAAGTAAGGATAATTTCTCTGTATTGCGTGTATGAATTTGCCAGCTAGATGTCAAATGCACGTAGGAACTTAACATATCAATTTGTGAGATATTTAAACAATTTTATGACGGATGCAAATGGGAGGTTTTTTTGCTTAAACCTTGTGAACTCTCATGTTTTACGCAAAACTGCACGTTCAAGATAATTACAAAGTTGGGCTGCGACGTGAAGGAAAAATGACAATTTGAGTGTGTGATTATGATGATATTTAGTAAACTCAGAGAGTGAGTGATATGTATTTGAAAAGGACGAGAAAAGGGAAGACCGGTACATTTTTATCACGTCCATGTTATTAAATGGTGCATGAGGAGAAGGTTAGGTAGTGAGTGAGTTAGTTGGTTAGAAAAAGTAATAAAGTCCACACGTAAGCACTAGTCACTTTTAAGCTGGATTGTACACAGCCCTTGAGGGGAAATAATGGGAGAAACAGATCTGTTCTGTATCTCTGCTCTTTGAAATGATGAAATCTCTTTTCATTGATGTTTTCTTTTTACGTTAATTCATCCTACAATGGCATCATGATATCTGTGAGTTTGAGCTCTTTCAGTCAGCCAGTCTCCCAAATCTCGTTTTGCCTTGGGGACAGAAAAAAAATTGAACTGGTGCATGGTCGTTTTCTAAAGTTCTGGGCATGGGATGGGAGACTTTTCAAATGTATGAAATGGAAATATTTTTAGGGCAACATCATTATAGTTTGCGGCTCCTATTAGCATGTTTGGGATTCTAGAGTTGTTTTAAATATTCGTGTCTTCCGTTATTATTACTGCGAGTTTTGATAGCTGTGTTTATATTACACGTAAATTACAGGTTCTTTTAAATTTTGATAGAAACAACTCTTGTATTGATTGTTGGTTCCATCTTTTTTTAAACAGAAGGAATATTACAATTTTAGTATGGTTTACGTTCACAAGTTTAGCAAAAAGCTGTCAGTTATGATTTTTGTTATAGTTTAACAAATTTAGCTGTAGTAATTAAGCAAGCGCAAGGATTGCAACGACAGCTCATTTATTTAGAAGTTTTTGCAATATACATAAGTCACCACAATTTCGCCACGTTGGTCCGTACAAGCTGTTTCAACCTCTTCTCCGTTTTGAAATCTACACACATTTGACAATACCTGAAATTTCGATTCTGGTTGAACTTATTCTAGTTCAGACGGAATTTCTAGTCTGATAGATCTATTTATTCGGTGATGGTTTAGCTCATGGCCTAAAAGTGTTTGTTTTAAGTGCAACAGGATAAATTATTGTTCACATTTTCACTCAATTTTACATTAGACATGGCACATGTAGCCATAAGAAGTGTGAGAAGAATTTTTGGGCTGACAGATTCGTTTCAAGAAGTTTTTACTTTAAAAAAATATATGAAGGATTTGTTGTTTGAAAATATCACGGGTGTCGAAGCTCAAACTAATAGTTCATTTATACCTTTTTTTTAAAGTACATCTTTTATACCTTTGAGTGTATTACTATTGAAGGAATACTATTTATAATACTACTACTTATTTCAATAATTTTAGTTTTGGAATTAGTAAATCGAGTTTTGCAACACTTTTTACTATAATGCGCCAATTTCTGCAAGCGTGAGATATGTGAGTACACTGTACACATTGCAAAAAATCAACATAAATTTTTTCAAATTAGTTTTTGACTAATTACACGTGCCTAGACTGTAGCAACATTAGGCCACTTAATTTATTGACTTTTCTTTTCAATAGGGATTAATTTTTGTAGTGACGTTCCATTTTCCACAAATTTCGGCCCTTGTAATTTTCCATTGTACGATAAAATGATAAGCGATTATGAGTACTGTTTACTGAAGCTTAGTGCAAATTTACATTATTTGTATTGACAATTTGTTATCAGGCACAGTAACCTCACAACTTAAATATTGTGCACCTGTAACAGAGAGAGACCCGATATGCAGTGCCTTTAACACGAAGTATTTAATTCACTTGTTGTCAGTCGATCAGCTGACACTATGGAAAGTTTGCTTTGAGGTTTGAATTGTACATTGATTAGAGAATGGATTTTTTCATGGTTAAACGTTATGTAATTTTTGTAGCTGAAGCTTTTAATGATGAATTTAGTTATTGCTTGAGATTGTGGCGAAATCGTGGAAGTAGATTGTTACGCTAGGGCTAGAAGGAAAACTCTACAGATTTGTCAGCCGATTTTGCATAGAGTTTTGACGGATAATTGTATAAGAAATTTACTTTTAATAGATTCGCACGCTTTGTGTTCAAACTAGTGACAGCAATCAATACAAACTTTATGACGCTGTCTCAACGCCACTCGACTGTATAAATGGCACTATTTTCTATCAGAAATAGTGGTATTGGAAACTGTAGAAACACTCGAGAGCATTATGTGAAGCACGCAGTTTGCAATTCGTAGGAAAATAAATGCAGTCAGGGGTTTGCTGTTCCTCCATTCCGGGTAAAAAAGCGTTCTTATTCAAATCAAATTCAGATAAAATTATAGGCATCAAAATTGCTTGTGTATCATTTAACGATTAGATCATTTGTCTCATTATGTACAAATTATTGCGTTATCTTCTTTTCATCCATTTTCTTATACAAAACGTAGTCGTGACGCGTGACCAGATGATATTAGGTTCCAAAACCAAAAAAAAATGTAGGGGGAAATATCTCAAGTAGCCCCATTTCCTTCTACAGCCCGCATAACAATATTTCCACGCAATAATAATTATAATCACCACCACCAACATTGCGCATCCACAATCATTACCATAACTCATCTCTCCTGTCAAATATGCTGTCTAACTAATTCCCATTCTCATATTTTTACAAACCGTTTAATAAGTAATGCATCATCATGCATGTCGTTCCTTCCATACATTAGTCTTCGTGATGGCACATTTCATTGTGTATGAATTTATGCTCGTTATGATAGCGCTGACCATTACTGCAATCCCAGCGCTTTGCATCTTTGAAGACCAATTTCAAAATATGAGCTCTGCTTTGTCTATCTTTCAATGCAATGTGTAGAAACTGTTAAGACAAAACAGTGATCTATTTTGAACGCGTAATTTCTTTGTAACTAACTAACCAACTAACTTACTGACTATTAACTTGCATAGGCTAGCCAATAAGCTTTAGCCCCCTGTGACGGTAAAACTATAAATACTCTCTAAATAAATGATGATGAGGGCCGATTAAAGAGCACTCATTTGTTTACTGACTTTATGTATAGCACTGTGTGTGCGAGCACATTTGTTAAATGCCGCCACAGGTCTTGTTTTATAATACACTATAGTTAGTTAGAAAGTCGGCAGTATTTAACACTTCCTTATATATACTACTACACGTGTTATTGAGCAATCAGTTCACTACCTACCTATCTGGTGATGATAATAATAACGACTAATTAATCAAATCGGAGTAACTAAAGCATTAAGTTTGTATTATTAATGCTGTCATTGTTTTGTCTAGTATTGGCAACCATCATTTGATTTCAAAGTGTAATGTGTTTTGTTGTGTGTGTATTGTGATTGCATTTGAATTGGTTGGGCGAATTTCATCAATCTATGTTCACCATCAGTCAGTCAGTTGGAAAAATTACTAGATTGCTAGTTAGTTAGTCAGCTAGAAATATTAATAGGAACTAACTAACTGACTAGAGAAATTTACAGGACAAAAAGTAGCCCTTGAGGTATTTGTTGTGCAGCTGGTGCATGCAGTTTTTGTTGGTTCTCAGGAAAACGGAGAAGAAAAACACAGTTTCTGTATGTTTTGTGGGCTGATGATGAACTCATTAGGATTCAGATCATGAGGAGCTCCAGAAATGGTTGATTACTTATAAGCTCTAGTGTTCCCTTGTTTTTGGGATCCTACTTAATCCCTTGGTTAGTTAGAATGAACGCCCGAGCTCATAAAAAGCCATGTTGTTGGACCGTTTGAGGGCAAATGTGTGAATCATTATAATATAGAGATGCAAAAGTGAGGTTACGTTTTCATACAAAGTGTTGTGGGACTGTATACTTTATTTTTTTTCTCGTTCAGCGTTGTTGTTACATTTTTTATTACAAATGGCAGTGACATGCGAACTAATGGGTGCAAGCTTTTGAGAAGGAAAATGTAATTTCTTTGTAAAAGTAGTCGTAATTGTAGCAGTCACTGGTAATAATAATAGGTGGGTGGCTCTCCATTATTATTATGGTTATTATGATCATGTGGTGAAGACGTGTGGCTCACAGAATGAGTGGCATTTTGAAATGAGCAATGATCACAAGTTTTGACATCTTTGTAACAACTAGTCTGTATGTGAGAAGTTGTTGAAGTTATTTTTTAGAGATACGAAATGAAAAGGGAGCTCACAAGAGATTTGTACCTGTTTTGTAATACATTGAGTACTAAAAGTACTACTGACTGAGCTTACAAGGGAGGGTACTTATCGTGAGTACTAGAGTGAATATCAATTAATATAAATTGCATCTTTGATATAAAGAAACAGATTTTATAAAAGCAATACAGTTCTGTAAGCCAAGCAAAAGAAATCTTGAGTATAATCCATTGTAAATCGGAGTGTGAGTGAGTACCCATAATATATAATTAAAAAGATTGAATTTAAATGTAATTTCCGTTGCGAGAAAAAGCTATGGCAGTGATTTGTATCTCCATAAATAGATAGTTCGTTAGTTACTTGGTGGCTTAATTTCCATTTGTTACCTGCTCTGATTGCATTTGTAGCAAATGAGACATCAGAAAGGATCAAAGACCTGTTTTAACATATAAGGATCAAAGCACTGATAGTCTGTTTCACAAAAAAGATTACACTTACTGATATTATTGTGGATAGGAAAAGCAATTTTAAAATCATCATCATTGATTTCATTCTTTGCACTCATTACTGTGCTCTTTGTGTTTCAATCCGTGCTCTCTACATGGATTAAAAAAAGGAGTTTGAAACGAATTATTACTCTTTTGATCATATCTGCATTGCTTTTTAGTAAGTCATCACTCTTCATTGCAAATTAATACAGTTTTAGTCAGTCAGCCAGATGAGTTGATTTTAAATCCGATAATCGCTTTTGCTCACTCTGTATCCTAACAAACAGACTCTCATCTGCCTTGTTATTTTGACGTCCTGTAGCTTTCTCTGCACTTTCAAAACGCTTTGGGGCAATGCAATACTATTTTCCTACTTTTTATAACTCTTAGTCATTTTTATTGCTTGGATAGATATTTTCTGTTACTCTACGTCAGAAAAACAGTTGCAGAAAAAGCTAGAATAAAAATTTTCAGATTTTTGCTTGTAATAAACAAGTAAATAGAATTCATGCGATTGCTCATTTACAGTACTTGTATTGCCCCCTTTCCAATGGATTCAAGCTAATGAATTGAGCAAACAATACAACATAGGAATCATACATGATTAGCCGAAACAAGAGTTAGAAGTAAATAAAAAGCTTACGTTTGGGTAGATAGAGAGGCGCGACTTATTATTTATTACGGTACATAATTTTCCCTCCTTCTAGCCCAAAAGTAAGCAATACCATATGTGAATGTATGATTCTTTTCCCTAACTTGGGCTTGGGATTAAAGCCGTATTTTTTCCACTCACTTCAAGTATAACGTAGCAGCAGTAAAATACTGTTCATTAACGCCCGATATTCAAAACGCGATGCATTATATTATATGATGATGATTAAAATACATTTTTTGATATTTCAGTACCCTGGGTCTTCTCAACCGTTTTCAACATGATCAAACCACTACTGTCTCCCGCAACGCAGGCAAAAATCCAACTCTTTGACAGTGGAAAGGACGCCCAATTTCGAGAAACTGTGGCAAACCTAATCGGCCATTTAGATAATTTCCCATACAGATTTGGTGGTCTACAAACATGAAAATAATTAACCATTAAATACAAGAAGACAAAAAATAGGGACATCAGAGAAAGCCGCAGTCAGTAAACATGTCAATCTTTTTTGTACTTGTGAAGAAACACTTTAGACCACATGTTTCTATGTACACAAAACTCTTTCACAAATTCCGAGTTATCCATCAATCCATGTAAAAAAAAGTTTGTCCCTTAAAAAATTGTGCTCCCCATTTCAACTGTGTATGTGCGTCTACCATGATCTATTTCACGTTGTAGACATAATACCTTACAATAGTGATGTCTAAGAACAACAAACTAGAATGTTTACTTATTAAGCAGAACCAACCTAGCAATGGAATATAATCCCTGAAATGTCATTTTCGCTCCAGTGATCATTTGTCCAGA
>Ga0210040_10000776_pt1 | contig 51307 bp, 51 predicted proteins | sample CryGeyCG12114_NA_FD_185462 | JGI IMG/M metagenome (GOLD analysis project Ga0210040, IMG submission 185462) | Groundwater microbial communities from aquifer - Crystal Geyser CG19_WC_8/21/14_NA (SPAdes) (version 2) | ecosystem: Environmental > Aquatic > Deep subsurface > Groundwater | place: USA...
CGACGACGACCTGCTCCTCGAGCGGCTTGAGGGTGATCTTCACGAGGTCGGGGTCCCGCCGGTCACCCCGAGCATCTCGGCGGTGATGTAGCTGGACTCCTGCGAGGCGAAGAAGACGTACGCGGGGGCGACCTCGGCCGGCTGCCCGGCGCGGCCCAGGGGGACGCTCTCGCCGTGGGTCTCGGACTTCTCGGTCGGCATGGTGGCGGGGATCAGCGGTGTCCAGATCGGCCCGGGCGCGACGGCGTTCACCCGGATGCCCTTCTCGGCCAGCTGGGTGGCGAGCGCCTTGGTGAAGTTGTGGATGCCCGCCTTGGTGGTGGCGTAGTCCAGCAGCTCGGGCGACGGCGAGGTCGCCTGGATGGAGGCCGTGTTGATGATCGTGGAGCCCGGCTGCAGGTGCGGGAGGGCGAGCTTGCACAGCCAGAACATCGCGTACAGGTTGGTCTTCATCACCCGGTCCCACTGCTCGGTGGTGATGTCGGCGATGCCGCCCATCTGCACCATCTGGTAGGCGGCGTTGTTCACCAGGATGTCGATGCCACCGAGCTCGGAGACCGCCGTGTCGATGACGAGCCGGCACTGCTCCTCGTCGCGGATGTCACCGGGGCAGCGGACCGCCTTGCGACCGGCCGCCTCGACCAGCCTGACCGTCTCGGCCGCGTCGTCCTCCTCCTCGGGGAGGTAGCTGATGAGGACGTCGGCGCCCTCCCGCGCAAAGGCGAGAGCCACCGCGCGGCCGATGCCGGAGTCACCGCCGGTGATCACCGCGCGCTTGTCGGTCAGCCGGTCGCTGCCGCGGTAGGACTCCTCGCCGTGGTCCGGCTGGTCCTTCATGTCGGTGGTGAGTCCGGGGTGGGCGATCTCCTCACCGGCGCTCGCGGGCTGGTCGTACTGCTCGGTGGGGTCTGTCTGCGTCGTCTGGTCGCTCATGCCTGACTCGTACCCGGGCGTCCGCGGACGAACCGGGGCCACGTGGCCGATCTGGGATGTCACCCCTAGGGGTGGGCAGGACCGCTCTCGCGGGGTCGGTACACGGTTCGATGTATCGTCGAGCGTGTGCCGCTCTCCACCTCCACCGACGCGCTGTCGCGGTTCGGGCACGCGCTGTCCGACCCCACCCGGACGCGGGTGCTGCTGAGGCTGCGTGGCGGGCCGGCCTACCCGGCCGACCTCGCCGACCTCCTCGGGACGTCCCGGCAGGCGATGTCCAACCACCTCACCTGCCTGCGGGGCTGCGGCCTGGTGATGGCGGTCCCCGAGGGCCGCCGTGCGCGCTACGAGCTGTCTGACCCGCGCGTCAGCGGCGTCCTGGGCGACCTGCTGGAGCTGGTGCTGGTCGTCGACCCCGACTGCTGCGGTGGCGAGGTCGGCGCGGTCCCCGAGGCGACAGCGTCGGCGTCGGGCCGGACGGGACCCGCGTGACGACGCTCTCGCTGGGCCCGTCGCCGGCCCGCCGGGCGCTGCTCGCCCGGCGGATCCGCTGGTTCGTCGCGGCGACCATCAGCTACAACGTCGTCGAGGCGGTGGTCGCGCTGGCGGCCGGTACGCGGGCGTCCTCCAGCGCGCTGGTCGGCTTCGGCCTGGACTCGGTGATCGAGGTCGCCTCGGCCGCCGCGGTGGGGTGGCAGTTCGCGGGGCGCGACCCCGAGGCGCGCGAGAAGACCGCGCTGCGCCTCGTCGCGTGCTCGTTCTTCGGCCTGGCGGCCTTCGTCACCGTCGACGCGGTCCGGTCGCTCCTGGCGACCGGCGCCGCCGAGCACTCGACGGTCGGCCTGGTGCTGGCCGCGGTCAGCCTGGTCGCCATGCCGCTGCTCTCCTCGGGGCAGCGCCGCACGGGCCGCGAGCTCGGCTCCCGGTCCGCGGTCGCGGACTCCAGGCAGACGCTGCTGTGCACCTACCTCTCCGCGGTGCTGCTGGTCGGCCTGGCGCTCAACAGCCTGCTCGGCTGGTCGTGGGCCGACCCCGTCGCGGCGCTGGTCATCGCGGGGGTCGCCGTCCGCGAGGGTCTGGAGGCCTGGCGCGGGGACGTCTGCTGCAGCCCGGCGGCCACGCTGCCGGTCGCGAACGCACCGGGGGAGGCCGGCTGCGGCTGTGGTCCGGGCTGCGCGGACGCCTGCTGCGGCACCGGGCGCCCGGAGCCGGCCGGCCCCTGACTCAGGGATTCGACGTCGAGGGCCACGCGGGGAGCAGGTCCTGCAGCGCCGCGAGCTGCGGCCGGGAGACCCACGAGGGGTTCGACCCCTGCGGCACGCGCTGCACCTCGAGGTCCGTGATGCCGGCCGCTCTCAGCTCGGCCGCGGTCACGGGGTGCTCGAGCAGCGGGACGTCCACCTCGACCCGGGCGCGGAGCGCCTGCCGGGCGGCGTCGTCGAGCCACCAGCCCGGCTCCGCGTCCACCCAGGTCTCTGCCTCCGCGACGACGTGCCCGAGCCCCCACACGCCGCGGCGGAGGTCCCCGGTGCCCGGTCCCGAGAGCCAGAAGACGACCCGGTCACCGGGTCGCATCAGGGCGCTGCGGTAGCCACGCTGCACCGACCAGGAGGTCAGCCGCGTCTCGCCCTCCGCGCGGAACCGTCGTACGTCCCACACCGCCGGGTTGGCCTTGAGCAACCACGCCCCCAACGTCTCGCGGCTCACCGCCTGCACCATGCGTGCTCTCCTCGGTCCCGTCCGTCGAGAAGAACCTCCCACGGACGTCGCACCCACGTCGGCGCGGCCCGCGGAGGGGGGACCGTCGCGGGGCCAGCCGGACCCGGACCCGGGACCCGGGGGCGTCCGTCCCGCAGCAGCCGGGGCCGCCGCTCAGATCCCGACGTAGCCCTGCACGGCGGTGGGCCGGGCGGAGCCGCCCGCGTCCTCGATCGACACGGCCACGCCGGTGGACCTGCTGATCGGTCCGTGGAACCACTGGGAGACGTCCGAGCCACCGGCGACCAGGTTGTCCGGCGTCACCGCCTGGTCGTGCATGGTCCACAGCTCGTAGGTCTTGCCGAGCCCCGGGGACGGCAGGTCGCCGCCGACGAACAGCGCCCGGTTCTGGCTCTTGGAGACCACGAACGACACCTGCGCGCCGTTCGCCAGCTGCAGCGGGACGATGCGCGCGTCCGGCGCCGCGAGGAGCGACGTGTCCGCCGACGCTCCGGCGGCCGGGGCCTGCTGCCGGGCGAGGGAGTAGACGGTGCCACCCAGCGCCAGGGCCAGGACGCTCACGGCGGCGACGAGCACCGACAGCGCCCGCACCCGCCGGCTGGACCGGCGCAGGGCGAGCTCGTCGACGAGGTGCGGACGGGTCTGCTGCACGTCCCCGTGCAGCGGGGGGAGCTGAGGGATGTCGGCCAGGCTCGTCAGGATCGCCGTGCGCAGCGCGAGCGGTGGGGGCGGTGCACCGGCGAGGACCGACAGCTTGGGGGCGGTCTCGCAGAACTCGGCGACCTCCCGGCTGCAGGTCGGGCACACCGCGCGGTGCGCCTCGAACGCCGCGAGCTCGTCCGCCTCGAGGGCGTCGACGGCGTAGGCGCCGGTCGCGCCGTGGATCTCCGTCATCCGCTCTCCCCTCATGCCTCTACTCCTAGCGCGTCGCGCAGCCGGATCAGGCCGTCGCGGATGCGCGTCTTCACGGTGCCGAGCGGCAGCTGCAGCCGCGCGGCGATCTCGGTCTGGGTCAGCCCGCCGAAGTAGGCCAGGGTGAGCGCCTCCCGCTGGATGGGGGTCAGCGACTCCAGGCCCTTGCGGACGCGTTGGGCGTCCAGCCGCTGCTCGACGCCCTCCCAGACGTGGTCGACCTCGCGTCCGGTCCCCGACACGGCGTAGTGGTCGTCGCGGGCCACCTGGCGGGTGACCGAGCGGACCCGGTCGACCGCACGGCGGTGGGCCATGGTGGCGATCCAGGCCAGCACCGAGCCCTTGGCGGGTTCGTAGCGCGACGCCTGGCGCCACACCTCGGTGTAGACCTCCTGCGTCACCTCGGCCGCGTGGTCGGTGGAGCGCAGGACCCGCCAGACGATCCCGTAGACCCGGCCCGACGTGCGGTCGTAGAGGTCGGCGAACGCGTCCTGGTCGCCGGAGGCGGAGGAGAGGACGAGCTCCACGAGGACGGCCGCCTCCGACTGGCGGACGTCGGTCGCGTCGGGCGCCCCTGAGGGCCGGGAGGTGTCTCCCGGCCCCGAGGGCACCGCGTACAAGGTCATGTGCGGGATGCCTGGCTGGCGATCAGGAGGTGATCAGGACTTCGGCAGCAGGACGGTGTCGATGATGTAGACCGTCGCGTTGGCGGTCTGCACGTTGCCGCAGACGACCTTGGAGGTGCCGTCGACCGTGAAGTCCTCGCCGCTGCCCGTCACCTTGACCGTGGTCTTGGCGAGCGAGGTGTGGTCGCCGGCGAGCTCGGTCGGGGCCAGCTTGCCGGCCACGACGTGACCGGTGAGGATCGCGGTGAGGGTCTTCTTGTCGGCGAGGACCTTCTTGAGCGTCGCGGCCGGGATCTTCTTGAAGGCGTCGTTGGTCGGCGCGAAGACGGTCAGGTCGTCCGTGTTGTTCAGCGTGTCGACCAGGCCGGCGGCCTTGACCGCGGTGACGAGGGTGGACAGCGCCGGGTTGTTGCTGGCCGCGGTGGCGACCGGGTCCTGCGACATGCCGTCGAAGGAGCCCTTGCCCGAGGTCGGGACCGAGGCGCAGCCGGAGCCGAAGGGCGCGCTGGCGTCGCTGGCGGAGGCCGACGGCGTCATGGCCGGGCTGGAGGCGGCGCTGGACGACGGCGCCGCGGCGCTCGACGCGGGGGCCGAGCCGCTGTCGGCGGTGTCGCCGCAGGCGGCGAGGCTGAGCGGGAAGGCGACGACAGCGGCGAGTGCGGCGATCTTGGTGGCGCGGGACTTGAGGTTCATGGTCGAGCCTTTCTCAGGGCACTGGTGCGGGGCCCTGCTGGGCTCCGCGACGTTGACTCCATCAGTTCGCCACCCCCGCTGACCAAGATTGGTCAAGGTTCAACAATTTCCTGACTAGGGCAAACGGATGCAGGAACGCCGAAGAACCTCCGACAGGGGCCTGTCGGAGGTTCAGCCGGAGGTTCAGTCGGAGGCTGGGTCGAGAGCTCTCGGCCGGGGCTCGGCTACTCGCTGGTGAACTGGATCTGGTGCCAGCCGCGGGCACCGTCGGGGAAGACCTTGGTGCGCTGCTCGGGCTGCGTGGCCCCGGTCGCGTCGGTCGCCCGGACCGTCGCCGTGTGCAGGCCAGCCGGGCCGTCGAAGCGGAGGGACCACTGCCGCCACAGGTCGATGCCCGCGTCGGTGGCGAGACTCGCCTCCCGCCAGTCCCCGTCGTCGATCTGGACCTCGACCTTGGTGATGCCGCGGTGCTGGGCCCAGGCCACGCCGGCGATCACCGGCTTGTCCTTGGGCAGCGTGTCGAGCGACTTCGGCAGGTCGATCCGGCTCGAGGTCAGGATCGTCCCGTCGGTCGCCCACTTGCGCTCGGTCCAGTACGCCGTCCGCCTCGCGTACGTCGTCAGCTCGATGCGTTCGAGCCACTTGGTGTTGGCCACGAAGCCGAACAGCCCGGGCACGATCATCCGTGCGGGGTAGCCCCGCGCGTCGGACAGCGGCTTGCCGTCGAGCCCCACCGCGATCATGGCGTCCCGGCCGTCGTTCACGGCCTGCAGCGGCGTCGAGGCGGTGTAGCCCGAGTCGGACGAGTAGGAGTAGACCTGCTCGACGCCCGCCTGGACGCCGACCCGCTCGAGGATCGTGCTGAACGGCACCCCGAGCCACCGCCCGCTGCTCACGTACGAGCCGCCCACCTCGTTGGAGACGCAGGTGAGCGTGATGTCGCGCTCGATCATCGGCATCGCCAGCAGGTCGTCGTAGGAGAGCGTCAGCGGCCGGTCGACCATGCCGTCGATCGTCAGGCTCCAGGTGGAGGCGTCGACCTGCGGGGTGACGAGGCTGATGTCGACGCGGTAGAAGTTGTCGACCGGTGTGGTGAAGGGCGTCATGCCGGGGATCTGGGCACCCGCCGGGAGCGGCGGCGCGACCGACGCCGGCGCAGGCAGGCCCATCGCGCGCCGGGCCGCGGCGCTCGCGCCGCGGACGCGTCCGACGACGATGCCGCCGCCGCCGGCCAGCACGGCCAGCGCGGCGGTGAGGCCGAGGGTGGTGACGAAGCTGCGGCGGCCCAGGGCCCGGGGACGTGCCACCGGCTCGACACGATCGGCCCGGTCGGGGATCGGCACGGGTGCCGGGACGTCCCTCGAGGCCCGGGGTGCCGCAGGGGCGCCCGAGCTGCGGACGACGAGCAGCAGGGCGGCCACCCCGGCCACCCCCGCCACGACCGACGGGACGGCGTCCAGCAGCCCGCCGCGGTAGACCGCGGTCGCTGCGCCGACCACGCCGAGGAGGGCGATACCGGCGACCGAGACCCGGCGGTGGTGCCAGGCCAGCAGCCCCAGGACGGCGGCGAAGACGAGCAGCGCGACCCCCACGGCACCGATGAGGACCGGCTTGTCGTAGTTCCCCAGCAGCCGGACCGCGAACGTCTTGGCCGGCGTCGGCGCGGCGTCGACGAGAGCGGACCCGACGGCGATCAGCGGCGACGCCGGCGGGCTCACCACCGAGGCGACGAGGTGCCCGACCCCGACGGCGACACCCGCCGCGACGACGCCCGCCGCCGCCCGCCGCACCCGGCCGGGCAGGGGAGCAGGGACCGGCGCGTCGGCGCCGGTGCGGGGACGGACGGAGGCGAGGGTCACGGGAGCACTTCGTCACGGCGCCCCCGGCAGATTGTTCCGCCTGGCTCGACGTCGACGTGCCAGGCTCGTGCCCGTGCCCCTCGACGACCTGAGACCTTCCGCCGCCCTGCTCGTCGTGGACGTCCAGGCCCTGACGCTCCCCAACGCGCGGTCGGTGCCGGCCGACGAGCTGCTCGAGCGGATCGGGCGCCTGGTGGCGGCGTTCCGTGCGTCCGGGCGGCCCGTGGCGTACGCGGTCTCGAGCGGCACGCCGGGGGGACGGACCGACGTGGGGTCCGGCGCGCGGTCGTGGTCGCGGGAGTCGCTGAGCGTGGCCGCGCCGGTTCGTCCGGGCGCGGGCGAGACGGTGCACGAGCGGGCGGCGTGGAGCGCCTTCGCCGGGACGACGCTGGCCGCCGACCTGCGGGCGCAGGGGAGCGAGGAGCTCGTCGTGGTCGGCCTCGCGACCACGTTCGGCGTCGAGTCGACGGTGCGGGACGCGTACGACCTCGGCCTCGACGTGGTGGTGGTCACCGACGCGGTGTCGGGCCCAGATGCCGAGGCCCACGAGCGGGCCGTCCGGCAGGTCTTCCCGCTGCTGGCGGTGACCACGACCACCGACGCCCTGCTCGTGGCCCTGGCTGCTGGCTGAGCCGTCCCTTCTCGCGTAATAAGGTTCGAGGGACCTGAAGACCGACCCCCGGGAGCGATGGTGGACCAGCAGGACCGGCCGCAGGCCCTGCCGCGCGACCCCTCGCCCTTCGACCTGGCCCTGGCCGGGGCGCCGGACGAGGACGGCGAGGCCCTCTTCGCGAGCCCCCGCCCACCCGCCCGCGACCTGTCGACGGCCGGCACCGGCGACGCCGAGCTCGGCCCGACCGGACGCCCGTGGCCCGAGCTCGGCGACCCGCCCCCGCTCGCGGACCCGCGACCGCCGGCCATGGTGATCGCGGTCTGCAACCAGAAGGGCGGCGTGGGCAAGACCACCACGACGATCACCCTGGGCGCGGCGCTGGCCGAGCTGGGTCGCCGGGTGCTGCTGGTCGACTTCGACCCGCAGGGCTCGCTCTCGGTCGGTCTGGGCGTCAACCCGCACACCCTCGAGCACAGCATCTACAACCTGATGCTGACCCGCGACGTCGAGATCGGCGACGTGATCGGGCGGACCAGCACCGAGGGTCTCGACCTGCTGCCCAGCAACATCGACCTGGCCGCGGCCGAGCTGCAGCTGGTCAGCGAGGTCGCGCGCGAGCAGACCCTGGCGCGGGTGCTGCGGCAGGTGAGGTCCGACTACGACGTCATCCTCGTCGACTGCGCCCCGTCCCTGGGCCTGCTCACGATCAACGCGCTGACGGCCGCCGACTGGGTGCTGATGCCGCTGGAGTGCGAGTTCTTCGCGCTGCGCGGGATCGCGCTGCTGACCGACACCATCGGCAAGGTGCAGGACCGGCTCAACCCGGACCTCAAGGTGGCCGGCATCCTCGGCACGATGTACGACCCGCGCACCCTGCACAGCCGCGAGGTCCTCGACCGGGTCGTGCAGGCGTTCGGCGACCAGGTCTTCCACACCGTCATCCGCCGGACGGTCAAGTTCCCCGAGACCACCGTCGCGGGGGAGCCGATCACCAGCTACGCCAGCTCCTCGCCGGGCGCGGCCTCGTACCGGATGCTGGCCCGCGAGGTGCTCGCCCGGTGCCGGTGACGCCGGGCGCACCCGCGCCCCGCGGGTCGTTCGACGTCCACCTCACGAACTTCGACGGTCCCTTCGACCTGCTGCTGCAGCTCATCGGGCGACGTCAGCTCGACATCACCGAGGTCGCCCTGTCCCAGGTGACCGACGACTTCATCGCCCACCTGAAGGCCGCCGGGAGCGCGTGGGACCTGGACCAGACGACCGAGTTCGTCGTCGTCGCGGCCACGCTGCTCGACCTGAAGGCGGCGCGCCTCATCCCCTCCGGAGAGGTCGAGGACCCCGAGGACCTCGCCCTGCTCGAGGCGCGCGACCTGCTCTTCGCCCGGCTGCTGGCGTACCGGGCCTTCAAGCAGGTCGCCGCCTGGCTGGAGCGGACGCTGGCCGAGGAGTCCCGGCGGGCCCCCCGGACGGCGGGCCTGGAGCCGCAGTTCACGCGCCTGCTCCCCGAGGTCGAGCTGACCATCACCCCGGAGGCGTTCGCGGCGCTGGCGGCCCGGGCCATGACGCCCAGGCCGGCCGAGGTCTTGTCGCTGGCCCACCTGCACGCCCCCGCCGTCAGCGTCGGCGAGCAGGCCGGTCTGCTGGTGGACCGGTTGCGCCGGCAGCGGGTCGCGACGTTCCGGTCGTTGACCGGCGACGCGGACCGGCTGACGACGGTCGCGCGCTTCCTCGCGCTGCTCGAGCTGTTCCGCGAGGGCGCGGTGGCGTTCGAGCAGGTCACCGCCCTCGGCGAGCTGACCGTACGCTGGACGGGAGCCGACTCCGGCGACCTCGCGATCTCCGACGAGTTCGACGTCGCGCCGGACGAGACCGGCAGCACCGTCGCACCGAACGCACCCACCCCCGAGGACGCCCCGCAGTGACCGCCCCGCCCCACCCCGTCGACCGGCCGGACACCCCGGCGCCGGACGCCGTCCTGCCGTCGGCCGCGGAGATCACCGGCGCGCTCGAGGCGCTGCTGCTCCTCGCCGAGGAGCCGATGAGCGAGCTGACGCTCGCGGAGGCCGTCGGGGCGTCGGAGACGGTCACCGTGGAGGCGCTCGAGGCGCTCGCCACGTTCTACGACGAGACCGGCCGTGGCTTCGAGCTGCGACGGGTCGGCGGCGGCTGGCGCTACTGGACCCGCGTCGAGCACGCCGACGTCATCGCCGCGTACGTGGTCGCCGGGCAGAGCGGACGGCTGTCGCAGGCCGCGCTCGAGACGCTCGCGGTCATCGCCTACCAGCAGCCCGTCTCCCGGGGCCGCGTCGCCGCGATCCGCGGGGTCAACGTGGACGGGGTCATCAGGACGCTGCTCGCCCGCGGCCTGGTCGAGGAGGCGGGCCACGACCTCGAGACGGGCGCGGCGGTCTTCGCCACGACCCGGCAGTTCCTCGAGCTGATGGGGCTGGCCGGTCTCGACGACCTCCCACCGCTCGCGCCGCACCTGCCGGACGTCGAGGAGCTCGAGGCCGAGCTGTCGGCGCTGGCCGCCCCGACCCCGGTCCCGGCCGCGGCAGGGGACGAGGTGCCCGAGACGACCCCGGCGCGCGCGGCGCAGGACGACGCAGGCGCGGCGGCAGACCACCGGACGAACCACGAGACAGACCACGAGAACGAAGCAGTGCCCGCAGGGCAGGACGAGGAGGTGGGGGCATGAGCCCTCGCAAGCAGGGCGGCTCCGCCGCCGAGGGACCGGAGGGCCAGCGGCTGCAGAAGGTGCTGGCCCAGGCGGGTCTCGCCTCGCGCCGGGCCTCCGAGATCATGATCGACCAGGGCCGCGTCGAGGTGAACGGTCACGTCGTCTCGGAGCAGGGGCGCCGGGTCGACCCCGAGCACGACGTGATCCGCGTCGACGGGTCCCGCATCCCGCCGCCCCGGCGGCACCGCTACATCGTGCTCAACAAGCCGCGCGGCGTGGTCTCGACGCTGCACGACCCGGAGGGCCGGCCGACCATCGCGGACGCCGTCGTCGAGTCGGGGGCGAGCCACGCGCTGCTCAAGGAGCGGCTGTTCCACGTCGGCCGGCTCGACACCGACACCGAGGGACTGATCCTCCTCACCAACGACGGCGACTTCGGGCACAAGCTCTCGCACCCGAGCTTCGAGATCGACAAGACCTACCTCGCCGAGGTCGAGGGGATCGTCAACTCCGTGACCCTGCAGCGGCTGCGCGACGGCATCACCCTCGACGACGGCCCCGTGCGCCCGCGCGGGCTCAAGGTGGTGTCCACGGTCGGCGGCAAGTCGCTCGTGCGCCTCACGCTCCACGAGGGCCGCAACCACATCGTGCGCCGTACGATGGAGCACGTCGGGCACCCGGTCCGGCAGCTGTCCCGGATCGGCATCGGACCGGTGCGGCTCGGCACCCTCAAGGTGGGCCAGATCCGCGACCTCACCTCCGAGGAGCTGGGTGCGCTGCTGGACCTCGTCGACGACGGGTCCTAGGGGAGGCTGAACCAGCCGATGGATCGCCGCATCTACGGGTTGGAGACCGAGTACGGCGTGGCCTGCACGTCCGGGGGCACGCGTCGGCTCACCCCGGACGAGGTCGCCCGCTACCTGTTCCGCCGGGTCGTGACCTGGGGCCGCAGCAGCAACGTGTTCCTCCGCAACGGGTCGCGGATCTACCTCGACGTGGGTTCGCACCCCGAGTACGCGACCGCGGAGTGCGACGACCTGGTCCAGCTGATCAACCACGACCGGGCCGGCGAGCGGATCCTCGAGGACCTGATCGTCGACGCCGAGCAGCGGCTGGCCAGCGAGAACATCGCCGGCGACATCTACCTGTTCAAGAACAACACCGACAGCCACGGCAACAGCTACGGCTGCCACGAGAACTACCTGATCAGCCGGATCGGCGACTTCTCCAAGATCACCGACGTGCTGGTGCCGTTCCTGGTGTCACGCCAGCTGATCTGCGGCGCGGGCAAGGTGCTGACGACCGCGCGCGGCGCCGAGTTCAGCGTGAGCCAGCGGGCGGAGCACATCTGGGAGAGCGTCTCCTCGGCGACCACCCGCAGCAGGCCGATCATCAACACCCGCGACGAGCCGCACGCCGACCCGGAGCGCTACCGCCGGCTGCACGTCATCGTGGGCGACTCGAACATGAGCGAGACGACGACGCTGCTCAAGGTCGGGTCGGCCGAGCTGGTGCTGCGTCTGATCGAGGCCGGCGTGCCGATGCGCGACCTCGCCCTGGACAACCCGATCCGCGCGATCCGCGACATGAGCCGCGACCGTACGGGGCAGGTCAAGGTGAGCCTGAGCAACGGCCGGCGCATCTCCGCCCTCGAGCTGCAGACCGAGTACTACGAGAAGGTCGCCGAGTTCGTCGGGCGGGAGAGCCTGCGCACCCCGACCGTCGACCGCGTGCTCGACCTGTGGGAGCGCACCCTGCGCGCGGTGGCCGAGGACAAGCTGGAGCTCATCGACACCGAGATCGACTGGGCCATCAAGCTCAAGCTGCTGGAGCGCTACTCGGCCAAGCACTCGATGAGCCTGGCCGACCCACGGATCGCGCAGATCGACCTCGCCTACCACGACATCCGCCGCGGACGGGGGCTGTTCTCCATCCTCGAGTCCCGGGGAGCGGCGGCGCGCGTGACGACCGAGCCGGCCGTGTTCCGGGCGAAGTCGATCCCGCCGCAGACCACCCGGGCCAAGCTGCGCGGCGACTTCATCCGCGCCGCCCAGGAGTGCCGCAGCGACTACACGGTCGACTGGGTGCACCTCAAGCTCAACGACCAGGCGCAGCGGACCGTGCTCTGCAAGGACCCGTTCCTCGCCGCCGACGAGCGGGTCGACCGCCTGATCGCCTCCATGCGCCGCGCCTACTGAGCCCGCTCGAGCTCTCTGTCCTCGGTCCGCCCAGCCGCGGCTCGCGCTCGAACCCGATGTCCTCCTCCTCGTTCGCGAACGGGGAAGCGTCTCTGCTCTCTCGTCGTCCAGACACCGGCGCTCGATCCGGCGTGGGCGATGGCCCGCTCGACGCCGCACCTCCCTAGGCGCTGAGCAGCGCGGGGCCACAGGCTGGCCCCTGTAACCTTCCCCGGTGCGACTTCGACGCGTTCCTCTGACCCGTGCCCTCGTGGGCGTCGGGCTCAGCGCGGTCCTGCTGGCCCTCGGCGCGTGCGGCAAGGACAGCGACCCCGCCGCCTCCGCGAGCCCGGCCTCGTCCGCCTCGGCGTCCGACCCGGCCAGCGCCAGCCCGTCGGCGTCGGCGTCGGCGAGCCCCAGCGCGGCGCCCATCATCCCGTCGAAGAACTTCGACGCGGTCAAGGTCGAGGGCGCGTACGGCAAGTCGCCCAAGGTGACCGTCAAGTCGCCGTGGGCGATCGACCAGACGCGTACCGAGGTGCTGCAGCCGAGCAACGGTCCGATCGTGCAGACCGGTTCGACGGTCGAGGTGAACTACTACGGCGTCAACGGTCGCACCGGCAAGAAGTTCGACGACTCGTTCAGCCGCGGGCAGTCCATCGCGTTCCCGCTGGACCAGGTGGTCCCGGGCTTCAGCAAGGGCCTGCAGGGGCAGCACCAGGGCAGCCGCGTGGTCATCGCGATGCCGGGTGTCGACGGTTACGACGCCAGCGGCGGCAGCCCGGACGCCGGCATCAACGTGGGCGACACGCTGGTCTTCGTCGTCGACATCGTGGCCGTGCCGCTGACCGCCCCCGCCGGGACGGCGGTGCCGCCGAAGGCCGGCCTGCCGACCGTCGCGGTGGCCGACGGGAAGCCCGTCGTCACCGTCCCCAAGACCGACCCGCCGAAGTCGCTCGTCGTCCAGCCGCTGATCAAGGGCAAGGGCAAGACGGTCGCCCAGGCCGACTCCGTCACGATCAACTACACGTGGGTCGACTGGAGCAGCGGTCAGGTGCTCGAGCAGACGTACGGCGCCAAGCCGGCGACCGCCGCGCTCGCCTCGCTCGTCCCGGGCCTGCAGAAGGGCCTCGTCGGGCAGAAGGTCGGCAGCCGCGTGCTGGTCGTCGTCCCGCCGGCCGAGGGCTACCCGCAGGGCAACGCGACCCCCAAGGTCGACCCTGGCGAGACGCTCGTCTTCGTGGTCGACGTGCTGTTCACGTCCTCCAGCTCTTAGGGGCTGTGTCTGCGTGCCCCTTCGGTTTCGGTAACTCTCTCTGTTGCCGGAGGGGTATGGCACGGCCGCACCGCGCAACCATCCGCCCGGGCGTCGTCACCTCTTGTTCTTCGACGCGGGCTTGCCTACGCCCGGGCTCCCGCCAGACCCATCCACGCGCGGCGCGGCCGTGCCCGACCCCTCCTTCAGCGTCACCTTCTGGGGCGCTCGTCACGTTGGGTACGACAACCGTGGCTGGGTCGCTGCCCGCGGCTAGGGGGTCAGGTGCTTCTCGGCGAAGTAGGTGGCGACGGGGTTGCCGTTGAAGTTCGGGATCTCGGTGTAGCCGGACGAGGCGTAGATGTGCTGCGCGTCGGGCTGGTGGTGGCCGGTGTCGAGGCGAGCGACGCGGTGGCCGAGGGCCCGGCCCTGGCCCTCGAGGAACGTCAGCAGCTGGTGGGCGATCCCGCGGCCGCGCAGGTCGGGGACGACGTACATCTTCTTGATCTCGCAGGCGCCCGGCTCTTCCAGCTGCTTGACCCCGCCGCAGCAGGCGGGGGAGCCGTCGACGTAGCCGACCCAGAAGCCGCCGCCGGGCGGCCCGAGCTCGGCGGGGCCGGCCTTGGGCATGTCGGCGCCGTTCTGGTCCAGGCCGTCGTAGAGCACGGCGATCTCCGCGGCCATGGCCTGCGCCAGCCGCTGCCCGTCACCCTCGTCGACCCGGGCCGGACGGAACTCGACCTGCACGCTGCTCACGACCGCAGACGCTACGCGAGTGTGCCGCGACGCTACGCGAGCGTGGAGCCGCGGTGGTCCTGCGCGAGGAGCGTCGCCGCGTGCCGGCCGGCGGCAGCCGCCGCGAGGAAGTAGGCGGGGTCGCCGTCGAGGCCGCGGCCCATGGTCGACAGGCGCAGCGGCGAGGCGTGCAGGGCGTCGTCCAGACCGGCGAGGGCCACCCGTACGGCGCGGTGCCGGTCGAGCCGCCGGACGGCCTCCTCCACCCCGGGGGCCATGGCCACGAGGGCGTCGAGGTCGGGGATGCCGTGCAGCCGGGCGGCACCGCGGAGGTCCGGCACGGCCAGCTCCGCGGGGCTGAGCGCGACCCGCCCGTAGGCGGTCAGGCTGTGGTGCGACACCCCGCGGTGCCGGGGCCGGGGGTCCGCGCCCGAGATGCGGAGGCTGGCGACGGGGCGCCCCTCCAGCGTGGCCACGGCGTTGACCGCCTCGCCGGCGCCGACCCCGGAGAAGCCCCATCGCGTCCCGGTGCCGAGGTTGCCCGGGCCCTGAGTCACGACGGCGACCTCGGCGTCGAGCGCGAGGCGGGCCGCGAGCAGGCCGGAGTGGACGGTGACCGCCTCGAGGTCGCCGCCGAACGACTGGCCGACCGTCACGGTGCCGGCCAGCAGGCCCGCGTCGCGCAGCTGGGCGACGGTGCGCGAGAAGGCGATGGGGAGGGCGCCCTGGTCGCTCATCACGTAGACCACCCGGGTGCCGGGCCGGTCGTGGGCGAGCGCCAGCAGGGTCGGGGCGAGGGCGGAGTGCAGGTCGGCCACGACGACCGGCAGCCCGTCGAGCGAGTCGGCCTCGGCCAGCAGGTCGTGGTGCGGCGAACCCTGCTCGTCGGCGCCCGCCACCATGGCCTGCAGCGGCAGGTAGCGGGCCTTGACCAGGTGCCCGGCGGGCTGCGGCGGCTGCGCGACGACGGAACCGTCCGGGCCGAGCACGGCGACCACCAGGGCGTAGCCGCCGGTCCCGAGCCCGCGGTCGAGGGCCGCGACGTTCAGCAGGACCCGGTCGCCCACGACGGGCGCCGCCATCAGGTCGGTGTAGACGAGGGAGCGGACCTGCGCCCCGGTGTCGTCCCGCACCGCGGTGAGCTCGATCGCGCCGCGCCACCCGCCGGTCAGCGCAGCCACGGTTCCGGAAGCCCACACGATCACGCCTGCGACCCTAGTGAGGTGCCCGAGGTCGCGTTGTCGGTGGCGGGTCGTAGCGTGCGCCCATGGAGACGAGGGAGATCCAGGTCACGGTCGACTGTGCTGCGCCGGGTGCTCTCGCTGCCTTCTGGTGCGCCGCGCTGGGCTACGAGCTCGCACCGCCGCCGCCCGGGTTCGACAGCTGGGACGCGGCACTGGACGCCTGGGGCGTGCCGGAGGGCGAGCGGGACACGCGTTCCGCCGCCGAGCCGCCGGCCGGCGGGCACGGCCCGCGGCTGTTCTTCCAGCGGGTGCCGGAGCCCAAGACGGTCAAGAACCGCGTGCACCTCGACGTCCGCGCGGCTCCCGGCCTGGTGGGCGACGAGCGGATGGCCGCCCTCGAGCAGGACTGCGAGCGGCTCGTCGCCCTCGGCGCCACCCGGGTCCGCCGCACCGACCCGGACGGCCGGACGGAGACCGGCTTCATCCTGATGCAGGACCCCGAGGGCAACGAGTTCTGCCTCGACTGAGCCACGCCGCGAATCGCACGGGTGGTCGAGCGGCGCCGTAGTACGGTCGTGCCGCACAAAGCCCGAGCCAGTACGGCTCGACCATCGCCGGATCGTGCGCCGGTGTCTGGACGACGAGTCGGCGAACACGCTTTTCGTTCGCCGGCGAGGAGGAAGACATCGGGTCTGAGCACGATCCGCGTCGGAGCGAAGCGGAGACAGAGAATTGGCGCCCAGGAAGACCGAGCGGATCGTGAACCTCACGATCGCGCTGCTGGTCGCCGGGCGCTACCTGCCCAAGACGCGGATCCGTGAGCTCGTCGAGGGCTACCACGGCCTGTCCGACGCCGCGTTCGAGCGCACGTTCGAGCGGGACAAGGACGAGCTGCGGGCCCTCGGCGTACCGATCGAGGTCGGCGGCTACGACCAGCTCTTCGAGGACGAGGCCGGCTACCGGATCCTCACCAGCGAGTTCTCGCTGCCGCCCATCGAGCTCGACGCCGAGGAGGCGTCGGTGGTCGGCGTCGCCGCCCGGGTCTGGCAGCACGCCAGCATGGCCGAGTCGACGCAGAGCGCGATGACCAAGCTGCGGGCCGCGGGCGTCGAGCCCGACCCCTCCGCCCTCGCCGCGCTGGAACCGTCCGTGCAGGCCACCGAGCCGGCGTTCGGGCCGCTCTGGAACGCGGTGCTCGAGCAGACGCGGATGCGCTTCACCTACCGCGACGGCAGCCTGCGCACCTTCGAGCCCTGGGGACTGACGTCGCGCCGGGGCCGCTGGTACGTGGTCGGCCGCGACGTCGACCGCGACGCGACCCGGATGTTCAAGCTGTCGCGCATCACCGACGTGCCGGTCAGGATCTCCCGCCCGGGCGCGTACGAGGTCCCCGAGGGCCTCGACCTGCGCGCGCTCGCCCGGTCGCTCGACCCGCAGGAACCCACGGCCGAGGCGCTGCTCGCGGTCCGCCCGGGCAAGGCCCCGTCGCTCACCCGGCGCGGGCGACGCCCCGAGGCCGCCCCCGACCTGGCGTGGGTGCCGGACGGCTACGAGCGCTGGTGGGTCGGTTACGGCAGCCTGCCGGGCATGGCCGACGAGGTCGCCGCCCACGGCGCGGACGTGCTCGTCGTCGAACCCCTCGACCTGCGCGAGGCCGTCGTCGGTCGGCTGCGGGCCGTGGCGGAGACGGCTGCGACAACGAGGGCGGCGCGATGACGAGCCAGGCCCAGGTACGCCGGCTGCTGAGCCTCGTGCCCTACCTGCGCGAGCACGACGGCGCGGCGGTGGCCGACGTGGCCGCCGCGTTCGGGGTGAGCCCGCGGACGCTGCGCGCCGACCTCGGTGTGCTGTGGATGTGCGGCATGCCGGGCCTCTCGCCGGGCGACCTCATCGACATCGACATGGACGCCGTGGACGGCGAGGGCGTCATCCACCTGAGCAACGCCGACTACCTGACCCGGCCGCTGCGGCTGACCGCCGACGAGGCGCTGGCCCTCGTGCTCGCCCTGCGGACGCTGCGCGAGATCGCCGGGCCGGACCAGCGTGCGGCGACCGACCGCGCCCTGGCCAAGCTCGAGCGGGCGTCCGGCGCGGCACCGACCGGCCAGGCCTCGGTCAGCGTGACCTCGGCGTCGGAAGACGTCTCCGCGACGCTCGCCGACGGCCTGCAGCGCGGCCGCCGTCTCGACCTCACCTACGACGTCGCGACGCGCGACGAGACGACCCAGCGCTTCGTCGACCCGCTGCGGCTCTTCGTGCTCGACGGCTCCGGCTACCTCGAGGCCTGGTGCTACCGGGCGGAGGGTCTGCGCACGTTCCGTCTCGACCGCGTCGCGGCCGCCAGCGTGACCGACGTGCCCGTCGAGCCGCACGACGTCGTGCTGACCGACCTGAGCGCGGGGTGGTTCGCGTCCCTGGCCGACGCGCCGGTCGTCACCCTCGAGCTGGCCCCCGAGGCCGCGTGGGTCGCGGAGTACTACCCGACCGAGTCCACGTCGCCGGGGCCCGACGGGGGCGTGGTCGCCACGTTCCGCGTCACCGACCCGGCGTGGCTGCGGCACCTGCTGCTGCGTCTGGGCGGGGCGGCGAGAGTCCTGGCTCCCGCGGGGGCCGGGGACCCGGCCGCAGCCGCCGCGGGTGAGGCGCTCGCGGCGTACGCGGCCCTGGAGCGCTAGCCGCAGGCGCGGACCGTCCGAGAGCCTGGTGTACGAGCGGCCCCAGAATGGGGGAGTGGTCTGGCCCTGGGTCGTGCTCTTCGTCGTCATCGCCGTCGGCGGGCTCGGCGTGCTCGGCTACGTCGTGCTCCGCCTGTGGCGCTCCGCCCGCGGGCTGCTGGAGGAGCTGGAGGTGATGGGCTCGAGGGCTGCTCGGCTGGCCGACCTGCTGGCCCAGATCGAGGTCGTGAGCGTCCCGGCCTCCGGCGACCGAGCCCTCACCGACCCCGGCTCCGAACTCACCTCCGACGACAGCTGGCCGGGTACGGTCGAGACGTACGATGACGCAGGCGCGACCGCGCCGGGAAAGAAGGAATCATGACCCCGCTCGCCCTCGGTGGACTCGGTGTGCCCGAGCTGCTGATCATCCTCGCTGTCGTCCTGCTGCTCTTCGGCGGCTCGCGGCTCGCGGGCCTGGGCAAGAGCAGCGGCCGCGCCCTCCGTGAGTTCAAGGAGGAGACGAAGAGCCTGCCCGGCAAGGACAAGAACGCGGCCGTGACCGACCCGGCCGTCGACCAGCCGATGGTGACGCCCGAGCCGTTGATGCCGACCGACCCCGGCTACCAGCAGCCGCCACGCAGCAACCCGAGCAGCGTGGTCGACCCCAGCGACGCCCGTCGCGACGTCTGACGTCGCGACGCCGGCAGCCTGACCGCCCCGTGTCGCTGACAGTCCTGTGTCCCTGACCATCCGTGGTCGGCCGATCCGGCTGAGCCTGGCGTGGCTCAAGCCACCGAAGCCCAGCCCGGACGGCTCGATGAGCCTGTTCGAGCACATCGCCGAGCTGCGTTACCGCCTGATCGTGATGGCGTTGACGGTCATCGTCGGCACCGTGGCCGCCTGGTTCTTCCGGGACTACCTCACCGACCTGATCTTCCGGCCCTACCAGGTGGCGGCCGACGCGTTGCGGGCCAAGAACCCCGACGCCGACATCACGCTGGTCAACAACGGCGTCGCGTCGCCGTTCACCCTGGCGCTGAAGGTGTCGGCGCTGGCCGGGATCCTCGTGACGTCGCCGGTGCTGCTCTACCAGCTGTGGGCGTTCGTCGTCCCGGGCCTGCTGGCCAAGGAGAAGAAGTGGACCCTGATCTTCCTGGGGTCCGCCACGCCGCTGTTCCTGGCCGGGGTGGCCGTCGGCTACTACGTGATGCCCAAGGGCCTGGTCGTGCTGCTCGGGTTCACCGAGAACGGCATCGCGAACCTGCAGGACGTCAACCAGTTCCTGTCCTTCCTGATGCGGTTCATGCTCGTCTTCGGCGTGGCGTTCCTGATCCCCGAGGTCGTGCTGATCCTCAACATCATCGGCGTGCTGAAGGCGAAGTACCTCTCCAAGTACCGCTCGCTCATCGTCTTCGGGACGTTCGTCTTCGGAGCGGTGGCCACGCCTTCGACGGACCCGTTCTCGATGCTCGCGCTCGCGCTGCCGATGACCGTGCTGTTCATCGTCGCCGAGGTGATCGCGCACATCCTCGACCGACGCAAAGCCCGCCGCGGGACGCTGGACCCGGTCGCCCGGGACCGTGCGCTGCGGGGCCTGACCGACGGAGAGGATGCCTGACCCGGCTGGTCCGACGCTCGGGGAGGGTCGCACGCCTGCTTCCATCGCCCTGGTCGTCAACCCGGCCGCCGCCAAGGGACGGGCACCCTCGCTGCTGCCCCAGGTCGTCGGACGGCTCCGCGACGCCGGGCACCCGGTGGACATCGCGCTCAGCCGGAGCCCGGCCGAGGCCCGCGAGCTCGTGACGCGGGCGGCCGGCAGCGGGGCGGACGTCCTCGCCGTCATGGGCGGCGACGGCATGGCGCACCTCGGGGTGAACGCCGTCGCCGGGCACGCGGCCGCCCACCCGGAGGGGTCAGCACTGGCGCTCGCCCTCATCCCGGCCGGCACCGGCAACGACCTGGCACGCAGCCTCGGGCTCGATCCGGACGACGTCGACACCGCCACCGATGCCCTGGCGAGCGGCGCCACCCGACCGGTCGACCTCCTCCGGGTCTCGGGAGCGCCAGCGAGCGACACCCATCGGGGGGTGTGGGGGGTCGTCCCCCCTCAGGACGGGGTCTCGGGAGCGCCAGCGAGCGACACCCATCGGGGGGTGTGGGGGGTCGACCCTCCTCAAGACACAGTCGACGGCCAGTGGGTGGGCAGCGTCCTCGCCTCCGGCTTCGACGCCCTCGTGAACGCGCGCGCCAACCGCATGCACCGGCCGCGCGGCGCCGCCCGCTACACGATCGCCGCGCTGGCCGAGCTCCGGACGTTCCGCCCGCTGCCCTACACCCTGGTCGTCGACGGTGTGCAGCGCGAGCTGGAGGCGATGCTCGTCGCTGTCGGGAACACGAGCACCTACGGCGGGGGGCTGCGGATCTGCCCGAGCGCCGACCCGTACGACGGCTGGTTGGACGTCACGGTGATCCACCCGGTCGGGCGCGCCAAGCTGCTCCAGCTGCTCCCGCAGATGCGGACCGGACGCTTCGCCGCCGACCCCTGCGTCGAGCAGCTGCGCGCGCGTGTCGTCCAGGTCTCCCGCGGCGCAGGGATCTCCTACGGCGACGGCGAGGAGCTGGGCACCACCCCGGTGACGATCGAGTCCGTGCCGGGCGCGATCCGGGTCTGCCTCCCCTCCTGATCAACCGGGTTCCGCCCGGCCGTGGGCGCGCCCCGCCACCAGCTGCACAGGCAGCAGCCAGCCGCACACCTCGGGACCTGTGCGGGAGGCTCGAAGCTGTGCGGCTGAGGACGGAGGGGGCCCTCCGGCCCCGGGGGCGGCGACGGGACACGGGAGCGACCACCACCTCCCGGGTAAGTTCGAACGCGTGAGTGCGGAACAGGTCAGTCCCGCCGAGGCGTACGCGCGGTTCGCCGAACGGCGCAGCTCGCCGCAGGTCGCCGAGTTCGCCGACGGCTACAGCTTCGGGTTCGACGACTACCAGCGCGAGGCGTGCGCCCACGTCGAGGCAGGGTCCGGCGTGCTGGTCGCGGCGCCGACGGGTGCCGGCAAGACGATCGTCGGTGAGTTCGCGGTCTACCTGGCGCTGCAGCAGGGCCGCAAGGCGTTCTACACCACGCCGATCAAGGCGCTGTCGAACCAGAAGTACGCCGACCTCGCGCGTCGGCACGGCTCCGCGAACGTCGGCCTGCTCACCGGCGACAGCTCGATCAACGCGGAGGCGCCCGTCGTCGTCATGACGACCGAGGTGCTGCGCAACATGATCTACGCGGGCTCGCGCACGCTCGACAACCTCGGCTACGTCGTCATGGACGAGGTCCACTACCTCGCCGACCGGTTCCGCGGCGCGGTGTGGGAAGAGGTGATCATCGGGCTGGCCGACTCGGTGCAGGTCGTGGCCCTGTCGGCGACGGTGAGCAACGCCGAGGAGTTCGGCGAGTGGCTCGCGGCGGTCCGCGGCGAGATGGAGGTCGTCGTCTCCGAGCGCCGTCCCGTCCCGCTCTACCAGCACGTGCTCGTCGGCCGCACCCTCTACGACCTGTTCGCCGACGTCGCCCCCACGGCCCGTCCCGACGCCGCACCCGGGCGCGGCGAGGTCAATCCCGGCCTGCTCAAGGTGGCTCGCGAGGAGTCCCGCAGCGTGCGCGACGACTCCCGTCGACCCCGGGGCCGCAACGGTCAGGGCAAGCGGAACGTCGCCTACGGCAGCGGTGCGTACGGCGGTGCGAGCAGCCAGCGCCCCGGCGCAGAGCGGCGCCCGCGCTCCCTCGTGCCCGGCCGGCCCGAGATGGTCGAGCAGCTCGACCGTGCCGCGCTCCTGCCCGCCATCGTCTTCATCTTCTCCCGCGTCGGCTGCGACGCGGCGGTCAAGCAGCTCCTCGGGTCCGGCCTGACGCTCACCCGCCCGGAGGAGCAGAGCGAGATCGCGGGCGTGCTCGCCAGCCACCTCGGCGGGCTCGACCCGGCCGACCTCAAGGCGCTGGACTACCCGCGCTTCGCCGAGGCGCTGATCCGTGGCGTGGCTGCGCACCACGCCGGGATGCTGCCGGCGTTCAAGGGCTGCGTGGAGGAGTGCTTCGTGCGCGGCCTGACCAAGGTCGTCTTCGCGACTGAGACCCTCGCGCTCGGCATCAACATGCCCGCCCGCAGCGTGGTGCTGGAGAAGCTCGTCAAGTACAACGGCGAGACCCACGCCGACATCACGCCGGGGGAGTACACCCAGCTGACGGGCCGCGCCGGGCGCCGCGGCATCGACGTCGAGGGCCACGCCGTCGTGCTGTGGCAGCCGGGGCTCGACCCGCGGGCCGTGGCCGGGCTGGCGTCACGCCGCACCTACCCGCTGAAGTCGTCCTTCGCGCCCACCTACAACATGGCCGTCAACCTGGTTGGCAGCGTCGGGCGCACCCGGGCCCGTGCGCTGCTCGAGCAGTCGTTCGCCCAGTTCCAGTCGGACCGGTCGGTCGTCGGGGTGGCCCGCACCATGGCGCGCAACGCCGACACCGCCAACGCGGAGTGGGCGGGCGCCGCGTGCGACCGCGGGGACTTCCAGGCGTACGCCCGTCGTCGTCTCGAGATCGCCGACCTCGAGGCCGACGCCGCCCGCGAGCGCAAGGCCGACCGGCGCGCCGAGAGCACCCAGGTCCTGCTGGGCCTCAAGCCGGGCGACATCGTGCGGGTCCCCGCCGGGCGCAGCCAGGGCTGGGTCGTGGTGCTCGACCCGGGCACCCGGGAGGGTGGCACCGACGACGCCGACGCGCCGCGACCGCTCGTCATGACCGAGGAGCGCCAGGTCCGCCGGCTGGCCCTGGTCGACTTCCCGGCCCCGCCCGTCGTCGCGGGCCGCATGCGCGTGCCCAAGCACTTCTCGCCGAAGGAGCCGGCGTCGCGGCGCAACCTCGCGGCCGCGTTCCGCTCCCGCCTTGCCGAGATCGACCTCAGCGCGCCGAGCCTGCGGCGGGCTCCGGCCGACGCGGAGGTCGCGGCGCGGGTCGAGGACCTGCGCGACCAGCAGCGACGCGACCCGTGCCACTCCTGCCCTGACCGGGAGCAGCACGCCCGGGCGGCGGAGCGGGCCCTCCGGCTCGAGCGGGAGAACGACCGGCTCGAGGCCAGGGCGAGCACCCGCACCCACACCATCGCCACGGCGTTCGACCGGATCTGCCAGGTCCTGGAGTCGCTCGGCTACCTCACGAGCGAGGCGGGGACCGCGCCGCGTCAGCAGGTCACCGACGCGGGCCGGATGCTGGCCCGCATCTACGGTGAGCTCGACCTGGTCGCCGCCGAGTGCATCCGGGCGGGCGTCTTCGACGGCCTCACCGTGCCGCAGCTGGCGGCCGTGCTGAGCGCGCTCGTCTTCGAGGCGCGCCGCAGCGACGACCACACCCGGCGCCCCCGGATGCCGGACGCCGCGTCCAGCGAGGCGGTGACCGAGGTCAGGCGGGTGTGGCGGGAGGTGTCGCTCATCGAGCGCGACGCCCGGCTGACGCGGACCGGCGAGCCCGAGATCGGCTTCGCGGAGGTCGCGTACGGGTGGGCGGCCGGCCGCTCGCTGGCCTCGGTGCTCGACCAGACCGACCTGACGGCCGGCGACTTCGTGCGCTGGGTGCGTCAGGTCGTCGACTTCGCCGGTCAGGTCGCCGACGCCGCCGGACCCGGGCCGCTGCGCGACACGGCGCACACGCTCGTCCGCACCATGCGTCGCGGCGTCGTCACGTTCGAGGCCGACGAGGTCGAGACGAGCTAGGAGCGGCCTTGCGGCGGGCGGCCCCGCGCCGCACCGCCGAACACGTCTACCCGATGATTCGGTCGATCGTGGGCGCCCGGCGGGGCAACCGTCCGCTCACGACGCCTGGCTGACCGTCGACATGTTGAAGTCGGGGACGCGCAGCGGCGGCATCACCGTCTTGGTGATGTAGTCGTTCCACTCCCGGCACAGCACCGGCACACTGGCCCCGACCTCGGTGACCCGACCGAGCAGCTCGATCGGCGACTCGTTCCAGCGGAAGTTGTTCACCGCGGCGACGACCTCGCCGTGCTCGACCAGGTAGACCCCGTCCCGGGTGAGCCCGGTGAGCAGCAGCCGCTCGGGATCGACCTCCCGGATGTACCAGAAGCAGGTGAGCAGCAGCCCGCGCTCCGTGCGCGCCACCATCTCCGCCAGCGTCGCCGTGCCCCCGGCGTCCATCACCAGGTTGTGCGCCGCCGGCGTCGCCGGCTGTCTCGTCGCCGCCCCGTGCCCGCGGTTGCGGATCAGCTCGGTCAGGACGCCGTCGTCCAGCCAGCGCACCTGCTCGACGGGGAGTCCCTGGTCGAACGAGAACGACGTCCCGTCGCTGGACGCGGTGCTGGCCACGAACGGCAACGTCTCCTCGCCGGGCCACGCCGGGTCGGAGAGGAGCGTGACGGGCAGCGGGGTGAGCCGCTCGCCGACCCGCGTCCGGCCCTCGCCGGCCGCGAACACGTTGCTGCCGTCCTCGGCGTCGCGGGCGCTGGCCGTCCAGGAGGCGTAGACCATCAGGTCGGCGACGGCGCCGGGTGGCAGCAACGTCTCGTAGCGACCCGGAGGCAGGTCCACGGTCCGGCGGGCCCAGCCGAGGCGCTGGGCCACCTCGGCGTAGAGCCCGTCGACGTCCACGTCGGCGAACGTGCGGGTCTGCTGTCCGACCCACGCGGACGGTGTCTGTGCGGGGGGACGACCCCCCATGCCCCCCGCCGGGTTCTCGTCGCTGGCGCTCCTCGGACCAACATCGACGCTCTTGCCGTTCAGCTCGAGCCGGCCCTCGGGGTCGACGCCCCGGCGGCGCAGGCCGGTGCTGCTGGCCAGGTAGACCGTCTCGACGATGTGCTCGGCGAAGCCGTAGAGAAGGTGCCCGTCGGCCTCGGCCTGGCGGAACGCCCGCCCGAGGCCCGCGGCCACGGCCGCGAGGGTCTCGACGCTCGTGGGCACGGGCTCGGCCTCGAAGTCCTCGTCCGGCGGACCGCCGTCCTCACCCGACGACGCCGGCCCCACGAACGGCACCGGCTCGTCGGCCGGCGAGGCCGCGCGGGCGGCGGCCTCTGCTGCCGCCACGACGGCGGCGACGTCGGAGACGTCGGCCAGGTCCGCGACCACCGTGGCCACCGCGGTGCCGCCCTCGACCTCGGCGGTGGCGGTCACGGCCAGGCTCCGGGCGTGCATCTCGCCGTTGGTGGTCAGCGCGTTCGCCGCCCAGCGCAGGTTGGTCTCGTAGCGTTCCGTGAGCACCGCGACGACGGGGCCGGTGGCGACCGTCAGCGCCTCGGTGAGCAGGTCCTGCACCCTCATGCCGTCCCCTCCGCCGCCGTGTTGAGCACGTTGACCCCGCGGAACAACGCCGACGGGCAGCCGTGCGAGACGGGCGCGGTCTGGCCCGGCTGACCCTTGCCGCAGTTGAGCACCCCGCCGAGCACGTACGTACCGGGCCCGCCGACGGCCTCCATCGAGCGCCAGAAGTCGGTCGTCGTGGCCTGGTAGGCGACGTCCTTGACCTGGCCGGCGAGCTGCCCGTCCTCGATCCGGTAGAAGCGCTGGCCCGTGAACTGGAAGTTGTAGCGCTGCATGTCGATGGACCAGGACTTGTCGCCCACCACGTAGATGCCCCGCTCCACGGCCGCGACCAGCTCGGCGGTGCTCGGCCCGTCCGGGTCGGCCGCCAGCGACACGTTCGGCATCCGCTGCATGGGGATGTGGCCGGGGGAGTCGGCGTAGGCGCAGCCGTTCGACGGGCCGAGGTCCTTCTCCGCGGCCATCTGCCGGTTGAGCTGGTAGCCGACGAGCGTCCCGTCCCGGACGATGTCGAAGCTGGTCGCGGCGACGCCCTCGTCGTCGTAGCCGACCGAGGCCAGGCCGCGGTCGGTCACCCGGTCGCCGGTCACGTTCATCGCCGGGCTGCCGTAGTGCAGCGTGCCCAGCTGGTCGAACGTGGCGAAGGACGTGCCGGCGTACGCGGCCTCGTAGCCGAGCGCTCGGTCGAGCTCGGTCGCGTGGCCGACCGACTCGTGGATGGTGAGGAAGAGGTTGCTCGGTTCGATCACGAGGTCGTAGCGGCCGGCCTCGACGCTCGGTGCGGCCGCGTGCTCGGCCAGCAGGGCCGGGATCTCGGCGACCTCGGCGTCGAGGTCCCAGCCGGTGCCCGTCAGGTACTCCCAGCCCCGACCGACCGGCGGGGCGAGGGTGCGCATGGTCGCGAAACCGTGGTCGCCCACGCTGACGGCGGTGAGCTGGGGGTGGATCCGGACCCGCTCCTGGGTCGTCGTGGTGCCGGCGAGGTTGGCGAAGAACTTGTTCTCGTGGATCCAGTGCAGCAGCGCGGAGGTGTGGCTGACGCCGGGCGCCGCGAGCAGGGCCCCGGACAGCTCGAGCATCCGGCCCTGCCGCTCGGTCTCGTCCACCGCGAACGGGTCGGTCTCGTACGACGACACCCACGTGGCGTCGGCGTGGACCGCCTCGTCGGCGAGCTCGACGCGGTGCGGGGTCAGCGGCTTCGACACGCGGGCGGTGGCGACGGCCCGTTCGGCCAGACGGGCGGCCACGGTGGCCGTCAGGCCGATCCCGGAGGCGAAGCCCCACACGCCGTCGTGCACGACGCGCACGGCCAGCCCGAGCGTCGCGGCGTCGGTGCTCGACTCGAGGCTGTGGTCGCGGAACGTGCGCACGCCCTCACGGATCCGCTCGACGCGCAGGTCGGCGTAGCTGCAGCCGAGCTCGCTCGCCCGGGTCAGCGCCGCGTCGGCCAGCGCGTGCAGCGGCAGCGCCGTGAAGCCGGGGTCGACGCCGCGTGACGTCGGGGAGGAGGGCGGTCCGAGAGGCACGCCGTCAGCCTAACGAGCCGGTCTGACAGCGGCCGTCCCCCTACTCTGGTGCCGTGGCGGTCGCCGTACGGGTCATCCCCTGTCTCGACGTGCACGCCGGCCGGGTGGTCAAGGGCGTGAACTTCGTCGACCTCCGGGACGCGGGTGATCCCGTCGAGCTGGGCGCGGTCTACGACGCCGAGGGCGCCGACGAGCTGACGTTCCTGGACATCTCCGCGAGCTCGGAGGGGCGCGAGACCACCCTCGACGTCGTCCGGCGCACCGCGGAGACCGTGTTCATCCCGCTGACCGTCGGCGGCGGGGTGGGCAGCGTCGAGGACGTGGACGTGCTGCTGCGCGCCGGGGCGGACAAGGTCGCCATCAACACCGGTGCCATCCGCCGGCCCGAGGTCATCGGCGAGATCACCCGCCGCTTCGGCAACCAGGTGCTCGTGCTCTCGGTCGACGCGCGTCGGGCCCCCGGTACGCGGTCGGGCTTCGAGGTCACGACCCACGGCGGCCGCCGTGCCGCGGGGCTGGACGCGGTCGAGTGGGCCCGTCGCGGCGTCGAGGAGGGGGTGGGGGAGATCCTGCTGAACTCGATGGACGCCGACGGCACGACGGCCGGCTTCGACCTGGAGATGATCGCCGCCGTGCGCGCCGTGGTGGGCGTGCCGCTGATCGCCTCGGGCGGTGCGGGCAGGGTCGAGGACTTCCCGCCCGCCGTGGACGCCGGCGCGGACGCCGTCCTGGCCGCCACCGTGTTCCACTTCGGGACGCTGCGCGTGTCCGACGTCAAGGACGCCATCGCCGCCGCAGGCCATCCCGTCCGGCGGGGCGTGCCGACGGTTCCCCGACCGAGCAGGGAGACTCTGACCGCGTGAAGACAGGCAAGGACCGCGTGAAGCCGGACAAGCCAGGCAAGCCCGACAGGCAGGACAAGCCGGACAAGCAGGGCAAGCGCGACAAGGGGGAGCGCGACCACGTGCCCGTGCTCTCCGACCTCGAGCCGGAGCAGGCGAGCCCGGAGGACTGCATCTTCTGCCGCATCGTCGCCGGCGAGCTGCCGTCGCGCCAGGTCTACGCCGACGACCACGCGGTCGCGTTCCTCGACATCAACGCCTGGCACCGCGGGCACACGCTGGTGATCCCGCGCCGCCACGTCGTCGACCTGGTCGCCGGTGAGCCCTCGCTGCCCGAGATCGCCCCCGCCGTCGACGCCGTGGCCCGGATGCTGAACGAGCGGCTGGCCCCCGACGGGATGAACATCCTGTCCTCCGCCGGCCGGGTCGCCGGGCAGACCGTGTTCCACGCCCACGTCCACGTCATCCCCCGCTACGCCGACCAGCCCGGCTTCACCCATCTCGTCAACCCCGTCGAGGTCCCCGACGGCGAGCTCGACTCGGTGTGGCGCCAGATCTCGGCCGCGCCGTGAGCGTGGTCGACGCCACCACCGGACCGCCGGGGGCGCACGTCGTGACGCCGCGCGGCCGGCAGGCCCGGCTGCTGCTCGTCGAGGTCCTGCCGCCCGCGGTCGTCGCCGTGCTGCTGCTGCCCTTCGTCATCTCCTACAGCCGGTGGTGGCCGCACACGCCGAGCACGATCGACCTGCAGGTCTACGTGTACGCGGTCAAGGACATGCTGGTCGGCAAGGACATCTTCCTCACCAGCACGCCGGTCTGGCACCTGTTCTTCATCTACCCGCCGATCGCGGCGGTGCTGATGACGCCGCTGGCCTTCGGGCCGTACCTGTTCTGGCAGCTCGCCTGGACGGTCGCCGGGGTCGGGGCGACGCAGTCGGTGCTGCGACGCTGCGGGGTGCCGCGCGGCTGGAAGCTCGCGCTGGTCGGTTCCGTCGCGCTCGTCGCCGTCGAGCCCATCCGCACGACGCTGGGCTACGGCCAGGTCAACACGTTCCTGATGGCGCTCGTCGTGGCCGACCTGCTGCCCCGCTGGCCGGGCGCGCCGCAGCACCGGCGTCCCCTGCAGGGCGTCCTGGTCGGGCTGGCGGCGTCGATCAAGCTCACCCCCGCGCTGTTCGGGGTCTTCGCCTTCCTGGCGGGCCGGCGCCGGCTCGCGATCGTCTCGGGGATCTCGTTCTTCGTCTTCACCGCCATCGGGTACGCGTTCCTGCCGCGCAACACGGTCGAGTTCTTCACCGGCCTGGCCGGCGGCGACACCCGTACCGCCTCCCCCCTCTACGCGGGCAACCAGTCGCTGCTCGGCGTCTGCTACCGCCTGGTCGGCACGAGCACGGCCACGACGGCGACGATCATCGGCCTCGGCATCGCCGGCGTCGTCGCCCTGCTGGGTGCCCTGGTCGCGGTGCACTGGTGGCGGGCGGGGGAGCGCGTGTTCGCCGTCGCCCTGGTCGGGCTGTGCACCAACCTGGCCTCGCCGCTGTCCTGGACCCACCACTACGTGTGGATCCTGCCCATGGGCGTCGCCGTCCTGACGGGGGCGCTGCCCCGCTGGGTCCGGGTCCTGGCGGGCTTCTGGGTGGTCTGGGTGTGCCTGTGCCCGCCGCTCGCGCTGCTCCCGTACGGCAAGCAGGTCGAGCTGACCTACACCCCGCTGCAGGAGCTGGTGGCCAACCTGGGTCCGCTCACCGGCGTCGTGCTGGTGCTCGCGCTCGGCGTCCGGCTCCTCGTCCTGCGGCGACGCCAGCCGGTACCGGCTGCGGTGCCCGGTGGACAGAACGTGGCGGAGGCCTCCGCGCGGCGCGGTTAGATTCTGGGCATGACCGACACGCTCCGCCCCGACACCGGCGTCGATCCGACAGGGGGAGCGGAGCGACCTCCGGCCCCTGCGGCGAGCAGCGTCGACATCAAGCCACGTTCGCGCGTGGTGACCGACGGGCTCGAGGCGACGGCCTCGCGGGGCATGCTGCGCGCGGTCGGGATGGGTGACGACGACTGGGTCAAGCCCCAGGTCGGCGTCGCCTCCAGCTGGAACGAGATCACCCCCTGCAACCTGTCGCTGGACCGCCTGGCCAAGGCGGTCAAGGACGGCGTGCACGCCGCGGGCGGCTACCCGCTCGAGTTCGGCACCATCTCGGTGTCCGACGGCATCTCCATGGGCCACGAGGGCATGCACTTCTCCCTCGTCAGCCGCGAGGTCATCGCCGACTCGGTCGAGACCGTCATGTCCGCCGAGCGGCTCGACGGCTCGGTGCTGCTCGCCGGCTGCGACAAGTCGCTGCCGGGGATGCTGATGGCCGCCGCCCGCCTCGACCTCGCCTCGGTCTTCCTCTACGCGGGCTCGATCATGCCCGGCCGGGTGGGCGACAAGGACGTCACGATCATCGACGCGTTCGAGGCCGTCGGCGCCTGCCTCAAGGGCCGGATCACCCGTGAGGAGGTCGACGTGATCGAGCGTGCGATCTGTCCGGGCGAGGGTGCGTGCGGCGGCATGTACACCGCGAACACCATGGCCAGCGCGGCCGAGGCCCTCGGGATGTCGCTGCCCGGCTCGGCTGCCCCGCCCGCCGTCGACCGCCGTCGCGACGGCTTCGCCCGACGCAGCGGCATGGCCGCCGTCGAGCTGCTCCGCCGGGGCATCACCGCCCGCCAGATCCTGACCAAGGAGGCGTTCGAGAACGCGATCGCCGTGGTCATGGCGTTCGGCGGCTCGACGAACGCGGTGCTGCACCTGCTGGCGATCGCCAACGAGGCCGAGGTCGACCTCACCCTCGACGACTTCGTCCGGGTGGGCAAGAAGGTCCCGCACCTGGGTGACCTCAAGCCGTTCGGCCGCTACGTGATGACCGACGTCGATCGCGTGGGCGGCGTCCCCGTGGTCATGAAGGCGCTGCTCGAGGCGGGCCTGCTGCACGGGGACTGCCTGACCGTGACGGGCCGCACGATGGCGGAGAACCTCGCGGACATCGCCCCACCGGACGTCGACGGGACGATCCTGCGGGCGCTGTCGAACCCGATCCACCCGACCGGCGGGATCACGATCCTGCACGGGTCGCTCGCGCCAGAGGGAGCGGTCGTCAAGAGCGCCGGCTTCGACACCGAGGTCTGGCAGGGCACCGCCCGGGTCTTCGACGGCGAGCGCGCCGCGATGGACGGGCTGGAGGACGGCACGATCGGCGCGGGCGACGTCGTGGTGATCCGCTACGAGGGGCCCAAGGGCGGACCCGGGATGCGCGAGATGCTCGCCGTCACCGGGGCGATCAAGGGCGCCGGGCTCGGCAAGGACGTCATGCTCATCACCGACGGGCGCTTCTCCGGCGGCACGACCGGCCTCTGCGTCGGTCACATCGCCCCCGAGGCGACCGAGGGCGGCCCGATCGCCCTGGTGCAGGACGGCGACCCCATCACCCTCGACGTCGCGAACGGCACCCTCGAGCTCGGTGTCGACGCCGACGAGCTCGAACGCCGGCGCGCCGAATGGGTCCCCGAGCCGCGGCCCGTGCGGCGCGGCGTGCTGGGCAAGTACACGAGGCTGGTCGGCTCGGCCAACGTCGGCGCCGTCTGCAGCTGAGCCCCGGCCGACGTTCGCGTGACCCTGCCCCGGCTCCTGCAGACCGTCCTCGACACCGAGGACCCGCGCGGGCTGGCCGAGTTCTACCGGGTCCTGCTCGGCCTGTCCTACCGGGCGGGGGACGAGCCCCCGGAGGTCGGCCGGCCCGACCCCCGGGGGCAGGACTGGCTGGTGCTCGTGGGTGAGGGCGGGGCGCCGGTGCTGGCCTTCCAGCACGTCGCCTCGCTGCCGCGGCCGACCTGGCCCGAGGGCGAGCGGCCGCAGATGATGCACCTCGACGCGACCGTCCCCAGCGTGGCGGAGCTCGACGAGCAGCACGTGCGGGCCCTGGGACTGGGGGCGCGCCTGCTCGACGACCGGTCCGACGACCCCGACGAGCCGCTCCGCGTCTACGCCGACCCGGCCGGGCACCCCTTCTGCCTCTTCGTCGCGCCGTGAAGCTGTCTTCGGGGAGAAGGGCTCCCTGAAGCACCGGCCCGTCTCGCACGAGCGGTAGCTTGCCGCGTCGGACCGGCCCGAGACGGCGCGGCAACCTGCCGCTCGTGGGGAGGTCGGGGCCAGGCGGCCTACCGTTCCCGGGTGGAGACGATCGGTCTCGAGGAACGCCGGGCGCGGCTCGCGCGCCGGCACCTGCTGCTGCCGGGCGAGCGGACCGACGACGTCGTCGCCGTCGCGGACGCGGTCGTGGCGCTGCACTCCTCCGACCCGGTCACGGTCTACCTCTCCGTGCTGGCCCGGATGGAGCACGCCTCGCTGGCCGCGGTCGACGCGGCGCTGTACGAGGACCGCTCGCTCGTCCGGCACCACGCCGTCCGCCGGACGCTGTGGGTCGCGTCCCCGCAGGTCGTCCGGGTGCTGCACGCCGCCGCGACCCGGGCCCTCGTCGGCCCGGACCGTCGGCGCACGCTCGGCTACCTCGCCGCCAGCGGCGTCCGGGACCCGGAGACCTGGCTGGCGGACGCCGAGGCGACGGTGCTCGCCGACCTCCGCGCGCACGGCCCGAGCGCCACGCGCGAGCTGGGCCAGCGGATCAGCGCCCTGCGGCACCCGCTCGTCGTCGGCGGCCCCCGGTGGGGCGCGACCCAGCCCGCGCTCACGCGGGTGCTGCTCGGGCTCGGCTTCGCCGGAGCGGTCCTGCGCACCCGGCCGCTCGGCAGCTGGGTGAGCGGCGCCTACCGGTACGCCGTCGCCGACGAGTGGCTGCCGGGCGGCCTCGGCGACCTCGACCCGCGGGAGGCACGGGCCGAGCTGGCCAGGCGCTACCTGGACCGCTTCGGCCCGGTCACCACGGACGACCTGCGCTGGTGGACGGGGTGGCCGGTGACGGCGACCCGGACGGCGCTCGCCGACGTCGGGGCCGAGGAGGTCGCGCTCGACGACGGCTTGGGGTGGGTGGCACCCGGCGACGGGCACGAGTCCACAGCGCCCGAGCCCTGGGTGGCCGCCCTGCCCAGCCTCGACCCGACGACCATGGGCTGGAAGCAGCGCGGGTGGTACCTCCCGGAGGCCGCCGCCGACGCGTTCGACCGGAACGGCAATGCCGGCGCGACGCTGTGGGTCGACGGCCGGGTGGTCGGGGCCTGGGCGCAGCGGCCCGACGGGCGGGTGGGGACGCACTACTTCGAGCGGGTTCCCGCGGCCCGCCGGGGCGAGCTCGACGAGCGGCTGGCTGTCCTGGCCACGGCGGTGGGGGAGACGCGGTACACCGTGCGGTTCCCCGGGCGGGTGCACCCGCTCGTCCTCGCGAGCGCGCTCGACGGCGACTGATGACGCCGGACGTCACCACGCCGCGGCTCCAGCCGCTGGTGCGGGCCCGCGTCGCCGCCCTCGGGGACGAGGGGCAGGCCTGGGTCGACACCCTGCCGGGCGTGCTCGATGACCTCTGCCGACGTCGGTCGCTCCGGCTCGGGCGCCGGCTGCCCGCGGGTCGGCGTCGTACCCCACCACCGTGCTGCGCGCCGACGGGAGCGACGCCGTGCTCAAGGTGGTGCTGCCCGGGACGGACGTGGCGGGCCACGCCTCCGCGTTCCGGGCGGGCGACGGGCAGGGCCACGTCCGGCTCCTCGAGGCGGAGCCCGCACTGGGCGCGCTGCTGCTCGAGCGCCCGGGGTCGTCGGTCGACCACCTCGGGCTCACGGCCGAGGTGCAGCTCGACGCGCTGGCAGCGACCCTCACGGTGGCCTGGCCTGGCGTGCACCGGACCGGCCGCCGTCGGACCGGGCCGGGTCGCTGGCCGGCGGCATCCGGGCCCGCCACGCGCAGCAGCCGGGCGTGGTCGGGGCAGAGGTGGTCGTGCAGGCCCTGGCCTGCGCCGCGCTGCTGAGCGACCCGGACCCGGGCGACCTCGTGGTGGTGCACGGCGACCCGCACCCCGGCAACCTGCTGCAGGTCCGCCAGCCGCCTCCCGCAGCCGGGAGCGGCTGGTGCTTCGTGGACCCGACCCGTGCGTCACCGAGCGGGCGTACGACCTCGGGGTCGCTGTGCGTGACTTCTCCGCGACGCTGCTCGCGAGCCCGGGGACCGCGGCCGAGCGGGTCTGGTCCCTGGTGCGTCCGCGCGGCGCGGCGAGCGGCACCGACCCGGGGCGGGTCTGGGCCTGGGGCCTCCTCGAACGGGTGTCGACCGGGCTCTACGTCACCTCGTTCGGCGCTCCACGCGTGGGCGCGCCCTTCCTGCGTACGGCGGCGCTGCTCGTCGAGCAGGGACGCCCGGATTAGTAGGGCCTCCGAGCGTCCTTCCGGATGTCGGGACGACCCCGGCGGCGAGTTGACGCGGAGGCGGCCGGGCGCGGATTCTTGACGACATGCAGCGCCTCCTCGTACGCACCCGCGTCGGCTGAGCCCACCTCGCTCGTCGACGCCCCCTCGTCTGCCTCCGGGCAGCGAGGGTTTTTTGTTGCCCAGGCGTCCGTTCACGCCGCGTCGGGCAGCAGAGGTGTCCGTTGCACCGGCGTAACATCCACCAGGGCCTCTAGCTCGTACCGCGAGGCCCGCACAGCATGAGGGAGACACCCGCGATGGCCAGGACAGACTCCGCCGCAGCCGAGCAGACTGGAGCCGAGGCGCTCGTCTCGTCGCTCGAGAACGTCGGGGCCGAGGTCGTCTTCGGCATCCCGGGGGGTGCGATCCTCCCCGCGTACGACCCGCTCTTCGACTCCAGCGTCCGCCACATCCTGGTGCGCCACGAGCAGGGAGCCGGGCACGCCGCGGAGGGTTACGCGGTCGCCACCGGCAAGGTCGGCGTGTGCATGGCGACGTCCGGCCCGGGGGCGACCAACCTGGTCACCCCGATCGCCGACGCGTACATGGACTCGGTGCCGATCGTCGCGATCACCGGTCAGGTCGCCGCCCCCTCGATCGGGACGGACGCCTTCCAGGAGGCCGACATCCGCGGCATCACGATGCCGATCACCAAGCACAGCTTCCTGGTCACGCACCCCGAGGACATCGCGAGCGCCATCGCCTCGGCGTTCCACATCGCCTCGACGGGCCGGCCCGGCCCCGTGCTCGTCGACATCACCAAGGACGCGCTGCAGGCGACGGGTGCGTTCGCGTGGCCGCCGAAGATCGACCTGCCGGGCTACCACCCCGTCACCAAGCCGCACGCCAAGCAGGTGCGCGAGGCCGCCCGGCTGATCAGCGCGTCGCGCCGCCCGGTGCTCTACGTCGGCGGTGGGGTGATCAAGGGACGCGCCTGGGACGAGCTGAAGGAGCTGGCCGAGCTCACCGGCATCCCGGTGGTCACCACCCTGATGGCGCGGGGCGTGTTCCCGGACAGCCACCCGCAGAACATGGGCATGCCCGGCATGCACGGCACGGTCGCCGCGGTCGGCGCCCTGCAGCGCAGCGACCTGCTGATCGCCCTCGGCACGCGCTTCGACGACCGGGTGACGGGCAAGCTGTCCTCGTTCGCCCCGGACGCCAAGGTGATCCACGCCGACATCGACCCGGCCGAGATCTCCAAGAACCGCACGGCGGACGTGCCGATCGTCGGCGACAGCAAGGAGGTCATCGGCGAGCTGGTCTCCCTGCTCCGTTCCGACGACCACCCGCTGCCCGACATCGGCGCCTGGGTCCGGACCCTCATGGACCTGAAGAAGCGGTACCCGACCTCCTTCGACCTGCCCGACGACGGGTCGCTGTCCCCGCAGCACGTGATCAAGCGGATCGGGGAGATGACCGGCCCGGACGCGTACTACGCCTCGGGCGTGGGCCAGCACCAGATGTGGTCCGCGCACTTCCTGCCCTGGGAGCTGCCCGGACGCTGGCTCAACTCCGGTGGCCTCGGGACCATGGGCTACTGCGTGCCGGCGGCGATGGGGGCGAAGGTCGGTCGTCCCGGGTCGACGGTGTGGGGCATCGACGGCGACGGCTGCTTCCAGATGACCAACCAGGAGCTCGTCACCTGCGCCCTCGAGGGCATCCCGATCAAGATCGCCGTGATCAACAACCAGAGCCTCGGCATGGTGCGGCAGTGGCAGACCCTGTTCTACGAGGGGCGCTACTCCAACACCGACCTCAAGACCAACCGCATCCCCGACTTCCCCAAGCTCGCGGAGGCCATGGGCTGCGTCGGGCTGCGCGCCGAGCACCCGAACGACGTGGACGCCGTGATCGACAAGGCGCTGTCCATCGACGACGCGCCCGTCGTGGTCGAGTTCGTCGTGCACAAGGACGCCATGATCTGGCCGATGGTGGCCGCCGGGGCGAGCAACGACGACATCAAGATCGCCCGCGACATGGCCCCGAGCTGGGCGCAGGAGGACCTGTGAGCAGCCACACCCTCTCGGTCCTCGTCCAGAACGTCCCCGGCGTCCTGGCCCGGGTCGCCGGCCTCGTCAGCCGCCGCGGCTTCAACATCGAGTCCCTCGCGGTCGGTTCGACCGAGAGCCCGGAGATCTCCCGGATCACGCTGTCGGTCGACGTCGACGACCTGGTGCTCGAGCAGATGACCAAACAGCTGAACAAGCTGATCGAGGTGCTCAAGATCGTCGAGCTGGAGTCCTCGGCCGTGCACCGTGAGCTCATCCTGATCAAGGTCGGGGCGGACATCGACCACCGCGGCCGCGTGCTCGAGCTCCTGCAGCTGTTCCAGGGCGCCAAGGCGGTCGACATCTCCCCGGAGACGATCACCATCGAGGCGGTCGGCAGCCCGGAGAAGCTCGCGGCGCTGATGCAGCTGCTCGAGCCGTTCGGCATCCGGGAGCTCGTGCAGTCCGGCGTCGTCGCCATGGGTCGGGGACCGCGGTCGATCACCGACCGCGGTGCGCGCGCCGAGCGCCACAAGTCCATCCGCCTCGTCCCCTGACCCATCCCTGTCCTTCCCACCTGTCCGACCGACCCAGGAGAAACCTGCCCGTGCCCGCCACGATGTTCTACGACACCGACGCCGACCTGTCCCTGCTCCAGGGACGCAACGTCGCCGTCCTCGGCTTCGGCAGCCAGGGCCACGCGCACGCCCTCTCGCTGCGCGACTCGGGGGTCGACGTCCGCGTCGGCCTGCCCGAGGGCAGCAAGAGCCGCGCCAAGGCCGAGGCCCAGGGCCTCCGCGTGCTGACGCCGTACGAGGCCTGCGAGGAGGCGGACCTGATCATGGTCCTCACCCCGGACCCGTCGCAGCGCAAGCTCTACAAGGAGGCGATCGAGCCCAACCTGGTGCCCGGCGACGCGCTGTTCTTCAGCCACGGCTTCAACATCCGCTACGGCTACATCACCCCGCCCGAGGGCGTCGACGTGGCCATGGTCGCGCCGAAGGGCCCGGGCCACCTCGTGCGCCGCGAGTACGCCGAGGGCCGTGGGGTCCCCGTGCTCGTCGCCGTCGAGCAGGACGCGACCGGCAAGGCGTGGGACCTCGCCCTCGCGTACGCCAAGGGCATCGGCGGCCTGCGCGCCGGCGGCATCAAGACCACGTTCACCGAGGAGACCGAGACCGACCTGTTCGGTGAGCAGGCCGTCCTCTGCGGCGGTGCCTCGGAGCTGATCCAGGCCGGGTTCGAGACCCTGACGGCCGCCGGCTACCAGCCGGAGGTCGCCTACTTCGAGTGCCTGCACGAGCTCAAGCTCATCGTCGACCTCATGTACGAGGGCGGCATCGCCAAGCAGCGCTGGAGCATCTCGGACACGGCGGAGTACGGCGACTACGTCTCCGGCCCCCGGGTCATCGACGCGCACGTGCGCGAGAGCATGAAGGCCGTCCTCACCGACATCCAGGACGGCACCTTCGCCAAGCGCTTCATCGACGACCAGGACGCCGGGGCGCCCGAGTTCAAGGCGCGGCGCGAGGAAGAGGAGAAGCGGCCGATCGAGGCCGTCGGCCACGAGCTCCGCAACCTCATGTCGTGGGTCAAGAGCCACGACGACGACTACGTCGAAGGTTCCGCCGCCCGCTGACCCCGCTCCACCTCGGCGTCACCCGAACCACCCGCGAGGCGTACCTTCCGCCGTCGCGCGCACCCTGCAGAGTGCGCCCGACGAGGGCAGGTACGCCTCGCACTCGTTCGCCTTGTCCATAGGGCGACTTCCGTCGCCGGACTGTCCACAGACCGGGTCAGGAGCGGTCAGCGGGAGCGCACGGACAGGTTCACCACGCGCGTCTTGTCGGCGCGCAGGGCGGTGGCGACCACGTAGACGCGGCTGTCGGGGGTGCCCGACTCGGTCGTCTCCTGGTCGTTGGCCAGGATGCAGAGCGAGGTCAGGCCGGGCTCGCTCAACGGTGACGGGTGGTTCTTCACGCACGGCCCGTACGACTCGCGCAGCGCGGCGAGGCTCTGCGCGGCGTCGGCCGGCGGGACCTCGAGGACGGCCTCGAGCTGGTAGTCGTGCGTCGACCGGTAGTGCGAGCTGACCACCCGCACGCCGGGCGGCAGCTCGACGTCGCCGAAGTAGCCGACGTCGCCCAGCGTGAGCGAGGGGCACTCGAAGCCCGTGAAGGTGTTCACGCACCTCGACCCGCGCTCGGTCGTCGTGGAGAAGTACGGGACGCCCCAGCCGCCGGCGAAGCGGGCGAGGATCAGGAGCGCCACGACCACGGCGAGCACGAGCGAGACGCAGAAGAGGGCGATGTGGAGCGCCTTGCGCATCTTGGCCCGGCGATGGAGGGCGGGTGACAGCGCTGACACGCGCCCCAGGATGCCGCACGCGGAGGTCGGTCGCCTCCACCGACCCGGGAAGAGACTCCGGGACGGGCGCTACCGGGGCAGCTCGCTCAGCGCTTGACGGCGATCAGCACCGAGGTGTCCTCGGCGACCATCACGTCGACGCTGGTGAAGCGGTCGTCGGAGAGCCAGTCGACCCGCAGGTCGTCGACCCGGCCGCCGCGGAGCGGGGGCCAGCTCGCGCAGGGCACGAAGTCGTCGAGCACGAGCATGCCGCCCTCGTCCAGCAGGGCGGTCACCTCCTGGCGGGGCCAGTCCCGCGCGCTCGCGGCGTCCATGAAGATCAACGAGAACGGCGCGTGCGCGGCGAGAGTGCGCCAGTCGGCGTGGATCACGTCGATGTCGTCGTCGGCGAACATGGCCATCACCCCGTGGGCGAGGCCCGGGTCGACCTCGGCGGTGACCACGCGCGTGGTCTTCGGTGCCCCGCTGCGCAGCCAGGCGGCCCCGACCCCGCAGCCGGTGCCGCACTCGGCGATCGTGCCGGTCCGGGTCGCGGCCAGGGTCGCCAGCAGCCGGCCGGTCTCGGTGCGCGAGGCCTGCACGTACCCGCGCTGCAGCGACATGCGCAGCGCGCGCAGCACGAGCTCGGGCAGCTCGGGAGGCGCGCTCATACCAGCAGTGTGTGCGGGTCCTGTCTGCAGGGTGGACACCCTGTCCACCATGTGGGAAGCCCGTCGGGTGCTCGGCAGCCCGATAGTCGGATGTCCTAGTATCGACCGCACCGAGCAAGCCCGACGAGCGCAGGACGTGGCATGTACGAGATGTATCCGGAAACGTGGCACGTCGCCGAAGACGGCCACCACGACTCCGCCGGCAAGCCCCGGCGTCGCGCCCGCAAGGAGCACCCGGTCGTCCCCGCCGTCCTCGTCGGGCCGAGCACCCAGGACCGCGCGCGTCGCAGCGCCTGACCCGGGCTCGTCGCCCCGTCAGCTCCCGCTCTCCGTCAGACCGGCGGGAGCACGGGAGCGTCGTCAGCTCCTCAGACCTCCGCGGCCAGCCTCGCGACCACGGCGTCGCCGACCTCGGAGGTCGAACGCTTCGTCCCCGGCGTGCGCGCCGTGATGTCGGCCAGCACCGCCTTCTCCACGCGCGCCGCCTCGTCCAGGAGGCCCACGTGCTCGAGCAGCAGCGCCACCGAGAGGATCGTCGCGGTCGGGTCGGCCAGACCCTTCCCGGCGATGTCGGGGGCAGAGCCGTGCACCGGCTCGAACATGGACGGGAACTCGCCCGTCGGGTTGATGTTCCCGCTGGCCGCCAGCCCGATGCCGCCGGTGACGGCCGCCGCGAGGTCGGTGAGGATGTCCCCGAAGAGGTTGTCCGTCACGATGACGTCGAAGCGGGCCGGGTCCGTGGCCAGGAAGATCGTGGCGGCGTCGACGTGCAGGTAGTCGGTGGCGACCTGCGGGTACTCCGTCGCGACGGACTCGAAGACGCGCCGCCACAGCCCGCCCGCGTAGACGAGCACGTTGTGCTTGTGCACGAGCGTGAGCTTGTTCCGGCGCCGGCTCGCGCGCTCGAAGGCGTCGCGCACCACGCGCTCGACCCCGTACGCGGTGTTGATGCTGACCTCGGTCCCGATCTCGTGGACGGTCCCCCCACGGAACGTCCCGCCGTTGCCGCAGTAGAGCCCCTCGGTGCCCTCGCGGACCACGACGAAGTCGACCTCGCGGCCGGCGACCACGGAGTCGGCCAACGGGGTCGGCACGCCCGGGAAGAGCCGGCTCGGGCGCAGGTTGACGTAGTGGTCGAAGGCGAAGCGCAGCTTGAGCAGCAGGCCACGTTCCAGCAGGCCGCTCGGCACGTCCTTCGCACCCGGCGCGGCGCCCACCGCACCGAGCAGGATCACGTCGGCGCCGGCCAGCTCGGCCATCGTCTCGTCGGAGAGCACCTCGCCCGTGCGCTGCCAGTGCGCGGCGCCCAGGTCGTACGGTGTGGTCTCGAAGGCGTCGGGCCCGGCCACGGCCTCCAGCACCTTCAAGCCCTCGGCGACGACCTCGGGGCCGATGCCGTCGCCCCCGATCACGGCCAGCTTCGTCTGCGTCACCGGCGCATCGTAGCCGGGGTGGTCGGGGACCCGGCCGTCGTCGTCCACCCGTCCTGATCAGTCACCCTGCGCATGACCACCACTCCACGCACCCAGAGAGAGAGCTCGTGAGCCTCGCCTTCGACCTCCGCCCGCACCCGCACCCGCGAACCGCTGAGGAGCGTGCCGCGATCCTCGTCGACCCCGGTTTCGGCGTGCACTTCACCGACCACATGGCGGTCGCCACGTGGACGTCGACGGACGGCTGGGCGGACTCGGCGATCGTCCCGTACGGACCCTTCACGCTCGACCCGGCGACCGCGGTCCTGCACTACGCGCAGGAGATCTTCGAGGGGCTCAAGGCCTACCGGCACGCCGACGGCAGCGTGTGGCTGTTCCGTCCCGACCAGAACGCCGCCAGGATGAGCCGCTCCGCGCGCCGGATGGCGCTGCCCGAGCTGGCGGAGGAGGACTTCCTCGCCAGCATCGACGCGCTGATCAGCGCCGACGAGGCCTGGGTGCCGGCCGGTGCGAGCGGCACCGGGGCGGCCTCGGAGAGCTCGGAGCAGAGCCTCTACCTGCGCCCGTTCATGTTCGCCTCAGAATCGTTCCTGGGCGTCCGCGCGTCGCGTCGCGTCACCTACTGCTGCATCGCCAGCCCGGCCGGTCCCTACTTCGCGAGCGGCGTGCACCCGGTCCGGATCTGGGTGTCCACGACCTACAACCGTTCCGGTCCCGGCGGTACCGGGGCGGCGAAGACGGGCGGCAACTACGCGTCCAGCCTGCTGGCGCAGGCCGAGGCGGCGGAGAAGGGCTTCGACCAGGTGATGTTCACCGACGCGGTGGAGCAGCGCTGGGTCGAAGAGCTGGGCGGGATGAACGTCTACCTCGTGACCGCCGACCACGAGCTGGTCACGCCCGCGCTCAGCGGGACCATCCTCGAGGGCGTCACCCGGGACTCGATCCTGACGCTCGCGCGGGAGTTCGGGCTCACCCCGGTCGAGCGGCAGATCTCGCTGTCCGAGCTGCTCGAGGGCATCGACTCCGGCTTCGTCTCCGAGGTCTTCGCCTGCGGGACCGCAGCAGTGATCACCCCCATCGGGCTGCTCGCCGACGGTGAGGGCGACCACAAGGTCGGTGCGGGGGACACGGGCGAGGTCACCAGCGCCCTGCGCAAGAACCTCCTCGACCTCCAGTACGGCCGAGCCGCCGACCCGCACGGCTGGATGCGCAGGGTCCTCTGAGCTCTGCTGCGGAATCCTGACCTCTCGTCGAGGGAAGCACCCCGGCCTGCCGCTCAGCCGGCCGGGGTGCAGCTCGTCGAGAGGTCGGGATTCAGCGGCGGCCCGGCCGCCGACGCGCAGGCGCAGGCGTGGGAGCGGCCGACCGACGGCGGTGCTGGCCTTTGCGCCCGATTGGGGCGAAGATGGCCCGGTGCTGCCCGTGGCGAACATTCTGTAGCGCGCAGAGCTCCCGCTCCGCGCGCTGAACCTCCTGACCACCAGGAGGTTTTTTTCTGCCCACCGGCAAGCCCCGCACCTCGGAGGAACACGATGGACGACCAGCTCAGGCCAGTGCCGGCCGACTTCCAGGTCTTCGACACCACGCTGCGCGACGGCTCCCAGCAGGAGGGGCTGAACCTCTCCGTCGCCGACAAGCTGGCGATCACCGGCCTGCTGGACGAGCTGGGCGTGGGGTTCATCGAGGGGGGCTGGCCGGGCGCCAACCCCGGGGACACCGCCTACTTCGCCGCCATGGCCGACGGAGCCGTCCGTCTGCGGAACGCCGAGCTCGTCGCGTTCGGCTTCACCCGCCGGGTCGGCATGCGGGCCGCGGACGACCCGCTCACGGCGGCCCTGCGGGACTCGCGCGCGCCCGTCGTCTGCGTGGTGGCCAAGAGCCACGACCGCCACGTCCAGCAGGCCCTGCGCACCACGCTCGAGGAGAACCTCGCGATGGTCCGCGACACCGTCACCCACCTCCGCTCCGGCGGCCAGCGGGTGTTCGTGGACTGCGAGCACTTCTTCGACGGCTACCGGGCGAACCGTGCGTACGCGCTCGAGGTCGTCCGCACGGCCGCCGAGGCCGGGGCTGAGGCCGTGGTGCTGTGCGACACCAACGGCGGGATGCTGCCGCCGTGGGTGGGCGAGATCGTCTCCCAGACCGCAGAGGTCACCGCCGGCTCCGGGGTGCGCCTCGGCATCCACGCGCACAACGACACGGGCTGCGCCGTCGCCAACACCCTCGCCGCCGTCGACGCCGGGGCCACGCACGTGCAGGGCACCGTGAACGGCTACGGCGAGCGCACCGGGAACGCCGAGCTGATCTCGGTGGTGGCGAACCTCGAGCTCAAGTACGGCTGGTCGCTGCTGCCTCCAGGGTCGCTGCGCGAGGCCACGCGGCTGGCCCACGCCATCGCTGAGGTCACGAACGTGCCGTCCAGCGCCCGGCAGCCGTACGTCGGCCTCAGCTCGTTCGCGCACAAGGCCGGCCTGCACGCCAGCGCGATCAAGGTCGACCCCAACCTCTACCAGCACATCGACCCGGCCGTGGTCGGCAACGACATGCGCATGCTCGTCTCCGACATGGCCGGTCGCGCGAACATCCAGATCAAGGGTTCCGAGCTCGGCTTCGACCTCTCCGACCGCGACCTCGCCGCGCGGATCACCCAGCGGGTCAAGGAGCGCGAGGCGGCGGGCTACACCTACGAGTCGGCGGACGCCAGCTTCGAGCTGCTGCTGCGCCGCGAGCTCGACCAGCTCCCCGAGTACTTCTCCGTGCGCTCCTGGCGCGTGTTCACGCAGGGCTTCCCCGGCGGCGGCGGTCCCCTGGGCGAGCACGAGAGCGACACGGAGTGCACGGTGCGGCTGACGGCCAAGGGCATCAGCCAGCGCGTCGTGGGGGAGGGCAACGGCCCGGTCAACGCGCTCGACCACGCCGTCCGCAACGCGCTGCTGCCGGCGTACCCGGTCGTCGGCGACTTCGAGCTGGCCGACTACCGCGTCCGCATCCTCGACCAGGGTCACGGCACGGACGCCACCGTGCGCGTGCTCATCCAGACCTCCGACGGACGACGGCTCTGGACCACGGTGGGCGTCGGGCAGAACGTCGTCGAGGCCTCCTGGGAGGCGCTCAGCGACGCCTACCTCTACGGGCTGCTGCACGCCGAGCACGGCGTCGCCTCGGAGGCGCCGGAGGCGACGAACCTGGCGGACGCCGATCTCGAGCGGTTCACCTCCGACACCTCGGCGGAGCACGCGGGCCAGGCCTGACGCCCGCCTGACCACCGTGCCGCCTGACCACCGTGCCGCCTGCCCGACCCGGTGAGCCGGCCCGGGGCTCGACCGGTGCGTCGAAGGGGAACCCCTCGCGGCCCGTCGCCGGCAGGGCCTGCTGCATCGTGGCGTAGGCGGGCGCCACCAGCGCAGGGTCGGCCTCGGGGTCCTGCCCGGTCGCGGTGGCCAGGTCCCAGCCGTGGGTGAGGTTCTCGGCGAGGTAGACGCCCAGCACGACCGACCCGGGTACGCGGCCGAACGGCGCCTCGAGGTGCTGTCCGCCCACGCCGCGGTCGCCGCACTCGGCGGCTTCGGCGGGGCGGTGCGGGTGCTCGACCCGCCCGAGGTCGTGGCCCACCTGGTGCGCAGCCTCGGCGACGCGGCTGCCCGCTACGTCGAGCCGGGGGCCTGACCGACCCCCAGGAACGCGCGCAGCGGCTCCACGCCGCGCACCTCGACGGGCTCGTTGCGGACGAGGTCGTCCGGCTGCAGCCGCAGCTCGGCGTGCAGGGCCAGTCGGCCCTCGCGCGCCACCCGACGGGTGTCGGTGTGGCGGTAGCCCACCTTGCGGCTCACCGCCAGCGAGGCCGGGTTGTCGAGGAACGCGCCGGAGGTCACCTCGGCCGCCCCGAGGTGGTCGACGAGCAGGGTGCAGACCGCCTGGCGCATCCGCGTCCCGGTGCCGCGGCCCTGGTGCCGCAACCCCAGCCACGACCCGGTCTCGACCGTTCGCGTGACGGCGTAGTCCTTGGCGCGGAACCCCTGCGCCCCGACCAGCTCGCCACCTACCCGCACGGCGAGGTCGAGGCGGAGGTCGGCCGGTGTCGACGTCGCGCGCTGGCCCCAGTGGAACTGCGCGAGCTGCCGCGGCAGGTCGGCCGGGTCGGCGCGGGTCCAGGGCACGTCGAACGGCATCACGTCCGGCTCGTGCACACCTGCGCGGACGAGGTCGACCAGCCCGGGCAGGTCCTCGTCGCTGACCGGCGTCAGGGTCAGGTCGCCGCTGCGCACGACGAGGCCGAAGGGCGGCCAGAGCTCGCTGGGGCTGGTCATCGTCCGAGCCTCGCCCACGCGCCCGGATCCTGTCGACCGCTTTGCGTTTCTGTTCCCCTGCGTCGGTCGAAGCCGCACCGCGGGGGGCTCAGAACGCGGGGAGAGGCTCGGGGACCTGCGCGGGACGTCAGTCGATCCGGTCGATCACCATCGGCCGTGGCTCGACCGGCCCGGGGCCGATGTCGAACCCGCCCTCGAGGGCGGCGAACGCCCGCTCGAACCGTTCCGGGGTGTCCGTGTGCAGCGTGAGCAGCGGCTCGCCCTCCCGGACCTGGTCGCCCACCCCGGCGTGCCAGGTCACCCCCGCGGCCGCCTGCACCGCGTCGCCGGGTCGGGCACGGCCGGCACCCAGCCGCCAGGCGGCCAGGCCGACGGCCATCGCGTCCAAGCGGGTGAGGGTGCCGGTCGCGGACGCCAGCACGTCCTGGGTCGCCTCGGCCCGCGGCAGCGGGGCGTCCGGGTCCCCGCCCTGGGCGCTGATCATCGCCCGCCAGGAGTCGTACGCCCGCCCGTCCGCCAGCGCGTCGGCGGGGTCGACGTCGCTGCGACCGGCCGCGGCGAGCATCTCGCGCGCGAGCGCCAGGGTGAGCTCGACGACGTCCGTCGGGCCGCCGCCCTGCAGGACCTCGAGCGACTCCGCCACCTCGACGGCGTTCCCGGCGCTGCGGCCGAGCGGGGTGTCCATCCGGGTGAGCAGCGCGACCGTCGTGACCCCGGCGTCGGTGCCGAGCGCCACCATCGTCTCGGCCAGCTCGCGCGCCGACGACTCGTCCTTCATGAACGCGCCGGCGCCCACCTTGACGTCGAGGACCAGCGCGCCGGTGCCCTCGGCGATCTTCTTGCTCATGATCGAGGAGGCGATCAGCGCGACCGACTCGACGGTGCCCGTGACGTCGCGCAGCGCGTACAGCTTGGCGTCCGCGGGCGCGAGCCCGGAGCCGGCCGCGCAGACCACCGCCCCGACGTCCTCCAGCTGGGCGAGCATCTCCGCGTTCGTCAGCGAGGCCCGCCAGCCGGGTATCGCCTCGAGCTTGTCGAGCGTGCCGCCCGTGTGGCCGAGCCCCCGACCGGACAGCTGGGGGACCGCGACCCCGCAGGCGGCGACGAGCGGTGCGAGCGGCAGGGTGATCTTGTCGCCCACCCCGCCGGTGGAGTGCTTGTCCGCCGTCGGCCGCGAGAGGCCGGAGAAGTCGAGCCGCTCGCCCGACGCGATCATCGCGGCCGTCCAGCGGCTCAGCTCGGTGCGGTCGAGCCCGCGCAGCAGCACCGCCATCGCGAGCGCCGACATCTGCTGCTCGGCGACCTCGCCGACGGTGTAGGCGGCGATCACCCAGTCGATCTCCGCGGCGCCGAGCCGGCCGCCGTCGCGCTTGGTCTTGATCAGGTCCACCACGTCGTATGCCGCCACCCCAGACAGTGTGCCGACGTCGTGGGGGAGGGCGACCCCCGGGCGGCTCGATAGGCTGGCCGCCATGCGCATCGCCCGTTTCGCCGCTGACGGCGACCCTCAGTACGGAGTCGTCGAGCTCACCGAGGACGGGGGCCGCCACCCCGGCACCGTCTCCGTCCTGACCGGCGACCCGATCGCCCAGCCCGTCCAGCTGACCGGCGAGCGCCGCGAGCTCGAGTCGGTGCGGCTGCTGGCGCCGGTCATCCCCCGCAGCAAGGTGGTCGCGGTCGGCAAGAACTACGCCGCCCACGCCGCCGAGATGGGTGGCGAGGTGCCCAAGACCCCGCTGACCTTCTTCAAGCCCAACACCTCGGTGATCGGGCCGGGCGAGCCGATCATCTACCCGTCGACGACCCAGCACCTCTCGTACGAGGGTGAGCTCGCGGTCGTCATCGGCCGCATCTGCCGCGAGGTCCCGGTCGACCGGGTGAAGGACGTGATCTTCGGTTACACGGTGGCCAACGACGTCACCGCCCGCGACCTGCAGGCCAGCGACGGCCAGTGGGCGCGGGCCAAGGGCTACGACACGTTCTGCCCGCTCGGGCCGTGGATCACCACCCACCAGAGCCTCGCGGAGGTCGGCGACCTGCGGCTGACGACCACGCTGGACGGCGTCGTGGTGCAGGACGGGACGACCTCCGACCTGGTGCTCTCGGTCGCCGAGGTCGTCGCCTTCATCTCCTCGTACACGACCCTGCTGCCCGGCGACGTGATCCTGACCGGCACCCCGGAGGGCGTCGGGCCGATGCTGCCGGGCCAGGAGGTGACCGTGACCGTCGAGGGCATCGGGTCGCTCACCAACATCGTCGCCAGCGACCGCAGCACAGCCAGCGACCGCAGCACAGCCAGCGACCGCAGCACAGCCAGCGACCGCAGCACAGCCGACGACCGCAGCGGGGACACCAGCACCACCTCTGAGAAGGACGACGCGTGACCACGGGACCGAACGCCAGCGCCAGCCCGAACGACGCGGACCTGACCGGGCCCGAGGAGAGCGGGCCCAGCCCCGACCAGCCGCTGCGCGCGCCGCGCGACGACGCCCGGGTGCTGGGCGATCTCGCACCCGAGCAGGTGCGCGTGCGCTTCCCGCCGTCGCCCACCGGCAACCTGCACGTCGGGAACGTCCGCAGCGCGCTGTTCAACTGGGTCTTCGCACGCCACTACGGCGGCACGTTCGTGCTGCGGGTCGAGGACACTGACGCCGGGCGCAACCTGGCCGAGTCCTACCAGGTGCTCTACGACTCCCTCGGCTGGCTCGGCCTCGACTGGGACGAGGGTCCGGGGGTCGGCGGGCCGTACGCGCCCTACATCCAGAGCGAGCGGGGCGAGATCTACCGCGACGTCGCCACGCGGCTGCTCGGGTCCGGAGCGGCGTACCGCTGCTACTGCACGCGCGAGGAGATCGAGGCGCGCGAGGCCGCCCGGCCCAAGGGCGTGCCGTCGGGCTACGACGGCTACTGCCGCACCCTGCCGGCGGAGCGCGTGGAGCACCTGGAAGCGGTCGGAGCGCCGTCCGTCGTGCGCATGCGGGTCCCCGACGACGACATCGTCTTCGACGACCTCGTCCGCGGCGAGGTCCGCTTCGCCGCCGAGCACGTGCCCGACTACGTCCTGGTCCGGGCCAACGGCGAGCCGCTCTACACCCTCGTCAACCCGGTGGACGACGCCCTCATGGAGATCACGCACGTCCTCCGCGGCGAGGACCTGCTGCCGTCGACGCCGCGCCAGGTCGTGCTCTACGAGGCGCTGGCCCGCATCGGCGTCGGCGCCGGGCGGACGCCACGCTTCGGGCACCTGCCGACCGTCCTCGGCGAGGGCAACCGCCGCCTGTCCAAGCGGGACAAGGGTGCTGGGCTCGCCGAGTACCGCGAGCAGGGCTACCTGCCCGAGGGGCTGCTGAACTACCTGGCGCTGCTCGGCTGGTCGATCGCCGAGGACCGCGACGTCTTCACCCTCGCCGAGATGGTCGAGGCGTTCGACATCCTGCGCGTGAACGCGAACCCGGCCCGCTTCGACCCGCGCAAGTGCGAGGCGATCAACGCCTCGCACATCCGACTGCTCGGGACCGACGAGCTGACCGCAGCGCTGGTGCCGTACTTCGTCACAGGCGGCCTGGTCGCCGACCCGCCGACGCCGGAGCAGCACGCGCTGCTCGCCGCCGTCACCCCGCTGGTCCAGGAACGCATCCAGACCCTCTCCGAGGCGGTCGGGCTCGTGGCGTTCCTGTTCGTGGGCGACGACGACCTGGTGGTCGAGGACGGTCTGCTCGGCGCGACGTCCGGTGCCGCGCTCAGCGCCGCGCACGACGCCCTGGCCGGGCTGGAGGCGTTCGACGCGTCGTCGATCGAGGCGGCGCTGCGGGCGGCGCTCGTCGACGGCCTGGGGCTCAAGCCGCGCCTTGCCTTCGGCCCCGTCCGGGCCGCCGTCACCGGCCGCAAGATCTCGCCGCCGCTGTTCGAGTCGCTCGAGCTGCTCGGGAGGTCGTCGGCCCTGTCCCGGGTCGCCGCGGCCTCAGCACGGCTCGGCGGGTCCGAGGCCGCCGACCGCACGGCGCGCTGACGTGGCCTCGGGAAGCATCCGCCCGCGGCCGCCCCAGCGCTCCGGGAACCCGGCCGTACGCGGCGGTGCGCAGCCGCCGCGCACCACGGCCAAGCGGCCGGTCGGGCCGCCGCCCAAGGAGTTCGTGCCGGGCCTGCTGCCCGCTGACGGCGTCGCGTACCCGCTGTCCCTGCGCAACTCCGAGACCGTCTGGTGGCGCTCGGTGCTGGGCGCGATCTTCGGGCTCTCGCTCTACCTGCTGCTGGTCACCCTCGTCAGCCAGGTGGTCGTCCGGGTCTCGTGGATCCTCTCCCACCCCGTGGACTACCGCACGTACTACGCGCAGGCGCAGGCGTACGAGCGACCGGTCGGCCTCTTCGCCGCGAACCTGGGGATCGCGACGCTGATCCCGATCTCGCTCGCACTCGTGCTGGTCATCCACCACGCCCGGACGCACTGGCTGTTCTCCGTGCGGCCCGGCGTGCGCTGGCGCTACCTGCTGGCCTGCCTGGGGGTGTCGGCCGTGGTGTTCGTCGGGATCCAGGTGGTCATCGAGCTGTACGCGCCCTCGGGCCGGGTGGCCCCGCAGCCCGGCTTCTGGTTGTTCCTCGCGGTCATCGTGCTGACGTCGCCCGTGCAGGCGGCGGCGGAGGAGATCTTCTTCCGCGGCTACCTGATGCAGGCGCTCGGCAGCGCCGTCGCTCGGCCGTGGTTCGGGGTCGCGACCTCGGCGCTGGTCTTCGCGCTGCTGCACGGCACCCAGAACCTCGCGCTCTTCGTCAACCGGCTCGCCTTCGGACTGCTGGCCGGGCTGCTCGTCTGGTTGGTCGGTGGCCTCGAGGCCGGCGTCGCCGCGCACATCCTGAACAACCTCGTGGCCTTCGGCTGGGCCGGCCTGACGACCGGTATCGCGGCGCTGCGGACGGTGCAGTCACTCAGCTGGACGCAGTCGGGGATCCAGATCCTCGCCTTCGTCGTGTGCGCCGCGCTGACGCTGCTGGTGGCCCGTCTGATGCGGCTCCGGACCCGGGTCGACCTGTCCGCGCCCGGGGTCACGTCGCGAGTGTGACGCCCTGAACACGCCGCCGGTTTGAGTGCAGGCGCCGCTCTCCGGTAGTGTTCTTCCTCGTGCCCCCGGCAGGGGGTGTGCATCACGATCGGGTCATCCAACTCGCTCGAGATGGGGTATGGGGTAATTGGCAGCCCGGCTGATTCTGGTTCAGTTAGTCTAGGTTCGAGTCCTAGTACCCCAGCGCAGGACAAGCTAGGGCCCCGTTGTGTAGCGGCCTAGCACGCCGCCCTCTCAAGGCGGTAGCGCGGGTTCGAATCCCGTCGGGGCTACTTCTTCAAACCGGTTCTCACTAGGGCGAGCGCTGAGTGAGAGCATTTCGTCCCTATCCTTCTCTGGGGACTGGGACTCTTTCGGGACTCACCTCTGCTCCCGGCCGGCGTTGCCACAGCGCTACCTCTTGGTCATCTGGACAGGCGCCGCGGTTGTGGCGAGCGACCTCGCCTACGCAGGTGAGGTGTCGATCCAGCGCCCCCCGGTGATCGTGGGGACAGTGCGAGGCGCTTCTGGCAGGGCCGGACGACCTCCCCACGTCGGCCGCGGGCCTGGGCTGGAGGTGGTGGTCGGTGTCCGACGACATCGAGCGGCTGCTCACGATTAACGAGCTCTCGAGGATGCTCGGCATCCCCGTGGACACGCTGTATGGCTGGCGGCACCGGGGCGAAGGACGACAGGGATACCGGATCGGTCGCCACGTCCGCTACAGGCGGGCCGTCGTTTGAATTGTGGCTGGCAAGCAGGCTGGACGCCCGAGGCGGCTAGCTGATGGCGTACATCGAGCGCCGGGTGAGTCGCCGCCGCGACGCGAGCGGCCGGACGCGCGAGCACGTCCGCTACAAGGTCCGGTACCGAGACTCGTCGGGTAAGGCGCACAGCGAGACCGTCTCCCGACGTGCCGACGCCGAACGCCGGAAGGCCGAGGTCGACCTCGGACACAGCACCTGGCAGGACCCCAAGCGTGGCGAGGTGCTGCTGCAGCAGTGGGTGAGCGAGTGGCTCCCGACGCGTCACGACCTGCGAGCTACGACGAAGGCGCGACTCGAACAGACGATGGCGAAGCAGGTCCTTCCGCGCTTCGGCAGCGCACCCCTCGGCAGGATCACGAACGGCGAGATCCGTCGCTGGGTCTCGGACCTGCTGGCCGACGGTCTGTCGGCTGCGTCGACCCGCAAGGCGGTCTTCGCGCTGCGTCAGACCTTGGAGGCGGCCGTCTCAGATGGCCGGATATCGCACAACCCGGCGGACAAGGTGCCGCTTCCGACCGAGCGGCAGAAGCGTGCCAGGTACCTGAGCCAGCAGGAGGTCGGACGACTGGTCTCCGAACTGTCCGAGCGTGACCAGGCGCTCGTGCTGATTGGGGCCTACGGGGGTCTGCGATGGGGTGAGGCCGCAGGGCTGC
>Ga0210040_10000777_pt1 | contig 51279 bp, 23 predicted proteins | sample CryGeyCG12114_NA_FD_185462 | JGI IMG/M metagenome (GOLD analysis project Ga0210040, IMG submission 185462) | Groundwater microbial communities from aquifer - Crystal Geyser CG19_WC_8/21/14_NA (SPAdes) (version 2) | ecosystem: Environmental > Aquatic > Deep subsurface > Groundwater | place: USA...
TTCAGTCAGTTGCTGCTTGGCATCCAGGCGAGCAACATCTCTGGCAATCCACAGTGCTGAGCCTTTCCGGCACTGTTGGGCTGGAGATCCAGCAATCCACAGTGCTGAGCTTTTCCGGCACTGTTGGGCTGGGGTAAATCCGACCATCCACGTGGCTGACGTCATTCCGGCCATGTATGGGTCTGGTATATAGAGCGGGTATAGCCAAACCATAGGTGCCAGGTATACAGGGTTTTTTCAGGTATGCCACTTCCTACCTATGTACAGCCATAGATAGTTTGCTAGCATATACTGTTGTCTTTGTTGTTACTTATTATGCATTATAGGAGGCGCTTTACTTTTGCATATAACTATATATTAGCGTGGGCTATTTGCATATATACGTAGTATGTACATTCATATTATACTATCATCATTCAATATGGCAATATATTTAGTATCATGCATATTACTATTAAGGCAAGCAAAACTATAGTTGGTTAGTTAGTAGCGTATTTGAGTAGGCAGAAAATACGTTACAGAATGATTACATATCTTTGTGTTCATTCAAGCAGCTGCTTGTTAAAAGTTTCCATTTATTTTCTCCCGTCAAGTAGCCTTCTTAACTCATGTGGACAAAGTTACATAAAGATTCTCAAAATTTGCTGGGACGCGATAACATGGAGGCTTTTATGCGTTTGTATGTATTCGACAAACTATTTAAGTTTGGGAACGCTGTACACACCAGACAGGACAAGTTTCAAAGCAAACGTTTGTACCGTCTAGTGAATTAAAGTTGCACCATTGGGATGAGACACGAGTCGTAAAAATTGCAAATTGCCAAACTTGCTCGTTTCCCTTCCTTCAACTGAACAAGATAAGGGTGCAGAGTTTATATGAGTCGGCTTAAATGAATTGCTGTCCATACTTGTGTCAATGGTTCAACTTTTCCATTCAGTAGAAAGTTCATTTCTCAATTACTCCTCACTCACAATGAAGTACTGAAATTAGGTGTAGAAGTTTTTCCTTGTAATATAGCACAAATGAAGCTTGGGATTCTTAATATGAACTCCAAAACATTAGCTCCCTTAATTTTCCGGATTTTTTCCATGTTTTTCTACAAGAAAAATAGAATATTGATTCTTGAATTCCAAAATTAGTTTCACCAACTCCTCGCGGCATACGTAAACTTGAGTGTTTGGAATCAATATTTCCAGGAATTTTTGTAGGCACTCTGCTTAGAAATAGACAAAACTATTTCTTTAATCAAAACTCCGCCATCCATAACACCTCATTGTCAGTCAATGTCAGTGATCAAATCATCACTGCAAAAATTCAGAATTAAAGTGCTCTAGCATTTCTGTTATACAACAACTAGACGAACAGATTGAAGGTTTCCCTATATATGACTGAGATATCATGGAAGGAAATGATGGAAAAACTATTTTATAGCCTAATCTCTTAACTCTACAAAAATCAGGTCATGGATTTGAAATTTTTTTCAATACAGTCACCGTTCGCCTACATTTCGACCCAAGAATTACAGGCTGTTGATGAATATTGAATGGGCCAAGTGATAAAGACAGCCATTGTGCAAATGACATATTCATCATCATGTTCGCTTTAAAGCACTCTTATTCAAATTCTTGTTATCTCATTCCTCTGAAAGAATCATGTACTGAGAAGATGTCGAGAAAAAATGAGAACGCGAGATGAAATTGTATTTGAACAACGAGAAAAGCACACAACAGATGCTTCAATCTTCTTGCTCTCATTTCGAAAGAGGAGGAGTGAGCTCGTTAGAATGAAAATAAGTGTACTACAATCCCTGCATTTGAACACCACCTTATCCAATGTATTCCAAATGTTTTTAATCTAACGAACTACTACGAACTTACGATGACTTTTTTCGTCTTGTGTGAATTTTTTTTTTTTTTTTTTGTAGGTAAGTTTTATAAGACTTATAGTGTCGTCAGAGGTGTTGTATAACTCGCTGAGCAATAATTAGACGATAGCACAAGCAATGACAATAACAAAATAATAATATTTATTTGCATCGGCACAATATTATTAGAAGCGCCCAAAACTTCTGGAACGACTAACTCTACGATTTCATATCGAGAAATGGCCCTCATAATTGATAAACTTAACCTAGAATGTTAGCTGATACGATGACTTATTCGCAAATTATTCAGAAGAATATAATATATAAAAGTAGAGACTGTAGTACAACTGAATACACAGAACTCACTAAAAGTCATCCTTCATTGCACATATATTTACAAGCTAATATCTTTAAGCACAAAAACACAATATTCATCCCGACAGGAACCCTGTCGAATTTTCTGAGAATTGGTGGAGACAAGACTCTTAAGTGTTATATTGCGAGGCTGTCAGGACTAGGGCCCTGTTTGTTGTCCCAACATAGTGCGTGCAGGCAGATATCGCACCAAAACCAAGTGAAAGTTTGCATGTTTCTGATCATCACTAACTAACTATATAGTGTGATAGCATAAATGTGATAGTCTACGCACTATACATGTGGGGCATGGTTTCACTCCTTTTATTACTAGGACTGAGTGGCTTGGCTACGGACGGTGTGTGTGTGTGTGTTGCTGCACGCGTTCCATTTATCGATTTCCAAGAAAGAAAGGAGGCTGGATCTCCATGCACAAAGTGCTCTAGATTGTGTGCCTACAGTAACTGACTGGAGAGCTCAAATTTTGGGGAAACCATGCTGGTAAATTCAGTGCTGTAGTCCTAGCATATCCAACTAGCGTTCACTTTGTGCTTTTCCCAAGAGTTAATGCTTTCTCCTGTGATCTACATGTGAGAAACTAATCTTGTAGTGTAAAATAAAGTATATGCTTCAAACTTTGTTAGCGAAAATCTGATGGATAAAGAGCACCATGTTATGAATTTTTATGGCTTAAAAAATGATTTCTTATTCCCCTTGAGATTGATTAAAGAGCATGGAAATATTTGGATAATATTTAATCATTGTAGCATGAAAATATTTGGATCATACTTAATTATTGTAGCACGAAGTACATTAATATACAGTGTAGACAAACTACGTTTGAGTGTTTGATCTACAGTAAGCGTTTTTTCATTTTAATTGACATTTGAGATATTGAGTGAAAACTTTAATACTCTCTTCGAGGCTGGCCAAACTATTAACTAACTGAAAGTACTAGTTACAAATGAGTTCTCCATGGTTGTACATAGATAAGAGATGAGAAATGATTCCCGTCAAGTTGTTTACCACTAATTGTTTGTGTTTCAAATTTGTAGCTTGGTGATTCCTGTCCACATGGAGATAAATAAGCTTTCTCCTACTTGTGCAAGTAAACTCATAATAATAATTGTTAAAAATATTCCAACAAACAAATTACATCAGCTTTTTTAGGCTATTGCACTAGTTTAATCACTTAGGCTCGCAATTTAGTAATAGTTTGTGTTTTGCAAGGCCAGCGCTGCTATGTGTACAAGACTGACAAGGAAGATAAGAATATAGTTTTGATCCTTTCAACATGAATTGTGCAAAAGACGACTGAAAAGAAGACAAGACAATGCATAAAGTGACACGTAATGTAATGCCCACAGTTGGAGGACCCGTGTCTTTCCACGGATGTTTATAAAATGGGAAAGTAGAGCAAACTCCGCTCTCATGGTTCTCTGCACTAGCAAGTTTTCACTCTTATTTTTCTTACCCTTTTATACAGTAAGCACAGTGCTGTAGTGGTAGTCAGCAACTCTCATTTTAAATAAAACTTTGTCGTTTAGAAGAGCGAATGCTGAAATTGAAGCCCCTTGTTGTCATAAATGAGTAACGTAACGTACTTTTAGACTCTTGTTGACAGAGCCATAGGGTATGAATTATTTACTCAGACTATATGAAGCGAAACATAAACTTAAGCAAGAACTCCAAAACTTCTAACTAGTTGTTCAAAGTCATGGGATAAAAGCCTTTTTGCTCAGTTAAAGCACGTGTTTGGGTTAATGAGATGCATAAAATAAGCATGAATAAACGGGCTATTTCGTTGCACGCTTTATATATTCCTCCCTGTGGCTAAATATATATACATAAGGCTCAATGCGTTTACTTACGCTGCTGAAAACTCTCGCATAATCTTATTTGTGTCATTACAAAAAATTCTCAAGTTCTGACCTTATACTCACATTATATATTATTCATATATTATATTTTAAGCCTCGTGTTTCTGTAAGCAACTAACCATTGAATTGAAACGTTTAAAAGTGCTATTCATTTTCTTCGTGATTTTTGTCATTAGAGAACTGTATAATATGCATACAAAAGTCATTGCTAATGACTATGTGGCATGATGAAGGATTTGGAATGAGACTATTGCACCTTCCCTGAAAACATTTCATTGTCCTCCTTCTGAGAAGAAAATTGCATGAGCAAACTTCCCCAAAATAATTTGTTGCTTGTTAAAAGCATCTGGGTATTATTTACTAGCCTGCAACGCTGAATAAAGTCCATGCCAAATCATAGGGAAATATCGGATTTTACGTCATTTACGCCACACGACCTAACCGTCAGTCAGTCAGCTAACTTTGCAACACAGTAAGTGTCGGTCAATGGACCTGCACACTACAGTAACTATAATGAAAGCGTTAGTGTTAGTGACAACGGCACTTTCTTTCTATGCTTTCACAAAAAAGTTGGATTGTGTCCGTGCAATGCATGTAGTGGGGGAGTCCTTTTAGTTGTAGCTGTGATTTTTTTCGGTGAAAGTCAATAACCTCGTATCATCGTTTGTTGCCTTAGACCTAAAAAATTACAGTGCTGAGAACTTTCTCCTATAGAGTAGGGAACAATTTTGTGAACACTGGAACTTGTGTTCACAAGTGGGTGAAGAATAGGATGCATATATAATGTTAATGTGACAAGGATTGTGCAAATACACTGTTAAAATGGAGATCATCATTCTAATAAATATGAGTAATATTGCCAATTTTTATAGTTTGGCGAGAGTTTTGCAAAATCCTATGAGCTAAGTGCATTTCTAAAAAGGTAGTTGAACAGTTATGGCTGAATCAGTTTATAATTAACTTGTTAAAATTTTTGCGCTGCTTCCTTATTCTTATTCGATATTCGTTTATGATAGTCTGCTTATTACGTAGTGGCAGCTACATTTTTGAAACGCTCTGTCAGTCACGTCCGTCCATTTGCAGCATAACTCACCAACGGCTCAACGATTGATTTGAAATTATGTTACATATTTAGACTTGAGAACATTTGTATAGTTCAGTTTTGTCCTCCAGGAACAAAATTGAACAACTATTTATTTCCTTGAAGTTAGAAGATTATAAATTTTAAATGCTTTCATAAACAATAAATTATTGGTGCTGAATGTAATGACATTTAACACATGAATTTGGGTTTCCAAGTGCAAAAATGAGCGAAATCTGGGAAATCGTGTAGTACGGTTTGTTTGTAAGTTAAACATGAAATTACCAAATATTTGCTACCTAATAATGCTGATTTCGAGTCTGACAAATAACAACTAAAGTTTAAGCACTTATATTAAGTATAGTATAGTACATAAAGTATAAAGTTTAAGCACAATATTTGAATTTCTAACTTCAGGTGAATCAGTTTTTACAATACATAGATGCTTTTTTACTTTTCTACCGCAACATACTTGTAACTGAAACTATTTTACATGCATTCATCTTATTTTTTATTTGTTCATGAAATAAGAAATTTAATCAATTTTTTGTAAAATGAAAATAGTAATATGTAATTACTTTAATTACTTTATTTAATTACAAGAAGCTAGGTCAATATGCTTTTGCATGTCGCAGTATGCATTATTTTTTCGTTCCTGGCATTGTAGAGTTATATAAAAAGACAATATTTTTGCCAGTAAGCTACCCCCATGTGCACTCATGACCTCTATAGTAAACACTTAGTCAGTGATGTGCGAAAATAGGCTGAGCTTACTGCCAAAAACATTGATTTACTTTTATGATTAAATAAAAAAATCTTGAATAACTCATGTATTATAAAATCGATCAACTTCAAAGTGGGTATTTACAAATTGAAGAACACGCCAAATAATAAAGAATAGAAAAAAGGACAAATAAGTATGTTCTCAATATGCAATGCACTACTTTTTTAATGTCCACTAGCTATAGTTTATTATTTATGTTGCGGTAGTTTACATATTCGAAAAGTTCGGTCAGTCAATTCCGCCCGTTCGTCAGCAGCATAGCATGGAGTTATATTGACCAGTTATATATCCAGGTAATGGACACCAGAATGATTAAAATGACAGCTTACAGCCAGTATTTAAAAAAATTTTAAACGTCTTTTATTCTTAGGCTAGGCTATTTATCTTGATGCAACAAGGTAACAGTCATGTGAGGTAAAAGCCCTATTAAAGTACTTTGATCAGTTTGATGGATGCTATATTCAAAAATCTTGATAGGGTTGAGTGTGCCACCTATAGGGAAGTTACAACTCTTTTACAGCTGTAATACATGAAAACCTTGCTAGGTGATACTGCATAAGTGCAGTACGTTCCAAACAAAACCAAGGAAATTCAAACAACTTTATAAAAAGTATTTGACTTTTTGAGGCCTAGAAACGTTTATCACGAGTATACAATTGGTATGGTGCAAACACCGAGTATGTAGGTAGACAAGCTAGACTTAAACCTGTCTAAACATCGATGAATTCAATTTTTATGAAGAAAATTTTAGTATTTACTGCATTTTTAAAGTATCTTGAAGTAAGAGTTACGTTTATTAATATTTTTTGATTTTTTGCTCTGTTACTTACGGCAGAGAGCTAAATTCATTAAGCTTCAGTTGTGTGCCTGATTCGAGCGAGACCCGTACAAGCGTAAATATTCTTTCTGCAATAAATATTTCAACAGCAAATCATCCCTTCATTTTGAAAGCAAAAAATGCACTCAGCAGTTTAAAAAATCAAAATCAAAACTTTTAAACAAAGTAAAAAGAAAGTTAAGGTTTTTGGTGGGGACCACTGCCATATCTTTCTATGTTTGGTAACTAAATATAAAATTTTCTTTTCCATCAAATAATAAACTATTACTGTGGCTTTTTATAAAAATTTACTAGAAAAAAACCGAAGAAACTGTTCGCTTTAAAAAATACTTGCCTGACATATTTTCACATTATGGATACGGACAGATCATCGTTCCCTATTCCAATGTATGAAGAGTCTCTCTGAGAGCCGGAGTGATACACGGTTATTGGTGTCAAAAATCTTTGGAATATTTTCTGTTGAACCCGTCGTATTTCTTAGTCCGTGATAATAGCCAGTAATCGGTGAATTGGGCGTATGTCAATGCCCACTCTGTTTATTCATTTATTTGCATTAATCTGCAACGAATATATACATGAATTTTTGTGACTGGTGATGTGATGCTCTTTGGATTCGCAATCGTTCTCATGGTCCAGGAATGATGACGAGTATTTTTGCCGCTGTTTATGGCATTTAATTGGATGAGCAACAATTTGAATTGGCGATGATGCCCTGTTGTTATCAACGCCACTTTTCACTCAGTTGCAAGGTTGCAAATGATTAGGTCAACTGGAAAGAAATGACGGTTCAATTTCTGAAGCTGAAATTGAAATTGAATTTTTAAGTTCAGTCCTATTGTAAATTCCATTTAAGATTCGCACTTTTAGACAAAAAGGTATATTAAATGTATGCCATTGCAAAAGCTAATGATATGTAAAATATAGTAAATGATGATGATCTATCGAACTGGCACTTTATTTAGCATTTAAACATCGGTCCCTCACTTTGTTGTCAACCTGATTAATTTTGTGGATATTGATTGCAGTACGTTCCGAACAAAACCAAGAAATTCGGACAACTGTATAATATGCGTACAAAAGTCATTGCTAATGACTATGTGGCATGATGAAGGATTTGGAATGAGACTGTTGCACCTTCTTTGAAAACATTTCATTGTCCTCCTTCTACGAAGCAAATTGGAGGAGCAAACTTCCCCTAAATAGTTTGTTGCTTGTTGAAAAGCATCTGAGTATTGCTTGCCTGCAACGCTGAAGTCCATGCCAAATCATAGGGAAATATCAGATTTTTACAAAATGGACCCAGATGATGACTTGAATAAAAAGCGGAACGGGATATCCAAAATTAGAGATTTGATAAGAAGGCAAAGACAAGAGTCAGACGGCGGATGTGTAGATGACAGCTCAGAGCTAGATTTTATTTATGATGACGCTGATACCTACGCAAATGAAATATCTGAGCTTTACAGCTACACAGAAGTTCCAGAGTTTCGTAAAAATGTGGCTGCTTATGAGTCCATCATGGGTCGTCTGGGGATTCCAAACCAGTGGCAGAAACTCAGCCCAGAACTTCGGAATTCGGCAATTGCTAGGATTCTCAACTACCTGGAGCTTTCCAATCGATCGCTTCGTGCGGAGGCAGCTCTTGCACTATTATATATTTCCCAAGTAAGAAAATTTGATGCATAATATATTTACTGAATTCTCTGTCAAATAGGTTACCTCGTTCACTCATTTAATTTGAATTATTTTTAGGGGTGTTGGAACGAAATTCAGTCTGACCAAGAGCAGCAAGATTGGACCCGGTATAACGTTGCCTTGTTGCTGAAAAATGGCATTTTTCATGCACTTGTAGATCTACTTAGTTTGGAAATTGAGTATGCATCTATGAATTTAAATCTAAAGCTATTTTCCGTGAGCTCCCCACTTCCATTATGAGCACTGCATTTACTCCTTGTATTCATTTACTTTAGATCAAGCTCGGTTAGAAAACCGGCTGTCAGTCTTGCGGATTCTTCTGAATTGAGAGTCATTTTAAGTACCCTGTACACTGTTGTAGAAACTGTGCGAGTCCCTGTTAACGAAAGTAACAAGGAACAATATGAAGAACTTGCAGCCACATTTAAAGCTGAATTAAGTAAGTGAAAATTCATGAATTATGGTATGCTTGCTAATTGCTATGAACAACTGAACTGACTTTGACGATGTCTCAGCTGATACTTTACTCTACTTTTTACTTACGCTTATGTACTTTAGAAAAATATTATTTATTTCTACGATTTATTAATTGTAATGTATGCGCAATCCTCCAGGTCAACCTATAGGAGACGAGTTATTAGCTATCAAATTACTTAATATGGTTACCCGATTTTGTGGTGGCACTGCATCTCATTTTCCTATAAAGAAAGTGTTGCTTCTACTATGGAAAATCCTTGTGATATCAGTAGGTGGAATTGAAGAATTAAGAGATCTAAAAGGTAATTTTAACTTTCATTAGAAAAAAAAAACATTTTGTTTGACAAGCGTTTGTAAGTTTTGTAACGTTCTCGTTTTCGTATGTGACAATATCTTTGAAACTTAGAAAATTGATAAATGGAATGGATAATTTATGTTCAGTGCTTTCTGTGAAATTATTTTGCAGAGTCAGGTAGAGCAAAAGCTGGACTTTCGGCTATGAAAGAAGATACATTAGAAGTTTCCAGGACTATGCGTGCCGCGTCGCCTCCCGCTAGTGCTAGTGATCTCTTGGATACCCAAAACGAAAGGAGAAATATGAGACCGTTGAGACGGGTGAGTATATTTTCCTCTGTTTTTTTATTTGTGGCTATATTGAGTAAATATTAATAAAGAATCATTTATTCCAGATTTTGATTAAACAAAGTAGCTTGGATGACGCTGCCACTCTTGAACTAGAAATGAATGATCAACTAGAAGATGAAATGAAGGAAATTGAAGAAAGGCGTGCTATGGAAGAATCAGGAGAATTGCCACAACCGCCGTCTCCCCGCCCTTTAACGCCAATGGCAGCAAAAAATAAAGGTAATCAATCAATAAAATTAAGCAATTTTCAAAGAACGTACTTCTATTTTGTCAGTGTAGATTATTTCATAGATGAAAGGTATTGAACAAGCTTACCACTGCCCTTGATCTAATTCAATTATTGTTTGATTTAAAAAAAAATGGTCTATAATTACTTTTTCAAGGCTTACCTTGGACCCCTAAAGTGCGGCAGAAAGATTTGGAAGCATTTTTGAATAACTCTCGGATGAAGTTTGTTGGTTATCTTATTCAAGATGATCATGACACTTTAGCTGGACTTCCTGCTCCTATACATGAAGGTGTAAAAGTATTAAAAGATGTAAGTTGTTTCCAAGTTTACTAATTGTTGAAAGTCTCACTGATTTGAAAGGTGTAGTGACATTTTCTATCACCTTCATTATTAAAATTGGTGTTGTTTTTTATCCTTTTTAGCACGTATATATCTCTTTAAGTGAATGGCAAATGAGTCAAGAAGAAGAGCTCTGGAAATTTCCCTTATCATTGGCCCACCGAGATGCCGATGTTATGAATGCAGCGATGGAAAACTTGTACGGAGCAATGCTACCAAATCTACCCCAGTATATTATTGCTTTATTGAAGATTCTTTTAGCTGCTGCCCCCACATCTAAGACAAAGTCTGAATCTATTAATATCATGGCTGATGTTTTGCCCGAAGAAATGCCGTAAGTTGGAGGATTTTTCTTCTTTACACATGTCGCTCTGGGCTCTGATAGTCTTAACATATTTTATTTTTCATGTGTGCAGGTTGACAGTTGTCCAGTCAATGAAACTTGGCATTGATGTAGCGCGCCACAAGGAAATAATTGTTAAAGCAATTTCTGCCATAATTTTGCTGTTTTTGAAGCACACGAAAGTGAATCATGTTTATCAGTTTGAATTCATCTCACAACACCTAGTTTTTGCGAATTGTATTCCTCTAGTGCTAAAATTTTTCAACCAAAATATCACTGCATACATAACAGCCAAAAATACGTGAGTTCCTCTAAATTATATTGCTCACAATGTCCTAACTCACAGATTAGTCCTCCGTGCTTACAAATAAAACTTTTCTTATTCTAGTATTGCGCTTACGGACTTTCCCTCATGCGTTCTGGGGGACCCACCTGAGCTCACTCCAGAAAGTTTAGAATTGGGAGAGCCCCAACCGTATTGCTGGAGGAATCTCTTTGCTTGCATAAATTTATTAAGGATACTAAACAAGTTGACCAAATGGAAACATTCTCGAATAATGGTAATTTGTTATATTTGGCGTTCGCTTGCCAAAACTGACTCGTACCATACAAGTGTGAGATTCTAAATTTTTTGTTGTATTTTTCCAGATGTTAGTCGTTTTTAAATCGGCGCCCATCCTAAAACGTTCACTTCGCGTTAAACATGCTCTCCTACAACTCTATATTTTAAAACTATTAAAAATGCAGACCAAATATTTAGGCAGGCAGTGGCGTAAAGCCAATATGAAAACAATATCAGCCATTTATCAGAAGGTTCGGCATCGACTTACTGATGATTGGGCGTATGGAAATGGTAAGTGTAAACGAATCAGTTTTTATTAAAATCAACGAGTTTTTATTTTCTACATTATCTAAACGGAAATTTTGACTGTAATGAGTAAGCCGGAACCATGAGCCGTGTTCCTTGTAGCTTGCTTTTTGTGTAATAAATCCTCTGTAGCGCTCAGTATAATAAGAAGACACTTTTTAATGACTTTTGCGACATAAAATCAATGCGATGTTGCTAAGTTTTACCCTACTGTAATTCTATAAATCCCATTAGCTGATGTTTTTTATTACTTTTTCTGCCGGATCAGTATCCAGCTCAAAAGCCAAATCGCATGATTTATTGCTGTATGACGTGACTAGTATGGGCTTAAGTAGAGACAATAGCTTCAATTTCAAACTATGATCATGAAATGACTGTGTCTAGTTTCTTCACATTCAGTTGTCGACATTTTTTTCAAACACATATTTTTCTGTCTTTTCTCCGAGTTAGTTTATTGTTATTATTATGTGTCATGATGATTATAGCACAGAAAGTATTAATTAATATTATTAAATAATACTTTCTACTACAGAAAAAAAATAGAAACTACCCGGGTTCGATTCCTGGCTCTGACCAAATTTTTACTTTGCTATATTAAAATTAACAAACTCAAGGGATTTAACGTTTTCCTAATGTTATTATGTCCACTTTTCCATACTAATTTTTTTCCTCCCTCGCACTGTCGCACTCGAACATTAATCAATTGATTTTCAAGAGGGGCGGTTTCTCACGTTACTTCACTTTTATGCATTTCCTAAAAAAAATTCTTGCATAGAGCAACAATTCTCTGATTTAAAGGTTCTGGTTTGTAAATATCATGAATTTATTTTATCATATTTCATATTGAAATTATAAAAATATGACTTTAAAAGCATGAACCAGTTGCGCTATAGCCCATGTCAATAAACCTCAGAGTGTAGTATAGCTCGCAATTTTCTGATCGTATACATCATGGTACGATGGTCTCAAGTAAACAATCATTTTATGATAAGGTTTATTGCACTTTGGACTTATAAAATAACCAACTTTTGCGATTTCAGCATCTATTTTCTTTATCCTCATGTGAAACTGAAACTTGTTGCGAAATATGAAGGCTATTGCCCCATAGTATTTTGTTCTCAGCGACCCTATATGTTTGTCTGAATAAGGAATTTGTGAAATATTTGCTAATTTTTGCAGATTTGGATGCTAGACCGTGGGATTTTCAAGCAGAAGAATGTGCACTGCGTGCAGCTGTTGATAGGTTCAACAACAGGAGATATGGAGAAACTTCTAAAGTAATTTTAACAAATATTTTATGTTTTATTCAGATTGTAAACTAAATTCCATGATAACTGAAAACTCAGAACCGTTTCTTCATTGTTAATACATGCAACGTTGTATTGCAGGTTTTGCCAGATTTCGAATGTGTGGATCATTGTATTACTAGCGTTCTGGGTCGGTCGGTTCATTTGACCAATACCTTTAGAGACAATTATGAAGTGTGGCTGGAAGAAGAAGTTTTCAAAAATCCTATCAACTGGGATGAGCTTTTAGAAGTGAAAGGGTTCATTTATTAGTCGACTCGCTTTTTGTTCTGGACGTTATTTCTCGCTATTTTTTGTTTTGACAACTTGTGCTCTCGTGTGACTATATATTTACCGGAAATACTATTGACTAAATATGAATATAAATTATACGAGTTAGTTACGAGGGTTAATTTAATTAAGATTTTCGCAAACTCATCCATCTAATTTGTCAAGTCTTCCTCTCTCACAGTCAGATTTGAGAGAAAGATTATAAAGAAAGGAAATTTATAATTAGCTAAAACGGCTCGCATGTATTTTCTTGTAACAAGTCTACCCTAAATATTGCGTTTGGGTGACATAAGGAAACGCTAAGCTGTAATAGGCTGCCAGACATTGGTCAAGCCCTCATTCATATAATGTAGCCATTTCATTAAATTAATTGTTTTGTCATAAATTTTTGTGTTGGTTTGTAAATTTAGTATACTAATGAAATAGAAATATATACTAAACTTTAAGCTAGTAAAAGCAATAGTGATAATAGTATGTATAGAAGATTAGCCAATTTTAAAATGATATCGAGTCATTTTTTGTCCTATTCCTATCATGACCACAAGAAAATTCAACCAATATTCATACATACAGTCATCACACATGCCAATTAGTAATAAATGTCCAATTAATCCAATAACTAATTATGTATATGTGTAAAATTATCATGTAGCTCCATCACTGATGGCTATAATTTTACAGTGCATTGCATGCTAATATATTCTATTTCCATATGCACTAGTGAAAAAATCGTCTACAGCGTATTTTTTCAGTAAGAAATAAATGGACGATATTCAACCTTCAAGAGCACTTACTTATTATCACATCATAATGATTTGGGAAAGAGGGGGGTCGAACATGATATTTCCTGAGTTCATTCCATGCCATATTGCATGCATACCTGCGCGATTCGGCCTTCAGTTGGACCAGAGTTCAAGAGCCAAGAACAAGAAGTCTTTGGCATTTGTTTGCGCGGGAATGGCTGAGCACGCTAGATTATTATGTGGAGTAAAAAAATGTGGAACCCACTCTGACTGACTCGAGTGAAACCAGGGAAGGGGATGGCTATGGCCGAAGGACGGAGGAATTTTTACTACTTTACTATATGCCCAGACTTGCTAACATTGCAAGACTGTGATCATCTTTTTTTTCTGGCATAAGTATAAAGAAGAATAGTTTGGAAAACTTGTACAAAAGTATTTTCCCATCTAACTAGACAGATGTAGTAAGTAGTAGTAAGTAGGGAGGGATACAAGGATAAAAATATTATGGATGATAACATTACATGAGTTAGCTGTACATTCACACTCTTTTCTCCACCGCTCTAGCACCCAAAAAAAATTGAAACCTAACCACAGAACGTATTATGATCGTAGTCAGTTAGTGAGTTACTAACTAACTAACTACGATAATGCATAAAAGTTGATTCCAAAGCGTCCCTGAATATGAGTTGGCGCACTTTTACACGTTTTCATTCCAGAGAGTGTGGGAATGATAATGAAAAGAAGACAACGACCGAAAAAAAAGCCCAAGGCTACTCAACATGCTGCTTAAGCGTTGTAATCTGTTGTAGATGATGGGCCGCATTTCTGGTGTGCCAGTCAGATTCTTATGCAGGAGAGAACGAGCCAATGCTTTTATTATCATGATTATCATTATTACTCACACAGAACATGCACTTTTAGACTCATGATGAAAGTATAAGTGGGCATTGCGATAAAAAGATGCATGGATGTGCGCTCCTTGCTGACTGGAAATGCAGTTCACTGTGGAGCATACAACAAAACACAAAATGGGATATTGGGAACTAACTAACTTATTTGCTCGCATTTACTTACGATAAACTAACTAACTAACTCAAGTTTGGATTCCATGAACGGGTGTGATCCAACTGTCTTGCGTTCAATTTTTAAAAATTTTTCATGCGAGTGATGGGCTCGGATAGATTGATTAGATAATGAAAACTTAATTTATCTTTAAGAACAAGGTGTGCAAGCAAAATTTTGGACGGTTTAGATCAATGACTGTAACTTGCATGCATTGTGTATGGTTGCCACAAACTAACTTAACCATCGTGTTGCATATTTTGGAGGAATAGATGTAAGCTGTAAAGTAAGTATATGAGTAGCTAACTAACTAACTACAAACCATGTGAATCAAACCAAATGTTCCAGGATGTATTATTATGAGCAACGTGGTGCAACAGTTTTACTTGCAGCAACTTTTAGTGTAATCCTACGCCACTACACTACATTTTTTACTAACTTATTGTGATCTGAACGAAGCTTTTACAAACATTGTTGTGGCCGTGGAAGACATGTCTTTTTTTTGGAGGGAGAATGCTACAGAGGAAGTGGGCTTGGCTATATACCTTGAAGCTTGACAATGAACTCTGAAAGGCCACGGAGTTTAAGAAGTAGCTAACTGAATAACTAACTATGTAGCTAAGAAATTAGATGCAGGAGATGGTTAGTTGCATAAATTAGGAGACGATGAGTTTGTGTAGTGTACATGGACATTTTGGTAAGATCTGTGTGTGTATGCGTTAGTTAGTTAGTTAGTGTTTCGTCAACCCCTTCTATTTTTAGCCTTTCATGGCATAATTACTATGTATGGTTTGAAAGGGATTCCTTCTCCTTGTGATCTTATGTTTATTCAGCATTGTTTTTACTTTGAATATATGAAGACTCTATTGCAACATGTACGTCCGTTGAATTATAATAACAATGTGGTAAACAATTAGTTTAATCAGTCAAAGCAAAAAGTTCAGTTAATGAAAATTGTTGCCAGGGATATTTTAATTTTCGAAACCACGCGTATTTGTTGCAGTACACTCTTCATGTATATGTGATCTATCTAGGTTTTTTAAGCTAGTTATAGTTCATTTCAGAAAAAAATGGAATTTTTTTTTCGGTAGGTTATTTGGCATTGGTTGTTTCGTTGTCAACAAAATGTAAACAAATAATGTTTTCAAATAATTTTTTTAAACTGAGAAAATGAGCAATGAATTATTGTCGCCACAACATTTTACAGATTTAGTGATTTACTTTGTATAAATCGACCATTTGTCGGGGATAGCCAAATAACATGGGGCAACTTTTTTTTACTCTGAAATGAACTATAGTTCTGTGTACTTAATTATGTTGCAGGGGTTTGAAGTTTTGTACCATGCTTTTCTTTTCATACATTAGATGGAGTGCAGACGTGAATTTGTGAGCTGTTTTAGGTTCGACCGTTTCAGTTTACATGTATTCAATTTATTATTCGGTGACGAGAGTATGCGTTAAGTTTAATCTTATTGCTCTGTAAATCACCACATGTGTCACAAATAATTAAATACGAAAGATTTCCCCAGGTCAACCCACATGCTGACTTATAGTTCTTTTCTGTAACATGTCGGTTTCGTGTAAATGAATGGGCTAGGCTATAGAATTTCACTTTGGTACATCTGATTATTATCATCTTTCCTATTGATCCTTGCATAATTGATCGGAGAGCTATCTACTGTGGGCGCGAGAGTATAACTAACTAAATATAACTACAGACAGGGAACATTTCTTGCTCTTCCTGCTACACCCAGATCACAATTTAGTAACGCAGTGACGTAACTAACTGGAATCCGCTTTGACTGGAACGCTTGAATCCGACAGACAATGATTGTTGAACATGAAACGAAACTTGCAGACAGTTGCTTCAGATATAGTCTAGTTAATTGAATACGAAATAGGTAGTTAGCTAGCTTGAACTGGGCTCACCCTCAGTCATGCAGTCAGTGGGCCCTATATATTCCGTTTTCCAAAAGGTTATCAAATTTCATCTCACTCCATCACTCAAATAATTATAGCCTTTGTGGCCGGCGAAAAGCAATGGTTTCTATCATGAAAGAATATTCCAAATATGATTGATGACATTGATCTTCATTTTTTAATCGATGCCTATCATGCATACTTATGCATATGCATAGGACTCACATATACAATCATATTAGTATTTATCATTTCACCGCAAGGTAAAAGTGAAATGAATGCCCGTCCATATGACCACTGTGTATGTGTGTTACATGAGTAAAAGTGAAGATCCAGCGTGTATAATATATAATTGCTCGATTTGATCACGATAATTACAACCTGTGCAGTTAGCCAGTACTGATTGGTAGTTTAGATAAGAAGCATGTTGTTTTTCTTAAACCCAGGTGTAAATATTTAGAAGGGGTGTGTAAACAGCCTCTTAAGTTTTTGTAGTTAGTTGTATACCGGCTATTTGACCATGCAGAGAAGTGTTTATATCCTTACAGTGATGAAATGAAGAGGTTGTTAAACATTTTTGGCGTAGGGTTGCGAATTCAAGGTAAAGGCAGGTGTGCAGCGCAGTACAACTCAAGGAAATACTTGAGCGTGTATGGACTAGACATGTGCAAAAAAAGTCGCATGGGGGATCGGTTATAATATGCAAGCATATATAGACTGTAATAAGTTAGTTAGTGAGTGAGAAAGTGTAATTTTTTTTGAAAACTATAGGTACCTGAATAAGAAAAAGCTGGAAATCAAGGGATCACTGAACGATATGCATGGGGGGTGTTGAAGGTCTTTTTCCATAGGGCATCTACCTTGATAATAAGCATGGTCCATGGAAATGGAAATGAATGTCTGCATAGCCCTCATGGCTCCACTTGCTCATTATTTGTCGGTTTTACGCAGTAAATTTCATTTGTCTGTTTTTTCTTATATTTCATTCTATTTCTCTTACATAGGCTTTGGCCCGCGTTTTTTCTGCTGGCAAAAATGGAGATGTATCATTGCAAGAAATATAGAATGTTATTTTTGCGAGGTTGAGGTATCGATTACTGGAATAGGTAAATAACAGTACTCCTGCTATTCGAAAAATCTATAATTTTATTAAAATTACTTAAATACCTTAAGCTTAACTACATGACGTGTGCCGTATACCGAAGCCTTTTAATGATTATAGTCTAATGAATTATTTTTTAACAGATAAAACAGAATAATTTTTGTTGCATTGCAAAAAAGAAGCTCTGAATTAGAAACGTATGATCTCAAATATATATTTTCATGCAAAGTTTCGACTAAACTCTAACAAAATGAGATGAATGGACAAATTAAATCATTTGGTCTGGCTGGGCAATAAAACGCACAACGATGAAATATAATATCTCTTTTCACACCACGTAGAGTTTAGGCACTAACACAGCCTATTTTACACGCGGTATAGAGTACCAAGAGCAAGTTGTAATTCGGTATACATGGATAAGTGACGTGAGAAAAACCATAAACTATATGGGAATGAATGAACTGACAGGACGGAATGAATGAAAAAATGAATGATGATATGAATGGAATGAGGCTTGATTAGTTTGCACTTAGCCTTGTTTATATTTATGGAGTAACTAATTTTGGGGTTTCAATTTCTGACGCTGATATGCCGATAACCTAATAACACAGTGAAATATAAATCACTTTTCATTTCAAATTCTCTCCATAAAGTGAAATAATTTCTGGTCATTTCGTTACTATCTCTTGGTGGCTGGTGTGTTTATGTTGTTGTATCCAGTCAGTATAATATTCCCACAGTCCATCATTATTGCTATACGATATGTACGCCGCTTCACAATATATATTTTACTGACTGTGAGTTCCTCCCGTACCATGGCTGGACAATGTCAGACTTGAGCTTGAATGTCATCCGAATTGATGGGACAAATCATGATAAATGAATAAGGGGGACGTGTCCATCTAAAATGTACATTCATCAATCATGAATCACTTCGTTACACTTACAAACATATTTATTGACGAATCATATTTCATATGTGGTCAGTTAGTTACTCATCTTCTCATCCAATTATTTAAGTAAATTAAACTCACCTACTCACCGCTCCAAGGATTGACACAACTTTGCCATTTACTGAAGAGTGAAGATAAAGCCTATTCAAAGTGTAAGCTTCAGGGGTTATTTAAATTGTCACCCAAACAAGACACTATCGCTAGCTAATAGCTCAAAAACAGTAAAAAAGTACAAAGTTTTGAATGATCTCAAAGCCATCTACAAAAAACAGTACAGGATTATGTTTGACTTGATATAGGAAAAGGAAAAGTGTCGATTCAACGCCGATTGCCTATAAGTAGCAAAACTCAACAACAGATGCTAAAGATTTTCCGGCAAAAATAAAAATGAACTTCCGTCCTGTTTATTCCATAGCATTCCCTGCTATTTAGTGGGTTAGCTAATTAAATGATCATTTTGTTGAATTGTGTTAGCAAGTGTAGTAATGATAGTAATGACCAGTGGAGGGAGGCCTACAACTTTGGACAGAAATTGTTCAATTTGAATTTTGTACATGTGCGCAGGTATATTTGAAATTAGTTATTTTAATAAGTGTAATTCTTGCAGTTAAAAAAGTCATCGTGAGTTTCCTTCCTTCCTTAGTCTGGTTTCATTTGAACTGTCACTTGTGCAGACAAGACAAAGCTGAATAATGAATCTACAGCCATTAAATCGACCAACTTCTGGATTGTATAAACTAACGTGAAACTTACCAAACAAGCTTTCGTCTTTTACACTCAACAGCACTCCAGAAGACAGAGGCCAGACAATCATCAATCTGTTCTGTTCCTATCTCATTGATATGGAACGTTGAGAGACCCTTTCCAGAAGATGAGATCAATATTGCTGCCGACTATGAAAACCTCATTACTATGCATTTACCGACGCAGGAACCCAATCTTTAGCTACACGAAGGATTCACTCAAACAAGCGGTATCCATAAATTTGTAGTTGTTTTGTAACTTTTCCATGCGAATAAATGATATACCGTTAATTTTTTGTTTCTAACCTAGCCTATCTAGAATTTTAGGATTCCTGTATCAGTTTGATTATTATATTCTCAGCTTATATGGATTCCGCTGGTGTCTAGTATAGTTAGTCACTGACGTAAGTAAGTTATGTTTCGTATAAAGCTTTATGTAAATTAAGTTGATTTGATAGGAACTATAGGATTTATGTATTCATGTTTCCAGAGGATGACTACTGGAGTGAACATCACATTATGTCCCTGGGGAATTCTTATGTACACAGATTGAAGTGAAAATGGGATTAGAGCGTTTTTGAATACTGTACCCAGTGCTGTGGAAAATTATGCAGCTAAATGGTGAATAATAAAGTTGCATGACAACGAGTCGACTGGGAAGTCAGTCAGTCAGGTAGTCAGTGTGAATAGGCGAGCATTCAGTAGATTTTATGTTTTCCATATTCCATCAAAGTATTTCCCTTTTACCTCCAATTATTAATTATTCAATTAATTACTGAAAGAGAGCTTTGTGCAGCCCACGCTCCGCCTTGTTTACTTTCTTGTGTCCATTGAATTATGTGAATGGATTTTCCGTTCCTAGAAAGATGATGTAAAGTCTGAGGCATGGCATCCCATGCAGTTTCAATACTTCTCACAGAGACGCTTTATATAATACAGTGTGCCGGCAGACAGTTAGGTCTTCCTTCCGTACTTTAGGGTATTAATTGATTCGCGCTACTAAATACACGGACCGATATGCCTGTAGGTAATTAATACAGTTACTGTGACCATTAAAATGGCAATGAAAAAATTAATTGGGAAAAGGTTGGACCGATGAGGCAAGCTGAGAGCTTACGACATGATGTTAGAATACTGAAAATGAAGCTCATTTATAAATAGCTTGCTGACGTAAGAAATGATGCTTTGCTCAACTTCAGATCATTTTGCTTTGATTAAATTAACAAATTACAAAATTGTACTTACTAATTTCTCACTTCCTTATTGTTTTTATTTTATTCAGTGTTTTAATTATGATTCTAAAAGCGCGGTGAAATCCATACTTACGAAGTTGTAGTTACCAATTATTAATTAATTTGGGAATGCTTATGTATACAGTCTGCAGTCAACTTTGGTTGCGCAATATACTCGCCGGCAGGTTTAAAAAGCTTTAAATTATCATAATTCTGACTTCAGGATGAAAGTCCCTTATTAGAGTGTAGTTTCATGTTTTTATTTTATCTAAAGACAAAAAAAAAGTAGTTTCCACACCACAACATGGAGAAAACGATATATCGCAGGTATACCCATCATTGTTCCTTTGAACAATAGACAATGGGTATAAAATGAAATATTTGTGGACAAGATATAAAAACTCCCAAAGGGGAGCATTCTCCAAGTGGTTTGAATGCATTCTCCTTTTATGGAAAGTGCAGATGTGCTTGTTAAGGAAAACCAGTGTATACAAAAACTTCTCAGCCCGTGACAACAATCAAAATTATTTCACTTTCAGGTAAATCAAAGTCACTATTACAAATTATTCAAGTCCCGGACAAAAGTAAAAGTAACAAACCGTCCCCATACATAGATACATTTGGCCCTGAACCTTATTTAAGCATCTACCTAGTCCGATTGCAAACATGCTGACTTTAACTACCGCATAGGTAAAAAAGGCAAAGTGTACTATCATTTCATTGTTCTTTTCCCCAGTATATTTCTCTTCCAAAACACACGTGTGTGTTCGTCTCATACACTAACCATGTGTGAGTAGTTTCACCTCACATTTATATGACTTACTTTATCCTACACCTTTTTTTGGCATCATGTTGTCTTGTAAAATGCCAGGAACAGGGAGCTTTTTAGATAGCTGATAAGATGGCTTTCAAGTTGAAGACTCCCCATTTAATCATCCATGATTATGCATATGGTCCCTTATAATTATGAGCTGAGCATGTCTCTCACTCACTTGACTATATACTCGCATTCCACCACCTAAGGATACGTGGAGTAGCAGTGGAGTGCGTCTACTAAACAACACGTGCACTTGAAGCTCATTCCCGAATAAAGTAGTCCCAAACTAGTAGACTTTTATAATCCAATAAATACTAAAGTCACTTCTTTTTAAATGTTACCTTCTTCCTTGAAAGTACTCATAATAATAATAATAACACAGGAGCCCAAAAAGGATCGATGTTCTAACTTTACAGGCGAGTTTTTTCTCATACATGTATCCATATACATGTTGACCAAGGATGAGAAACAAAAGTCCAGCTACCTAGACATATGAGATGAAAAAAGGAATACAATTTTATGTAGTGGACGGAAGAGAAATCATATTAATCCTTTTGTACGAGCTCCAAGTGATGAATGTGGGCGGGACCATGGATTCACCAACTCGTCTTGTTACACTCATCATCATGTTCAAGTGTTGAGAAAAAAAAAGTGGAAGTTAATTCCCTTGATTCGATAACCTGTACCATTTAGGTATCTAAAAAAAGTAATCCATGATGAACGTGAAACCTGAAATTAATGCGAGATCATTACAACTAGCGAGTTGAATTTGTTGCACACATATTTTTGATTAACTTGTAAATATAATATGCACTATAGAATAATGGTGGGCGATAAAAAATCCTCTCCAATATGCCACCATTGGATGTGATGAAATGAACCTTGAATATAGCTTGTTTACAATTTCCTAGCGCTTTGGCCGCATAAAAAGTGACATGCATCCACCAAGAGTGCCATTTGATTGCCTGTCAGTTCCACTAACATAACTCTGAGCTGAACACATTAAACACTGCGTGTTTCTATTCCAGTTACTCATTACCTCGATGAGAAATGCTCCTTTTTCGCAGGGTCAAATGAGCCTTCCCGGGTGGTAAAACAACAAGGCATGAGTGAAAGACCTTTCTCTGTCAGATTCCATTTGTAATTAACTTTGGTAAGTGCACAACAGCTAATGAGGTGACGCTCGAGGTGAAAAGATATTGCACTCCAATCCACAACTATAAACTATAACTATATGCTTCAGCCATGTCCATACATCCATCCAATGTTTTTTTGCGCATAAGTTGCTGACTCGTTGTGGAAAAAAAATTGAGCAATGAACTCATGAGATTTACTACTGCTTACTACCACGCAGTTATTACTTTGTTGGGAACTAGTGGAAAAAAACGTTAATAAGGTCTGCTTATGACTATCACAACTTATACAGTGCCCAAAGAAAGGCCATTGTACTGATTATTATGATGGGAGCACTCTCATCATCTAAGCTAACTGCTCATCCATGTGGTGCCAAATCAAATATTAATATCAGGATCATTCCATTTTAAGCCTAAGTACTTGTGTAATGTATAGTATACGTAGATTCTAGTTTTTGAATTGACCAGATATATTTGGTAACCAAATATAACTGAACTTTTTTATAATCACTGTTTCTTGACCCATGGTTAGTTACTTAGTTAGTTAGTTAGTTAGTTAGTAACTGTTAGCAAACAAATATTCAGTTTGTTATCAACACTGTGGCTAATAGTTTTGTTTTTCTCCTTTTTTATTGCTACAGTGAGATGCATCTGCACAAAAGAACGGTGTCAACATGCCACCACTCTTTATCGGATGATGCAACTTGATTATTCTGGGCTGCATCGTATTTATTTGCTGTACTTGCTTACCAAAGTCTAACTAACGAAGAAAATATTTTTATGAACTCACCGCATTGCATGCATAATGCTCACAATATTTTTTGTGAGCACCGATTTTGTACTAATAATGTACAAACGCATTGATTACAGTGCAATGCTCTCATTGAAATCTGCATGCATGAGGTTGGACTGTGGACTCAATCATTTTCTCCCAATCACTCCATATGCAGATTATGCGGATCTCCATATAATCTATACACGTTGTTGTTATTATTATTATTGTTGTTTTCGCTGCACAGGGCTGATGCAATTGTTGCTATAATGTGGACATTGGATTGGCGCCAACCAGTTTGTATTGCAGATTACAATGAACACAACAACTTTTACTACACCTGTATCCCTCCCAACTCCTAACTACATGCATATGGGTAGGTAGTGAGTATAAAGTAGTCGTTGCACCGCTGCATTTCATTCACCTGGAGTCCATAGTTGTTTTAATTAGTTGTGTAGGTCCAACATCACAACAAATTTGTGCACGGTATGCACACCCTCACACACACAGCATTCTTTTCAGCCAGTTAGTTAGTTAGTTTAGTAATTCTATACTCACTCTTTTGCATTCAGATGTTCATGATGATGACATTGCACCTAATTCAAGAAAGCATTGTACATTAGGCGTACAATTTGGAAGCTGTTCATAAACTTTGGACTTGTTTTTTTCCTACCTGGTAGTTTGTGAGTTGAAGGGCACAAGATATTGTTTTTTGTATATAGTAGAGTTAGATTGAATTTATGCATAAGTTTAAAAAAATCAACTGATTTTAGCCTAGGCATGAAAACTAACTATTCAGTTGGGAACAATAATGAGTAAGAAGTGGGATACCTAAAACTGGATAAAAATATGGTTCCAAAAGGATACACTAGATAGAGCCTATAGTTTCAAAACTGACTGACTGAGTTTATACTATGTGATAGAGAGAGTGAGTGATGCCGAATGTTTTTGTTTACAATCTCGTCTTCTCTCGAGCTATAGTGCAGCCTTGACTCCCTTTTTAAGCACAAATAGTGCAATGTGTGTTTGTGTTCTCCTTTTGGAAGCGGATTGTTGTATGGTTTGCGAGAGGAACTAGAATTTTTATCTGACAACTGAATAGAACATGTTTGGTAGTGTTATCACCCTCGGATCTTATGAATGAGAACTGCAGGCTGATTACAGAGAACATGAGTTGTGCCACACTCCACATTTTAAGCTCATATAGTTTTGGGTGAAAAGTGGAGGCGAAGAAACCACTGACTGTGCCATAAATCATTTTCACACTGATTTCAAAGATGATTTCATGGGTTCGTGAGCCCGGAGTGGACTTTTTATTTCCATGCTCAAGTTAAATGAGCTATGAAACCTGTACTAATCAAATAAGTGTCCAGCAGTGTGTTTTTTTTTATTTATCAATCAAACCGCTTCCGTTAGTTTCTCATTATTTTTTAGGTGCACGCCCTGTATACAGGGCGATTTTTACTTTTAAATGTCTTTTACATGTTCACTTTAAGGTTTAGTGGCGTTTTACGTTCCTAATAGATTTTATGCCATTAATAGTAGCCATAGGAAGACAAGCACCCAATTTCTCAAAACGGCGTTGATGGATAACACAAGAATTAGGTGTAGCTGCTTCTAACTCTCTGCGTGAAAGTGTGTAATGTATCTTCTCATATATAAAGTGCCTACTAGGATTTACATGAGATGAGAACATCAAAAGACACATTTCCACAACATTGCTAAGCAAAAATTAGCTGGTTGTAGAGATGAGTACAGCAGTTATTTTCATTTCGCTTAGCAAATATAGTTTCAAATAAAAATTTGCGTTTTATAGAAAAAAATTGCCTTTGTAAATTTGATAAAGAATCATTATTTGTGTAAAGAGTGTCAACTAAACATATTAGATATAAGCTAAGGAAACTTTAATCTATTTGGTTATATGCAGTTTAAAACATTCAAAGATAGCATCTCCACTCTTTAGCATTCAATTCCATTTTGCGCATCAGCTTTGATTTCTATTGACACTTTGAGCACACATAGCATTATCGTAATTGGATTTATTACACAGATGGAATATATTTTTTACCTAAACGGCAAGAAAAAATATTTCCAGAACAATCAATATTGCTACAGTTGCAGCAAAAACTTACCTTTTGCATTCTATGTGAAAAATAACATGGTTACTATCTGTTTCTACTTGAATGTGATCTCTGCAATAGTGATTTTGCTGTTTAGGTTAATTTGTTGAATTTATGGGAGAAAATTGGTCTGATTGTTATGACAATAAGTTTACAGGAATTTCAAAGAAAGAAATAAATTGTGTGATTTTCAATGCAATTTTCTGTAAAAAAATAAACCTTGCTCATCACCAGTTTGTTTACGCGGAAACTAGGAGAAAACAACCAATGCCAATATAACTTCGGACTAAAAAATTTCCATTTTAATTTAAAACGTACAGCAGTTTGAGACAAGCACGAGAATTTTTCAAAGTGGGCAAGCATTGTCATCTAAAAAATGTCTATAGTGTAGTGTAGACCTGTGTTAATAGCTTTTGAAAAACATCATGTTTTTAGAGCATGTTAAAAGTACCCTATGCATAAGGAGAATATTGATTTCATCTTATGTAAATTGTACCCTGGGTGAGTAGTGTATAACTTATATTTTAAATTACAATGAGAGTAGAAATATTGTTTTCTCTGACCAAAGTCCACTCCAGAATACATTTTTACAAGGAATGGGAATGAAAAGTTTGAACAAAAGGACCGCAATCCACGCATAAAAAGTACATCTGCATATGACACACACACACGCTATATGAAGCTGTGAGTTGCACCCAATATGTAATATACAGCACACGTGAGTTAAGCAGTCAATGTCATTCATTTGTTTGGTAATGGGAGCAAAAAATGTTTATCTAGAAAACAAAATGGAAATCAAAAGCATGCACACACGCTCACACTCAAGTTCATTGTTTTGCATGCAACTAACTCTTGACAACTACGCAGTTTGTAGATGGCGAAAATGATTCCAGAAATTTCGTACTAAAACTAGCCAACTACCTACGTACAATGTGAGTAACCTCAACTCATATACTAACGGTCACTGAATGGTAACAAAGTTCTCAAGTTTATGCATTCATCTCTATTTGAACATAGCTACATACATGCTTACAATTATGGAAAAGAAAGCCTTTGTTTCACACAAATTGTTAAAAAAGCAGAGATATGAGTTATTCATTGAAAACAACTTTACATGGACGTCAATAATGTACTAAAAGGTGATATTCAAAAAGTACATGTTTCCAAGAATTTTGCCAGCGTCATGTCAGATGTTTATTTGCTCTTGTACTCTTCGGCTGGATCATTCAGGTTCAAGGGTAATCACACAACACAAATAAATATGTATGACCTGTATGCTAATTGCTGGATGCACTCTATTGTCCACAGACGTCAAAGTGGAATTCAGGAAAAATGCTCCTTAAAAAAAGCTACAGTTGATTCTCACTTGTGTTATCATAATTAAGGGTCGTTAGGGAAGCCATAAAACTTGTAGTAAATAGCTTTCACACAAACTAGTTAGTTGGTCAGTTAGTTAAATATACAAAAAGTTCCGCTAAGCAATGAATTGCTTTTACAAGCTCTACTAACTAATGAAACTGATATTGTTTGACACACAAATCTTACAGTTTTTGAAATGAGAACCCAACTAGTTTAAATTGGCGTCAGAATATTCATGCATAGGGTGGGCTACTACTTACTACCGCAGCAGTAGTAATTATGTAAGTGGGAACTTACTTGGGTGCATACAATATAGGGGTGCGCGCGGCTATTAAGGATAATGTTCGTAGCCTACATGAGCAAAATGACAAAATTGGGTGGATAAGGCTTTAGATTGTAGGATGTTTTTAGGTAATTGTATAATTCGCTAGCTGCGAAAAGTCCTAATATTTAACCCTATACTGAAAATTAAGAAGAAGATGCCAAAAAGTTAACATAATAACGCGCAATGACAACTACCAAGGTACGTCGTGAGTTTATATTCGTAGCTTATTACCTCGTAGATAACTAACTGACTAATATTTTCCCTATTCTTTTGCAGAAATGTGACGTAGAAGACGTAACCGAAGATGGACACTATTGACAGCCTCCGCAGAGGGTAGCCAACCCGATGACAAAGGAAAAAGACCCCTCCAAGTGTTTCGGTAAATTTTTACGCACCTGGAGTGACCATAACTCAGACAAACGAATCTGAGTGCTAACTAACCACAGGAACTGCTATCTTGGTAAGTAATGGAAGTTTAAAACTACTTTTTATAGTAGTTAACTAACTAACCAAAACTATCCTTAATTGCAGATGGAAATTAGATCACAAGGATTCCAGTATTCTTTCCTCCCGTGACCATAATTCCCGAAAGAAGAGGTAAGCCAGTCCAAAGTTTCAGAGAAAACTTCCACTCGGACCAACCGGTAAGTTTTTAAGCAAAAAACTAATAACTTGTACTAACTAACTAACTTACTAACTAAACTTACCTTTGTTTCAGGATCCGGAAACCAGGAACGGAAGACAAAAGAAATCTACCAGTTCGAGGAATCGAATACCCTAATTAAAGGTAAGTGATATTTAAAATTACTATTCTACTCAAAATCAAATAAAATCAAAAGTCTGACCGACAAGGATTTTGCTGCAACAAGAATGAACCAAGTTTTATTCAAGAAATTTAGCTTATATGGAGAAATATTCTCCAAAAGTGGCCACCGTTTGGTCACAAAAACGTACATTGTATCTTTGCAATGTTAAATAATTTCTTGACGCTTTTTAACATGCAGGAAATTCTGGATTAACCTGGACTTGGCTATGTAAATTAGAAACAATTGGTAAGTTTGCTATTCATTAGCATAAAGGTAAGAGTTTTTCAACTCTACAAAAATATTATGTGTAGTTAGTTTAACTTTAATTGCTAATTAATAATTGGCCCTAACTCTAATCTTAATTTTACAGCTACCATTGGATTCTCCAGGACCAGAGGAACCGGAAGCATATAATATAAGGTAAGAACGTATAATTTCACCTTAATTAATTATTATTCTTTGTTTCTTGCAGGTTCACCGTATCCAGGAGGGGACGACGATTCGGAAGACATCTTGGACGCCAGGATTCGGCCAACAGGCTGGAAAAGAAGGAAGATCCACGTCCACAAGGAAGCCCACCACTAGGATCAGGAATTTCACATCCATCAAGAAGAAGAGGAGGAGGACCCAAGAAGACCACAAAACAGGTAAGCAGTAGTCCTATTTACCTATATGCATGCTAAAGGGACTACTCCGCTGTTTATTTTTTCTTTGCAGGGACGCCGAAACTCCAGGATTCCAAGAAGACGATGAAGAAAACCGCCGAAGAATCACGTCAGAAAAAATGGACGTGACAATTAAAATTGAAGTTCACAAAAAGTCCGACAAGAGAAACCATTAACTGACTGCAAACAAATAATGTCATTAAAACTGCTTTAAATCGGTACAACGTCAACTCCCTAAATTATGTCCAGCAGGTCACTGTGACTGATGTCCATTTATACTGTACAATGATAATACAAGTTCACTTATATGTCATTGACCGGCCTTCCACCAAAAACTGCTTGGCATATAACTTTTCTTGAACAAAATATGGATTCAAATATATAAACTACTACTATACTACGTAACAATGTGTACATGTACACAACCCCTGTGGTACATGTGCGTATCCCCATTGAATATTAATAAGTGCGACTGGAAATGGTAGTTTCATAGTTGGCTGTGCAAACCATTTTCCTTCACGTTCCGTGCATTCTAATGTTTGCGTTGAATTGTTAATGGCAGTAATCTCTTTAAATTTATAAACCAACTTGCTCCCTTCGTGCTATGCGTACAGGACACACATCTAGGCACAGAGTGTTAATGTCCATTGTGAGCAGTTAACTATGACAAATATTTGTACCTTATATACGTGGCTACACACTGTGCAGTGCATGCATATTTAATGATTTCATGTGTGGAATGTGCATTCCCTTATGTACAAAGACTGAAACAAGTACTTTCTGTCGCATTTTTTTAACCCATTAGTCAGTTTGAGTGACCACAACTTGGTATGTCAAGAGGTTGATGAATTATTTTCTTTTCTTTACCAACCCATTTACTTTCCATCAAGTTTTTTTCTCGCTCACTCACAGTCCGGTAGTTGAAGTTTGCCTATTTTGTTGTTCATTATCATAAGTATTTAGGAGGCAGGCTACTCTGTGTTTGACACCGTGCAATATGTATTATGAGAACTGGTTGGTTAGTTAGTTTAACTGCTTCACATGCCTCCTTTGCAATGAATTGAAAAATGTTGATGATGATGATATGAAATCAAACCAATCTGTTGTTTCTATAGAAAAAAATCATGAATAGGGTATGTATGTATTTTTTGGTAATTTGTTCTGGTTTCTTTACCATTCAGTACCAATTGAAGTTGAAAAAAATACTTGGGTCTCAATGAGGAAAACGCTCCCGGAATAATGGACCTAACAAACTAGTGTATGAACGCTTTTCATCTCCTCAGTTTTTATTATGAGCCCTGGGGTGCGCTAATTAATTAGAAACGGAAACATGGATTACACAGTTCTTCACTGCACCTTTACTTGAGCCATATAAACGTGTCTTTAGAGTTGGGCTTTGGGCTCGGCTTCGGAAACTGGCGGGTTCCGGCAAAAATTTTATCTTAAATCTGATTCTACATTTTTCTACCTAATATTGCTTTCAATGTGAATTTTTGACGTCATAGAATATTTGAAAAGATATATTACCGACAATTGCATTTTTCGCCAAATACATGGCCGAAGTATATTTTTTCGGCCGGCGGCTCAAGCTGAGCCTACAGCCCAGTTCTGAAGACACCTTGAAAGCTCAACCAAAGAGTGCGTGGTGTGGTTTGAGGAAGAAAAGTGTATCACAACAACTCTCTCACGCCTGCTAATCCGTATGGAAGTGGTGACGCATGTTTTCAAACCAAACCACTCATCTCATCAATCTCTCATCTTCATACACAAGGAAACAATTCTCCTCGTGTGTACAGCTGCTACATTCTCCCCATATGATTCCATTGAGTGAGCTTGCTATTGCTATAACTAACTATAAGACCACCTTCCAAGTTTCCAACTAATCCGTAACAAGAACTAATAACTAACTTACACAAAAAATACACAGAAATCTTTCAGTTAGAAAGTAACCAAAGAAGCTGGCATTACCTAAAATATATCATGTGCTTCTAGATTGACAGCAGGTTGCATGATGGTCGGTAAGACTTCTTTTGGAAATAAAAAGGATACATCCCTAAAAACAGCTCACCTAGTTAGTAATTAAACTTTACACACAAACTGACTAACTAAAAATCTAAGATATATAACATTTCCCCCTTGTTGCATCTCGATAATTAACTCTACATAGTTAGCTAGTTAGTAAGCTGACTTTAGTACGTTATAATTTAAAGGAGTGGTCCCGTATGTACAGTTGCCCCAAAAAGTACTCTTTATATGGACAGAAAAAAAAAAGGATTTTCTTGCACTGCATTTGATCGAGACTGAAAAATTGGATGCTCCACATGATGATGAAGATCATCTTTTCATCAACTATGAGAGGGTTTCAACGTGATAAAAATTCCTTGTAGTAGTTCCTTGAGTGATCTTCCAAGACTTGAGTCAATCCAAGTGGATGTTGAGAGAAGTGGGAAAAAAAGATCCGTTGTGTACTCCAAAGTTTTCCCCTTTTTTCCAGATAAAGACAACAGGTGGGAACAAGTCTAATCTTTTCAGAAGAGGACACAGGAAGTGAGATCATAATGAGCATATTCCAAAAAAGGAGAAGACAGCCAGCTGTCTGGACAAATTTTATCTCTCGCTCTATAGTTTTTGTCTGTTGCCAACCCTATGGGTTCAAGTTGAGGAGTATCATTATGAATGGATTTTAGATTCTATAGACCGGATGCAGCCAGACTCACAGATCATATTATAATATACTGGAAGGCAATCAACCTTGACAAAAAGGAGCTATCCGCATCTTCCTCTGAGTATGGATCATGATGTGGATTGTATTGGACCTTTGTGTATATGGGACTAATGGACAGAGTAGTCAAGGAAGTTGCACAATTGAAACCAAAGAGAATGAATAAGATAATTCCTCCTACGTCTTCCGCTTTTACTCATGTATTTTTGCTTTCAGTTAGTATAATATAAATACTAAATATGGATAGCTAAATATTGAAGCGACTGAATGGAGTGGCAACATTAACTATTATAGCAATGGATTCTGCAAGGTATTAAAAAATCAGTAGCATGTATTATTCAGAAAATGTGTCATGTTGATCATGACGAAAGTATAGTTGACTGCTATAAACTTTTTTTAAAACTTTCGGCAAGTTAATCAAGAAAAGTTTACACAAAGTATGATTCAAAAGTTCACTTGAAATACAAGTATATTTAGAATCTACTATAGCTTGTGAAGAAAAAGTCCTTTGTATTGCAAGTTGAACAAATTTTGGTGTACAATGAAAAGCTGAAAATGAAATAAAAGATATGCTCTAAAGTTTTAGAAGCTTTCTACAAATGAAAATTTCAGAGTACAAAGGATTTTTGGATAATCCAGATTGAAAAGGAATAGTTTTGTCTTGGTTTTGGTTAGACGCTAATTCTCGTCTTCACAGAATCCGCACCCACATGTCTGCTATATATTGTTAAATAGATTATGGAAATAGCTTTGATGGGTACTTAAAATTGCGACTTACGTAACGGGACTATCTTGTGGTGTTGTACCTAATTAGTTACCACTTGAGTTGATTACAGATTCGAAAAACTCGGAAGCAAATTCATTTTTGCAGTGGAAAGGCTTATAAATACACATAAAGCACGTTTTCCTTTAATTTTAGTTAGTTAGTACACAACATGCAAGATGGAATCTATGCGCACAGTGTGTGAATTGATGATTTCATCTTGATTAAAAAACCACAAAGCTATGTTTTGCTGACTAAGAGTGTTCCATGTTGCATGAGTTTAGTAACTAACTACTGAATACTTGATGAGCCCTGATGGTTGAAGAAGGACATTCATGAAATCTATTTTTTACACGATGACTGTAATGATAAGTTGTATGGTTATCCAGTCAGTCATATACTGTCTCATCATTCCTTCCCACCAAATATTTAATGCAAGAATTTTTGCCCTTATAATGCATGAGATTTGACTAGGAGCACATGCCATGTAGTAAACACGTGCCCCATGCCATGTCTATTTCCGTCTTACAAGCAACCATCAAACCACGAAAATACACTTTAGGGCGTCTAGGTTAACCTTTTAAAAAAGCTTTGCACTCAACATTTCGTTTTCACGGAATGACTTTCTCCACTTTATGAGATTTTTTGCCAACCTTCTGTGGGCGTCTTTGTGAGCGTCTGACGACCACATAATAATAAAACTACCACTCTGCTCTGCTTTATGTGTGACTTTTAGCAATACGGTACAAAAGATAAACACTTTTACATTTTCAGAATCCATTTGAGACTCTGTTTGAATTGGTTGACTCACAAATCGAAACTTCTGGATCAGTTCACTAAAATGCGTTTTATTCATATACTACTCCCATACTTGGAACCATAAGTGGGTTAAAAACAATATAAATATAGATAGTATTCACTTTACATTGTAACTAACTGTACTGTTACTACAACCGGTAAGAATACTTTTTCATCATCAAATCTTCCAGTACAAGCAAGAAATCGAACTTTATAATTCGCAGTAACATTATTATATAATTCATAGCTGTAGTTCCTGTTAGTTAGTTAGTTAGTTAGATAGATTGGACAGTTTCATGAGATCGTGAAGATGAGTATAGATAATGCATCCCAGCCATTCACCTAATGCTAACTTGTAAACTAATCCGTCTGTTATTATTTCCTAGGACTCCTTCCTATGTTAATGTGCAATATAAATTCAATAGGCTTTGATTAATCTCTAAGCTCTCCCAAGTCACTCAGCGGATAAAACTTTTTGTACGTGCAGACAGGAGCGTGACTGATGAACGATATTTGGACTCAACAATGTTAACTTATAATATGCGTTGCTTTATAATCATAACTTGTCCCGTTCGCATTTTCCTAAACAAACTATTTAAAACTTGTACACACACGGATCAATAGCAAACAACTACTACTTTGCATATTTACACACGGATCAATGACAAACTATGCTACTACGTTGGTTGTTCTACAAAATAGTTATAATAAAAAAATAATCCACCAGGACTCGGGCAAGATAAAGTTAGTTGCAAGTTAAAATATGTTTTACCATAAAAAATGTATTCATCCATCAAAAATATAGTTACTTTTAGATTGTGTAATTCAATCTTTGTGAGTCACTTTTATTATGATGTGGTTGAATTAATGTCATTGATGGAATATTAAGGCTTTTAGTCCCCATTCTATCCTTTATGACTTGCAGCGTTATTTACCGACTCGTTCAGCCTTGGACTGGAAAGGTGACCTGTATACTGATTTGTCTGTCTGGACAGTAGATACAACAATATTGATTTCTGAAGGCTGCACCTAACACACACACACATCAACTAACTAACTATTAGTATACCTAGCATGTTTTTTCATAATGCTCCAAAAAAATTCTAGAAAAGACGAAAATTTCATAACTTTTCAAAAAAGTACATTTTTAGCAACACACGCCTATATTCCTAATGTCCATCATAACTAACCATATGAAGACCATGGTAAAAACACACGTGTAAAAAACATTCCCTTTAAGATAGTACAAACTGCGGTTGCACTAGAGTAAGTAGGCACCCTCGAGTTTGTAATACTACGAATTCTCGTAGTAAAAAGTGAAAGCAAATGGTAGGGAGTGAGTACGTACCACTGCGCTACCCTTGTCTGGAACTTAACCCAAACAGTCTGTCTCCATGTATATATAAGTTGCTACTACAACAAGGAAGCTATAGGAGCGATGATGTAACAACTTTAGGTACTCACAACTCCTCACTCACTCAAGTTAGTAGTCATAGTGTGGAATCCAAGGAAGGGAAGTTTGCGGGAGTGCTGCTCGAAAAGAGTTGAAAAAAAACCTCACTCACTATGTACAGTGTGATATGTAGGATGTGATCTATGGATCGGCCTGTATCTCATGAGTAATGAACTCTTGTAATGATGATGAGTGAGTGAGGAGAGTAAAAGTAGGGAACTAGACTCGTTTGTCTGGAACTCAAAAGCCATCATATCATGATGACATATGATGGATGCAGTGTCGCGCTCTTTGCATTTTTACCATCATTAATTAGGACTAGCGGCTCATATGCACAAGAGTAGAATATATAGCTCTAGATGAGACATACGGTTAGTTTTGGTTACTTATAGTACTCACTAAGTAAGCAGCCATGAGGATAATGATTGCTTATAAGTGTTTTAATTATTCATACGGGTATGATGATGATGATGATGCAACTAACTGACTAAACATGAAAACACAAAATAAATGGCTCCGAGAATTCTCCAGAGAATTGCATGTGCTCTATAGATAGAGTAACTTGATTTACAATGCATTTAATATGCGCATACAAACGGGAATATATAAATAAATATAAATTGTTTTTATCCATGTTTAGCTAGTTATAGTTAGAACTATAGCTACCGACATTCTATGTATTTGAATCAGTGTGACGCAATATACAAGGAATGATAACAGTGGATCCACACACGGATACACGTGTGCACCTTTCAAAACCATATTATATATCGTATTTCAAAAGCAGTAGTAATTTCCTTCAACTGGCTAAGAGCCTTCCCTTGTTTCAACTCACAACAACTGACACATGAACAAACATTATCATGAGCCTTGTATGTAGTAATGTGGTGCATTCTATTCATACACAGGAGCATCCCATTTGTTTACGCGACAGATTCCATAATAATGTGAGCATAATCATACGACTATGACAAACCAACTTGTCTCACTAAACAGTGCCTAAAAGCATTTGTTAGTTAGTGGATCCAGCAGTAGCACCCTTCATCACACATATATACACTTTAGTCTATACCCAAAAAAGATAGAAATCTGAAAAATGAGATTGCATTAATCCTGTAGACCATGATTATTTCATATTTCCTCACCATCATCCACTTGTCTGTAGCCTCACAATGATTTTTTTTTGCACCAAACTGAGCATTATACTTGCACCAAGTGTGGAGCACTCCGTGTGAAAGCAGCTGTCTACAAAGCTTAACTTTGCCATATAAAGAAGCGCCAACAAGAGCATTTGGCCAAGAGCCACTTTACTTTCTTTATATATAAAACCCGAGTCGCTCACATTTTAGGAAAACCTTGAGAAAGAATTACTTACTAACTTACTAGAATGGAAAAAAAACCTTTTCCTTGTAGTAAAATCCATAATCCACATGGTTGGCAAACAATTCTCCCAGGCTACACACACATACATATATAATATAATAGGTAAAAAAATTACACGCTACGACCAGTAGTTATAGTGTGTGTAGTAGTGAAATAGTAGTAGGCGAACCCCATGCACTCCCAAAAAAAATAACATCCAAACTGGAGCTATATTCGTCCTCCCTTGCTGCCTGGTACACAAACACAGATGAGCCAACTTATATTTTGACGGTGGAGGTTGATGACCCAACTTCGGAGCATTTCGAGCCAGTCTCGTGCATTTCCGCTCCAGAGGGGGAAAACTTGATCGTGTTATGTCGTCGTATCCTCTCTGGTCGTCATCAACTAACTTTGGCCAGCCATTGCTGGGAAAAAAAAGGCGAGGGAGAAAGGCTTTACTACTACTACTACTACTATTACTACCAACTTACTACTATTCCTCACTTGCTTGCTTACTTACTATGTGTGTCTGTTCCATTATTCCATAATGTTTGGGGCCTCGGCTGGAGTATACTTACTATATGTGGCCCGAAAATGGCAGCAACTTTTAGCAACCAAAGAAGAGATGATTACTTCCATTTTCACTATATGTTAGTTATATGTGTATAGTAGGAGCAAAGGAAAATGCTTTTTGGAGCTCACCATATCAGCATTATTCAAGGATACTACTATTACTACTACTATAGTTTGTGTGTGTACAACTGTTCCACGTGTACTAGGCACATATGGTGGAAAGCTCAGTCAGTTTGCTTTAGTTAGTTGGTTAGTGACGCATGCCTTTCTCTCGTTTTTTTATTCTTTTTTTTACAGGAATAAATAGACAGTGTGAGTATCAAAAAATACAGTGCATGGGAGAAGAAGAATAGCAGTCAGACTTGGCCAAAGGGCTCGTCCGTCCTATGTTCAGTAGGACAAGAACAAAATAGAGACTGGAGTAATGATCATAACACTACTGTTCGTCTCTCATGTTCATGATGGCAATAGGAAGGAGATATTCTTTCAGTTTGTATGGTCTCCATGTTCGTTGTCCTTGTAAGCCCTCATGTTGAGCACTACTTGTGATGATGAGGATGATCACCGTTTTGTTTATACTTATTCAAATCATAAGCTCCATTTTCAGCTCAGTAGTTCACCAAGCGTCTTTTGTGGTTTAGTCAGGACTGCAAGGAATTTGAATGCAGGAGCAGACTTGATCAACTTTTAGTTGTAGGAGGAGGCATGGTCTTATTATTATGCTATTATTGTTATTTTTTTTGCAAGGGGCAGTGCCAACTTTTCTCTCTAGAAGGCATGGTAGGGGCCTCATCTTCATGGTTTTATCATCCACCCTGGTTGCCTTTAAAACACTGTTTGAGACAGATATGGAAATATCCAAAGTCTACTGTATCATCCGTCCTACTTTGCATGCATTGAGATATCTAAGATTTTCTGCTTTTGTGAATCCTGAAAACCGTCCCAATTTTTGGTTTTCCGTTACTAACTAACTAACTAACTATAATCACACTGTCAAGCCACCGTACTATTGATAAGGATAAATGATACTATAAATATGGCCAGCTGTTATCCATTAATTAACCAGTTGTGGCAAACTAAAATAAAACGAGCAATATACTGTTACATTGTAAAAGTAGTGGCTGTGAATAAAAAACATCACAGTGACAATTGCCATACATGTAGGAAACTAGTAGGGATTTAAAATTGACAAACAAGTGTAAGGTTGACAAGGGTTTTGCACAATGAGCTGAAGTGCGTAATAATAATAGAGGTAGACAGACTACTATATAGCTAGTAATGACATGAGAAAACCCGTCGCACCGAAACTATGTGATCTAAGCTCATAATGTGTTGAGAAATGGATGAGAGAGACTCGGAATGCGTTGAAGAGGGATTTTATTCTGATTGAGTCACTTCTCACCATGCAGAGCATTCCTACACCTACACATGAGCGGAAGAAAGGAAGGAAGACGAGTTACACAGAGTTAAACAGAGGATGAGAGAGAGGGAGCGCGTGGATAGGAAAAAAACACACACATAGTAGTTAGTTAGGTTAGCAGGGGCCTCCAGTTTGTTGTCTATACTATTTTGGAGCTGAAAAGTGGGTACACACAGTCTAACTGACTACATAAATGTGTTGTGTATGTGAGAGAGAGAGAGAGAGCCGAGTAGAAAACTGTCGTAAAACTATTGATCGGTGGCAAGTTTTTGGCGGCACGTGGTGGTGCAAGCTCCCATATATAGTGTGCACACACCATTTGAGAGTCTGGAGTTTACCCTCCACTTTTGTAGACTAGTTTGTCTGTCTGCTCACTCCTCAGTGGCTCGTCTCTACTGCGCTCGCTATATAATAACCAAATCGAGTCCAGCGTAGACCCACCAGCTGTATATAGTGGTAGTAGTAGTAGAGTTCCTAACTATGAGTTTGGCTTCTCTGTAGCTCCAATTTCTTGTAAACAAATGGAGTGAGTGAGTATTGGATGAAAGGAGAGATTCCTCTTGAAATTACGGAACACAGAATTCCATGAATTCATGATACCACTACTGGGCTCCAACTACTTACTAACTAACTAAATGAGGAGGGCGTAATGAAATAACTGGGAATCATTTATTGCATCGGTTGTGAAGAAAACTTGTGGTACAACTTTTAACTGAGCTTGATATTTGAATGTATATCAGTATTGAATTAAAATTTGGAATGCATTGACAGATTGACTAGAATTTTGAACATTTTTGGTTAGTTATAACCAAATATATAATAGCACAGTCAAATACTTATAGTTAGGCAATGCGATTGTGTATATTTAAAAAGCATACAAATATGCGATACACCCCCACCTTCTGTAAACCATATAATTAGTGTGGAGACATGTTTCTATACACAAACATTAGTAAATTACTTTAATCATTCAATCATAGAAATAGTCACAATGAACACCACAAAACTTGCCTTAAAACCTACAAAAAAGTGGCCCGAGTACATAAACCTAGTATCACATTTGAAAGAGATTTTTTTCTACTCTATTCAAAGTGCGTAGTTACTTTTAGTTAATTAGTTATAGTAATATGAAGAGAGTAAGATGTTCATTTTGGTGCCCATTGTTTCCTGTCTGGATACACATAACGTACATATACACGGGAAATAATGAATGAGAAACTTAAGCTCCACGTTTCCCCCTTGACTTTACACTGATATAATGTAAACTCCATGCGTATAATAGCTGTAGGTGCCACCACCACATGAAGGAATCCGTAGCATTGTCTTGAATGGAAAAAAATATGGAAACAGTACTCCTACTATTTCATTGTGTGCAATTTACACAACAACTAACTATACAACAAAAGCCGGGCTCTTTGATGAGAAACTTTGTTACATGCGTGAGTAAATATTATGAAGCACACCTCTCAACTAACAAGCAAAATAACCAACTATAGTTAACTCCTATGCAAACGATACCTATGGCAATTTGCATTTATTCCTGTTGTCCTCAAATCATTCATCAGTGGAGCAAATAATTGACCTTTTCCGTCCCAAAGGAGTTCATTTCACCACCATACATTAAAGTGGATGATGATAAATATAGCTTTATCATCAAAGTCAAAACATTTAAGAATAAAATACTATGCATGGCTATCATCATGATATCTACTTACTTCCTGCCATACAATCATATTTTTCCCACTACAAAGTATTATTGTTTTTATCCATTTTTTCACTCCCGCCGTTTGGTCTAGGCCTGATGATGTGATGGGAAAGTTTTTAGTGAGTGAGTGACTGACTGAGTGAGTAAGATTCCCAGTGGCAGTCAAAACATTCTCCAATGTAGACTCGCGGCAGACAAAAAGGAGAAAGAAAGAGCATTAAGATGGAACGTGAAGCATCTCCTTTCTCTCCCTCCCTGGCCTCCACGTGTCGTGTCTATATACACTATCCGTGGCCTAAACACACACCCATAGAGGCTTATGGGAGCCAACACTGCCGTTATAGCTACAAAGAAGAACACAAGAGATCCGCGTATTACCATTACTTACTTACTACTATGGTCTATGTTGTAGCTCGCTAACATAACACATACGGTGAGGCCAAGGAGTAACTTACGAGCAGAGCAAGTAACTATAAAGCACCAAGACAAGTACCATAACTAGTCTCACTATATCACCACGTAAAACACACTTGGATCTATTTCCCTTTCAACTTGACTCGTACTTGTGCCGTATGTTTCAATTATTTCTCCCATTATTATTATTATTATTATTATTCTTACTGAGTTCACATTTATGAATACAAATGATAGTAATGGTCTTGTGTGGTTGTAGATTTTTTATTTCCACCAGCGGAAGATATGTGCACGCAGATACATATAATGAATGACATGTGGAATGGGACTTGGTGAGCTAGTGAGTGCCTAACTTTTACATACCACCAGTAAAGGATTTTCTGGGGATATTCAGACATTTTTAGTTCCCATTCAGCAGATGATTGAAGTTCCATTATTGTATTTGAGTGAAAAATGGGCTTGTTTCCATTGTGAAGTGTGTAAAGTACACACTGGAGGAAAGCTGCGACTCGAGTAGTATTCTTCACCTTAAGCTGAAGACAAAGGGAGTGGAGGAGTAGACGGCAGAACGGGAGACTCTAATAGTTTGCGTACTCGAGCAAGATCATGTTTACAAGGCCATAATGCACAGCTAACGACGACGTTAGGGCAAAAAATATTAGCATCGTGTTCCTGTCTTGTGGTTTCCAAAGGAAGTACACAATACGTTCTATTATGGGCCACAATAGGAATGCCATAAGGAGTGTATATATGTATGTATGTCTGTATGGGATAAAGAAAGACATTTGTATTAAAAAGATTGTCAAAATGTGATAGTTTTATAGCATCTCTTTCTTCCACAACGCTATCTGATTGGTATCAAAGGATGACATTGTGGTACGGTCCTTGTGGGTATTAGGTATAGGATAAAAATCACGATTATTTACAATGCATTGATAGATGTAGTAAACCTCAGAGGTTTGCGAGACAAGGAAAAGGAGGAACAAAGAAAATGCAAGAAGGTGCAAATGTCATGGAACACGTAATTATGAGTCTTGTGAGGTGGCACGAGCACAAAAAAAGCCCGTGTATTCTTCCCTTCCACTTAATTACTTGGCTTTTTGTGTGAAACACAATTGAGGCGCTTTCTCATCTCACAAGGTGAACTGTGCGCACCTCACAGTGGCTCTTTGTCTCATTCACTCCGTGTATATTAGAGATTAAAGAGAAAAGCCATTATAGAAAGAACTGTATGTTTTGGTTAGTTATTTGTCCGGGTTTTCACAGTCAGTCAGTCCCTATATAATGTCTAGTTCAATGGGGTGGACCTAAACTGTTTTTGAGTCTTCATAACTGCTATTCTGCTCATACAAAAATGTGTAAAAAAATCTATTTCACTCGATAAACTAATTTTGTAGGGCTCTTAGGTTAGTAGATGGCAGAAAAAGTGGGGATTAGATTCTAAAAATTAATAAAATCTTGCCATCGTCTTTGTCGAGTTACCAACCACTCAGGAACTAATATTTTCATTGGCATTATGACTGTGAAAAGTGTTTTATAATTTTTTTAACGCTATAGACGAAGGAAATGACCCCATTATGTTATTGGTATTACCAATAAAGTGTATAAAAAGCGCCACCTTTATAAATATTTGTACTCAGTTGGCATAGGGAGAGCTTTTTGCTCCCTTACAAAACTTAGCACTCATTTCATTCTTGTAATGTAGACAGCCGCAATAGTGCCAGACCGTCTAGCATTGACATAACAGTGAAAGGGGTGGATGAACTTTCCTTCTTGGGCAATCCCGTTATCACTAGAATACAGGGGCTGGCTATACGCACACACACACTTTTCTTCATTGTTTAAAAATCCCCCATATCTATAATAATTGTACATTCATAATGCATGTTGGGCTACGCACATAGTTTTAAAGCTGTTTTGCAATTCACGATCAAATTATAGTAAGCCCTTGGTTGGTGCGTGTGTACATCCCCATACGCGGTTGTATTTTGTCTCGCATGTGTGGGCAAACATTGAGTGACTGAAATCATACAGTAATATTATACATTGCTATTTCAAAATATAGCAATCAAAATGTTTTATTTTATGGCTTTATTATTGTCTGCCGTTGCATAGTTACTATAGTTATCCACTCCTGCAGTAATTTTTTCGAAGCCTTGATAGTAAGTAGTGCACTTTCAATGTTCCTTGGCTAATACTATAATGGGATCATGAGTGTGTAATTTATTCATAGAATTTTGGAAAACACTAATCAGTCATATTAAGATATGAATATCTGACTATAAGAAGAAAAGTAAGGCTAGCAGTTATGACACTGGAGGTGTATAGTGGTCTACATATCAGTCTGATTAATTGAAGGTCTAGACATGATCCCCAGCCAGTCACTCACTTTTTGCAATGCTTACTTTTCCTTCCGACAATATCTACCGTTTAGTTAGATGATACAGATCTAAAGCGTAAAATAATGATACCTTTACGCACAGTGCTGACTAGCGCGCCCAATGAATTGAGCTGAATGACACAATAATGATATGGATGGAGTACAGTTATGATCCGAGCAAAATAATTAAATCACTATCCTATGCACAGCATGTGTTTGCTCCACTCATCATCTCACATATAAGGCAGTCACTCATAGTCTCTCAGAGTATAATAGTTGGTTAGATATAGCTAGTTACACGATGAGCATGGAAAACAAGGATTTCATTTCTAGCAACTCACAACCATATTTCCGGGGCACGTGGATCCCTTGTTGTTTACTTGGCTGAGCCAGTCACTACTACTATTACTACTACTGCATTTAGTTAGTTAGTAAGTATAATACTTTTGAGCCCGTCAAAACTTACGGTTAGGGGCTAATCTCTCTTCCCTGCAAAAGCTAACTAACTAACCAAAACTCCCTATATGTATTAATACAGTTTTGTTCTTCCAAAGGCTCAATCCACACGCACAGTCTGGGCAAGGAAAAAACGTGTAGTTTGAGCTACGAAATAACAAAACTGTGCTTCACTTGCTTGCTATACTAGACTAACTATCCATGCACAGTCCCATCGGAAAATGATACACACGGGTTTTCACCAAATCATTTCCCCCCAAGTTGTAGGGAATTTTGCTATTTAGTTTCCTACCAGTTGGCTCTTTCCTAACTCTTTTATCCAACTAACTAACTAAACTAATGGACTCAAGGGTCCCATATGTACGTAGTACATATACGTACATTACCAATTCAAAGGGCTTATCAGAAGATCTGACTATATGCATCCCTTTTTTTCCGCTCCCTAATGTCTCATCACATGTGTCCTGCAACTCATTGGTGCAGCAGCCCCAGCAAAACTAATAATCACTCCATAGTTAGTTAGTTAGTTAGTTAGTTAGTTACTAACTTATAAGCTTGCATATAAAAGAGTGAGCCCTTGACTGACTGCCTAGTGCATGCCTGCATGTATGAGGACTTTGAGTTTTTGCGCTTCCATTAAAAGTGATTATTGGGAACGTGCACAGACTGCACAAATGTGGGTGAGTTGACAACCACCATATAGATTAATATGCAACTCACAGTCATGACCGTGGTTTCCACAGCTACCGTATGGCACATCCCAAAAAGAATTCTAAAGTGTGTTCAACAGATTTTCATTTACACCCAAACATATATACTATACTTGTGTAGGTCCAAAGGAAGGGGGTGGCATGGCAAGTGAGGAAAAACAAATGCTCCAGACAGATAATGTCTGTCACAGTCATCCTTTGGCCCATAATATGTCGATACTCGTTTAGTTAGTCCATCGTACACACTACATACATAATACAGGGGGAGCTGTGCGATGATCTCACTCCTAGTATTTGAGCTATGTAATGAGATCCTAGGAGTATAAAGGTTGGGCTCCTTGGAAGGCAACAGTGGTGAGCAGTTACAGTAGCGTGTAATGTATTTACAAATAAAAGGGAACATTTCTCTCTCATGGAACGCACCATGAATATAAATGGGCTTGGCATCCACACTACCATAAGGACATATAGGAAGGAACGCATGCATGATTAGCAATCACATCGTGTATCTTTGGCCGACATGGGGAGGGAAAAAACTTTCAGTTAGAAAGAGATGCTCTTTGCTACACTTTACTTACTGACTGCTGGAACAAAAATATGCCCCGTGAATGAATGTGGGTTTGCTGTGTTTGTAGAAAGTGAGGGAGCTCGTGGTATGGAAGCAAGATTTTTTTAAAGTTAGGAATCTTTTGCATGACAAAAGAAAATTCTTTTAAAACTTTTTCTGTTGAAATTTTTTTTTTGCAGAATTTGATCGCATGCATAGTAAGTTTTATCTTTTGGTAATAGGCAGCTGTACTATATCAAGGTGAATTTAAGTGTGTAAGGTAGAGTTGCAATAATTTCTGGGGTGAAAGCTATGTATGCATAGAAACAGTGTGATTGGAATCCCTTGATGGGATATAAAACCAACAAGTCTCAGAGGTTTTGAAAACCGAGTATTCAAATGGGGCTTCTCTTTCTGGTACAACAATTTATTCATTCCTCCTCCATACATTATACTGCTATTTTCCCTATCGCATCATAATCTTTAAGTGATGTGCATACAATTTTGGCTCTCCTGTAAGTTTCAAATGCTCACATGCATTCCTTGTCATCGTCCGCTCCAAATAAATATGGTCTGGAAGAAGGATTTTACATAATTCTGAGATCCATTCTCATTACTTTGGTTACTCCACGGTTTCTGAATACACTGTGGCTTAAGTTATGAAGTGAATTGAGCTCCGAGGAGCTTTTTCTTCTATCGACACCATTGATTCCAGTTCCACCTAAATGTGCATACTTATACCAAGCAATGAGTCTAGGGAAATCCCCATGCACAGTCAAACTTTATATAGTAGACGTTTTATCTCAACTATAGCTTGGTTAGTACTCGTGGTGAATTAAATAGAAAAAGTTTCCCCCAGCCCAAGAGTTCTCAAAAGTCACTGGATTTCCCAGTAAGTCATTTTTCTTGCAAAATTTTACCCACCAGGGGGTGATTTCTTTTTCCTTATTTAGAACTCAACCAAAGACGTAACCCTCTTTCATCGATCTTCCTGTTTAATTACTTTAAAAATGAATAGGGGTAAGGAAAACAGCACCAATTACTTACTTTACAACATAATTTGTAACCTTGCCTCAAATTCTTCATACTAACTAACTCAAATCCTCCATTATTTTACTCCCACATGAAATTTTACACCTGAAAACATACTCCAGGACTCCCATACCTAACTCTAACAAGGCATTGTAGAGTTGAGTGAGTGTTGAGTCCTGAATGTTCTTTTTACATAAATAAACACTAGAATGCTGTTTCAATCATTTTTTGCCTCTCTTTTGAGATTTAATAATCCCACATCCACTAGTTCCACGTTATGTATGTGCATGCATTTAAATGATGGAGAGAAAGGAGCAGTATGATAAAATTTCTCGGCCAATCTTCCGTTCATAGACCGCTCTGAACGAAAGGGCAAAGTTGAAGGTGAAAGCATGAGAACCATAGTTTTCAAAGAGAGAGGGAGTCAAATGCACTATGGATGAGAAGGAAATCTCATGCTGCCAAAAATCCTTTCACCAGACTACTGTGCTCTCTACGTACACTCTGTTACAGGGGAATGTGACTTTTGAGCTTTTATCATTGAAAAGCCAGACATAAATATTGGGTACCTAAGGATAGAGCCTACTGGGCATTACAACACTCATGTTTTATATGTCTAGCATGTGCTGGCCGCCATACAATCTGATTGCCCATACTCCAATAAATGGCTATAAAAATGTTTACATGAATAAAGGGTTGGCCAAAGATTGTACGTTTAGCGAGTAATATTATTGACTGAGAGTGAGGACTCAAAAAAGGAAAGATCTCGAGTGACCAATAGATTATTTTTCCTTGGGTAAACATGTAAGAGGACAAGTTTGTGTACAATATTTAGTTTTGCATACTATACTGGACCTATTGAGCGCAATTTATTGATCAAACAAGTCAAGAGCACTAATATGAGGAAATGATGATGGGAACTGTTGGAACACAGAATGGCCTATCATATTTTGTTTACCAAAGCCGCCCAATGCTAAATGATGCATAGCAAGAAAATAGAATAATTTCACCAAGCCCATAACGTGCATGAATACATTTAAGTGCTTTCATTAATAATGATTCAGTATCTTTGTACACTATATCATTTCCTATTGCGTGCTGTCTCCATGAAAAATGTTTCCTCCATTCACTGTCGCGATACAATAGATAATCCTTTATGAAATGGAGTGAGTGATCGGTTTCATTTTTTTATATTCACAATGTTGTAAGACATTCCAAAATAATTGGTGTCAACCACAACAAAATCATTTATCATGCATGCGTGCCAGCTTATAAAAGTAATACGTAATGCGACCCATATTCAACCCCACATAACATACTAACTCAGCAAAGCAGAAAGGAAAGCACAAGGTTTTATTCCCCAATATTTTTTATACACCACTTACTGACTAACTACTAACTTTTGCAAGAAAGGTTTCCACACAAATTATTTTTCATCTTGTGTTATAAGGTCAATGGAGTTTCCGAGTCCACATTTCACTTGCAAGATATAAAACCAAGGCTCATAATTTATTTCAACATTCATCTCCATTTACAGGGCATGAATAGCAAGGAAATGAGTGAAAAAGAAGAAATCACCGCATGAATGGCACGTTCTTATAGAAACTGCACACTACTAGTGCATACTACTAATGTCTTGATTCTCGTTGAATTCATGATCATAAATCTAAAGTTGTCACCATTTTTGTTTAAAAAAAGTCTTGAAAATTTTCCTTCCCCTAGCACTACTACACTATAGCATGTATTATTACTCCCATAGAAAATTCTCATCAAAGAGAAAGGCATTCTTTGTCTACAAATATTATATACCTAACTAAGTAAGTAAGGGAGACTCCGTTGATTTGCCAACTAACTGAAATAATTAAATAAAAGTGCAAGTCTCTAGACGCTAGATGTATGTAATAGCTATAGATACTGCAGTACGCAGGTTGATGCACTGAGCAATGCTAAATATGCACTATATACTTTGTACAGGACAATTTCGTCTCGTCCAAGCTAATTAGATATATAAATGCTTTTCCCAGCTCGTCATTTCAATTTCAGGAGCACGTACTATTCTACGCTAACTAACTAACATTGTTATCTCTGTACATTATGGTTTCAGCACCCAAAGAGAGTGACTAACTAAAACTGAAATCTTGGCCATGTCTGTGTATGCGTAAAACATGATCATTACTTGAATGCCTCGTCCCATTTTGGCAATGAGGGAATCAGTACAAGGGCATCTTTTGTTGTTACTTACTAACTAACTAACTATACTATACAACTTTCACTACTCACTCAAATCCCTGTGTATGTATCAATGTCCACATATTATGTATAGTTATTCTGTGTGTCCATTAGTTGTCGTTATAAAAGTGTAGAGAGCAATAGGTTTGACTGGATCCAACGGAAGAAAGTTATAATGGTCTGACTGAGTGAGAATAATGATCTAATATAAAAGTCTGGGAGAGCACAAGTAGACCAAGACGTCTCATAAAGCGCCCTGTAGATGAAACTAATTACAAGTCTCATCACATCTCTGTTACACAACTGCACAGTTCTTTGCGCGTGGAGAAAAGAAGCGCCACTTTCCCCCGTTTGTAGCTCAATAAGAGAAAGATGGTGAGATGTTGTATATAAGATAGAAAAGCGAGAGTTGGGATGCATTTGTGACACTGAATGATATAATTAGTATTAGACAGCTTCAGTTTAGACGAAAAAATTAAAATGTTTTGGTAGATAGCCATTGCTGAAAAGAAAGAAGTTTGGTTTTAAATGACGCTTTTAAGGTATATTTGTAGTAGTTGTATAGTAGCACAAGCCAAGTTTGCTCTCTTTAGTTATTGCAGACGACTTTGTTTCAAAAAAGTATTTCCCCCCTACTTACTTTATGATGAGACTTTGTGAATCAAAACACGATTTTCTGTGCTTTCCCCTTTTTACGAGTTTTTTTGCACTTTTCTTGCTACTCACAACTAACTAACAACTAAAGTAACTAACTAACCAACTAACTAGTGACTTCTGAAAGCAGTGTTTGTTATTTGTCAACTCCCTCCTAGTCAGTCAGTTGTCGCCTCTTTTTCTAATACCAACTAGGCATGTTAACAAAAAATACTGTTTAGCTCCTCAATTTCCCTCTTCACCAGGAGAGCGCACAACTTGTTTTACATTTAGATTGCAACTTGAGCACATTTTTCCATGCCTTGTTTCCTTCAGAGTCTAGTTACTTGCAATCATCATTATTAATATCATTTCTCCTGGCGTACGCAGTTTATTATTATAGCTTCACTCACATCTCGTCAAAACTGTGCCCTTAAACCTCCATTTTACATGCATGCATAAAACGTGTTTGCAAACTCTTACGCCTGCTTCTCACAACTACTATAGGTACAAATAGCTTGTCTGTTCAGCTATTTCTGTAGGCGTTGACAACTAATATTATTATTACTTACTCACTCACTATGTGTAGGAGAAGAGGAAAAAAAAAACTAACAGTGGGGTAAATGTCCTGACAGACTTGATCCTATCATTTAGCTGTCATGTCATTGTTGGGAGAAAAAAATTAAAGTATATATCCTGGAGAATTAATCTTACACAATAGAGACTGGAAGTGATTGAGTAAACTATTATGAACTGCACGGAAGTACAAACAAAAAGAGTGTTTTATTATTCCCATATCCCGCCCAAGCTTTTATGATTTCATATGTATACACAGTGCAGAAAAAGACAGGCAAAAAATAAGGCTGTCATCGTCATTATAATTTGCCAACAAGATAAACGCCATGCATTCATACACATATTAGCTATATCATTACTTTCCAGCTGCAGTTGGTAGTTAGTTAGTTACTATTACTGTACACAGTATTCATTGCAATGTCAATGTGTCTGTCCAGTGGTCCCTTTATGAAATTTTGTATACATTTCATGGACCCACACACACATTGGTCCTGTTAATAACTTGATTGACATGTTGCTCACACAAACAATGCATATAAAAGTGACATTATCCGGAGTGTGGGAGCCGAATTGTGAAACCTTTATGGGATCACCCACCCTTACTCCACTTATGATGATTATTAGTTACTGCTCTGTCATGATTGCATGATGTAGTGTCTATGTGTGTTAATACTCACTGTAGTGTATGAAATGAACTTGGCCTAATGGTCTGCATTCAATTTTTTGGGCTCTTCAGATCATCACGTTTATGAGGGAGTCGTAACTAACTACTAACTAAACTGGTAGTGTTAAATTATCCATTAGATGAGGGTCAATGTCTCCATTAAATAAGAAAAGAAGACAAAGTGAGGGCTTTCACAAGATTACTTACTTACATGCTTACTTAAAGTCTACTCCCAGTCTATTTTACTGGTTGATTGAATCGGAAAATAATTTTCTCATAAAAGGATGAACTTTTTGTGACCTTTTGGTAGCAATAGTTAGTTAGTTAGTTAGTTAGCATGTATAACCGATTAGAGGAAGAAAATGACAAGATACTAGCATAGGGAAAAAAGCGTGAGACCATAAAAAAATAGTGTTAGTAGTTCTAAGATACAATTGAGCGTGTAATAGGGAAACACATCATATTCTGTATATTATACAGAATATGATGTGTGTAGCCAGACAAGGTGAAAAATTAAAAAGGGATATATGAGGAGGAAACCAAAAGTTTGGGAACTGGGAATAAAAAGTTGTCTCCAAAACAACTAGAGCTATAGTGTGCAAGTAACATTACTACTTCTCTATAAGCTGTGTAATGTAATGGTATAGGGCACAGTTTTTGAGAATTTTCTCCAAGCGAGTTACCATTAAACTGTGTATATGATGATTGTATACTGAATTATTTATAAACTTGTCTAGTGAGTGACTCACTGACTTTTACAGTAAGGACCATAGCAAGTGATGGCATTCAAATGAGTGAGTCTGTGTGAGCGTGAGAAAAATTATGGTTTATGAAAGAGTCTTTTTGTTTGGGAACATACATAACAGGGCTGGCTGGGTAATCACACGGAATATGTATATAGAGCAGGAGCAAGGAGCACCCATCATAAAATCGTTGGTTAGTAAGTTAGAATACTCTGTAGTGTGTAGTTATTTAGGCACTAACTAACTACAACTGACTCACTGTAAGACCTTTTGAATGTGTCGTTCCTGATTATCAGCCCGGAATTTATCTCTCGTCTCACTTACTGTGCTCCAATTGAGCAGAGAATCTTTTTTTTTTTCATGATGAATGTAAAACCCATCTTGTTACAAGATTACATGTAAAGAATAAATAGCTCCCTCCGTACCAAATTGATGAATAGGTGTTGTACCATCATACAACCGCTGTTTTTCACATATGTAATCAAACCCTCTGTAGGGAAAAAATTCTCACAGCGTGTAGTTTGCCAGGGCTGGTTGTTTTCACAAGACTCTGTACATGTGATCACCTTATTTTTTAGTTAGTTAGTTAGTAATAGTGTATCATAGGGCGCTTTAAATTGTAACTCACACTATGTGGATTTATTATTGAACAAGTCGTTTCTCATCATTGCAGCTTGCCAGGTTCTCATGTTTACCAAAAAAACAACAACGGATAGCCCACTGACTCTTTTAAGTAAGTAGACACAGTAGTTAACTAGTGCAAGAAAAAAAACGGAAAATTAGCCACTGCTTGAACTGATTTCTTTTGGGCACATTGAATTTTGCAATTTTCTTACCAATAAATCATAATGATGTGCTAGTTGTGGTATAACATGTTATCTTCATTCCTACATTGTGTGCATAGGAAACACCACATGGACTGTGCTACTCTTCTTTGTACAATGATCATGTGAAGCAGCCTGCTGACTCAATGAATGATTAATTTCGTTGGACGCTCATTAAATTTGCCATTGCAATATAATAATAGCGTTAATGGGAGAAACAAATTTACTATTTACAGTGTAGTTGGTTCGGTAGTTAAAGTTAGCTAGTTAGTTAGTTACTTACTTTCTGACTAACAACCACATAGAGACATACATACAAGCTTAACTAACTAACTACATGTAGTGCAACTGAAAAAAACGTATGTAGTTAGTTAGTTGGTTAGTGTGGAAACAAGTGACTATTTTTTTGGACACATGAATAGTGTTCAGAACAGTTTGTATGCATTATGGTATTTTTAGTTTGAGCGATACAAATGCATTTTGGTTCATGCTATGGATTTACATGTAATTACTTAAAGTATGTAAATTATACAATGCAAGTTCACTTGA
>Ga0210040_10000778_pt1 | contig 51265 bp, 45 predicted proteins | sample CryGeyCG12114_NA_FD_185462 | JGI IMG/M metagenome (GOLD analysis project Ga0210040, IMG submission 185462) | Groundwater microbial communities from aquifer - Crystal Geyser CG19_WC_8/21/14_NA (SPAdes) (version 2) | ecosystem: Environmental > Aquatic > Deep subsurface > Groundwater | place: USA...
GCAGGACCGACCCGCTTTTTCGAGAATCAGCCTCTTAACGAGCAGCTCTGCGCCAATCGTTGACTACTTATACGTACCTGAGATGAGTGGCTTTCACAGAATGCCAGACTTGCAACGATGGCTGATACGGATAAAGTTTCGCCCTGAAACGGTTCTACATTCGACAAAGTGAACCTTTGTGCCCGTACTTGTACCTATTACGACCAAAAAGAGCCTACTCGACTGCCGAGGTTGCAACTGAGTGGAGTGAAGAGACCTGCGACGCGCCAGTTCGGTCAAGATGGTACAACGCAAGACCTGGGGGACATCTAGGTCGTCAATTCCAGTTGATGTTTCGTCGCCGCGGTCTTAACCCACTACTGTAAACGGTCACATTGATGCCTGACGGCTGACCAAGGAGTGAGCCAGCCAATGGACATTTCCCTATATGGGGGCCAAAGCTGAAATCGAGCAGTACGCCATTCCGCAACCTCGCTCAGGGCGGCTGCGGCAGATAACCTTGGAATTGCTCGGTGAAGCACACAGTGATTTCTTCCACCTCTCCATATTGGAGGCTGCTCTGACGGTGACGAGAATGTACTCGTTAAAGGCGATGATTCAGGATGTTGTCGCTGTCAAACTCGCTTAGCAGCTCGAGCTTAAGTAAGAGCAAAGACAAAAGAGTGGGAAGATTAAAAGCTAGCCACGCAAAGGTTCGTACTGGATGCATGCGATGCAAGTCAGTCCGCCTCATTGATGCACGCTCCTGTCGCAGAAGGGACTGATTTCCTCTAGGCAGCGCAGAGTCAAGTGCGACGAAACGAGGCCAGCATGTCTGAGGTACATTCATTGGGAAACAGCTCCTACTTAGCCTGACAGCCACACAGATGTATCAAGATCGACAAACCTTGCCCTGGTTATCAGAAACTCGAGACTAAGGTCTTTGGGCTTACCGTGAACGAAGGATTCACCTGCGAGCTCGAGAAGAAATGCTTTGACCTATTCTTCTCTGGCGGAGCAGCTCGCCTGGCAGTGTTTCAGCCATCTTCAAGACAATTTTGGGTTTCGCTATTACCTCAACTATGCCAGATATACTCCCCGCTTCGGCACGCTGTCATCGCGCTAGCACTGGTCAACGAGCCTCTCTTCATGCCGGAATTAGGTGCTGTAGCTCGGAGCAAGCAACCCGATATCCTCAATTGCGTGATGAAACACTTCAACAAATCTATCCATACTTTCGCTAAGCAGGTGCACACCCTGAGCATCGAAGCGAGGCTATCATGCTGCTTTGTGTTTACCGCACTAACGATCTACTTATACCGCGTTGGTGCTTCCCCAACACACATTGGAGCTGCCTACCGCTTCCTGAGGGACTACGAGCAGCAGGTTGAGCTTGGCAACGTGCTTGCCGAGCCAGCTCTGAATGGTACACTGGTACCTATCCTGAAACGCCTGTTCATCGATGCAGCAACGTTCTCAGATGCCCTCATTAATGCAGGTTCAATCACACCTTATGAGGACTGGATGTACGAACTCTTAGATATTCCACCAGTATTTCTGACAATCGAGGCAGCATATGAGACTCTTAGCAACTTGCTAAAATATGCCATTGCGCTTCTCCTAGGCCACATCATCCCCAACTCGAAGCCTCACCTATATCTGCTGAGCTCACTGGAGAGTTTCGAGGCTGCTTTGCGGGATTCCAAGCTGGATGCATATGATGCATACAATTTGCCACGTGATCTTGTCGGATTCTACTGCAAGGATCTGATGATGCATCATCGAGTGGCCCGAATATTATGCAAATGTACACCAGAGACGGCGGAGCACTCCTTCTCGGCATACACAGCCGACTTCCAGTATGTGCTCCGGGAAGTTTCCGCTTTGATCCACAAAGAGCCACTAGACACTTGGAGGGCCACATTCGGTTGGATGCCTCCACTATTCCTAATCGCGACAAGGTGCAGAGTTATGAAAATACGACGTGAGGCCTTGAGATTGCTTCATGGGCTACAGCGCGTTGAGCGTGGATGGACCAGCTGTATCGCACACGCCCTTGCCAGATTCGTGGTCAACGAGGAAGAGGCGCCAGAGACAGCAGATCCAACGTCGACGTCGCTCACCTATGTACGCCTGCTCAGTGCCAAGTTTGAGCCGGACAAAGCATTAGTGCTCGTTACGTATGAAAAGCAGATCGACCAGAAAAGAGTTGGCGTCATCACCAAGGAAGTCGACTTACAGTCTCCTGCAAATTCTCTCGTGGGAGCCTCTGGGATCCGACTGCCTCATTACGTTCTTCAAGCATCAGGATATAGTGGGACCACAATGCTGACACCTCAAATAGCTTGCCACTGCTCCCACGACGCGAACTCTCTCAGCCAAGAAGGAGAGGCGGTGGCGGAAGGCAGCATTGAGGAGATTGTCATCTGGGCTGCTGGTACGAGGATAACGTCGAATAGGAAGACGGGAGGAGCAGCTCGACAGTAATGAGAAACAGGAGCTTGTGCTTTCGTCGAATCCACTCGCTGTGAACCCTGGAAACTGATGTTTGATAAAATAATACTTCGACGTTCGGCTAGACCCATCACAAGGTACTAATGAGACTCCACCACCAAAACAGGCTCTCCGGTTGAGAGCAGGCTCAAGTGTTCACCAATTCACGCTTGGCACTCACCCACACCTTCGGATCCAGCATACGAACATTCAAGCCTATCTTCCGATCGGGGTCTGACGTGTCGACCGATGTCGCATGGGTCATGCAGCCGCATCTGCTGCAGAAGTAGAACCCCGCGTTACCAGAAGAACCTGGATCTGACCGAATGTATTTGCTGGAGGAATGTCCTGATTCTGCTGTGATGAGGACGTCCTTCTGGCGATAATATGCCCAGATTGCGCCGTAGCGTCGGCAGATAGAGCAATGGCATTCGGTGACTGAGTGTGGTGGAGAAGGCGCCATTACTGTAATGCCGCCACAATGGCAAGTGGCAATGATGGTCGTACTTTCGTATGACGGAAGGCGGTCTTCCTCTGAAGAAGCCATTTCAGCTTCACCAGGTTAGGCTGAAACAACAGCGACAGTATTTCTAGAGTCTGGAGGACATCGACCAAGCCCACAGCGTGAACACGGACTTGCTTATCTGGATAGTAGAAGATGTAGGCGCCTCAAGTTAGCACCTTTATCAGCACACCCTTGCTTATCTCACACGCGGTTGCTCCTGCTTGACTGCTTGTCCACGCGGGCGCACCTGCCCAAGATCTTGAGCTTGGCGTGCCCGCGATCCGTCCGATCCACACTCAGGCACTCTTTCGTTCTAAATGCTGGACGTCGACACCACACATTGAGGTTCTCCGACTCCTCCTTCGTCAGAACCACTTGGGCCGATCAGGCGGCCGGTTGTTCAGCCATACTGAGTATGTCCTAACCGACTCATGAGTCATGACCACATTTGACGCGGTTTGCAGAAATGTTGGATATCAACCAAAGCTTGCTCAATCGCCTGAGTGATTGCGCCTGTCTTACAGCACAAGAAAACGGTGTACGAAATAACTTGAGCACTGCCTCTGCCGTACATACGCACATCGAGATCATCCTCGCTTCGTTGCAGAAGTACTTGGGCTCCAGTGTTAGCCGCTCTCGAGAGTGTCTCGTCGAGGCTCATGCCACAAGCTATATGATTCGAACCTGGTTGAGACAGCCTCAAGAGGTATAGGCTCACCAAGATCAAAGGCCGTGTTAACAGCCGTCCACCACAGCTATTACAGTAACGTCGAGAAGGTCGAGAAAATTGAGGAAATAGCGATCATTGTTACTAGGTTAGGTTTCCGTTTGATAAATCTCAGTGGTGATATGCAATGGACAGCGACGACGGGCTACCCCTGCCCTATGGGCTTGCCAATCTGGCAAGCTAGGTATATCATAATATCGTCTGGACCTTGGCATCTTGACTTACCAACGATAAGATGAAAGACACAAAGCACACGTCAGGCAAATCCGAGAATGCGACGACAGGTTTTAGCAGTGCAGCAGGTGACAAAATTGAAAATATAGTTCCGCCAATAGTGGCAACAAAAAGATTTCAGAGGAGCAGCTTCCAGCGGTCAGTACGAGGCAGCCCACAAAATGCCACGCAACTAAATGTGCCTCGAAGTGTTGTGCCAAACCGGCCGATCAAGGTTTGAGATGGGCTGTACGATCTTGCGAATGACGAGCTGCGAAGGCGGAATGGGTGACAAAACCCAAGCTTGGAGCTACTTGTGCATGAGGGACGTTGGGGCTAGAATAGCATGGCGTTGCATGGCGCGGTTTTTGATCGTGAAGGATCTGCAAGACTGTGCGGTGCGGTGCGGTGCGGTGCGGTGCGGTGTGGTAACAGAGAGTGTGTAGGCGACGAGGCGCGACTGCGATCGCGATGTTGAGAGCCACTGCGTCTCTGCAGACGTGATGGATTGGAGTTGGGTGAAACGCAGCGGAGTGGGTAGGTTGCGTTGTCGGCTTGAGCCAAGTTATCGGCTTCAGAACAGACGCGGTGCATGAGAAGGTCTTGAGAATGTCGCAATGCCATTGGGGGTTGCAATTGATCATTATCATTATTGGTATCTGCCAAGATAAGGTGTACACTATCTCGGTTCAATATTCGTGATATATATCATGTTCAACCGCTCGTTGTGTACATATTCAACTTCTTCATCTTCCAGATTGCCATCTATCAACCGGACAACCCATTCTGAGACAGGTAGTTGAAGATCGTGCTGTACGATATAGTATGGCTGTACTGAAGATTCAATCCATGGCCGGCACCGGGTGTGATCGCCGCATTGAAATTCTGGGCGTTGGGGAAGAACATCTCCGACGCAGCAGGGATGGATGCGAGCTGTGGATCGCCGGTTGCGAAGCAGTCGCCGCCGCAGTATGGTGTGTCATGTTCTGCGTGACTTGTCAGTCTTGACCGAAGAGATTAGTAAGAAAGTATTGAGTGCACTTACCTCCGGTAACAATGAGGACCGGGCCGCCATAGCTGTTCGGCGCACCTGACGCGCCGACCAGAGTCAAAATCTCGCCTGGTGTTACGGGTTGGCCGTTCATGTAAGCCACTTGCAGAACATCCGGGTCAAAGTCGCCTGGCGCGAAGAAGTCGATGTGTGCTCCAACGGGACTGTTGGGTGCTAGGTAACCCGTTGGATAGCTTGAGAGAGCTGAGATGGTGTTTGCAATTATGAAGTTCGAACCCAGGATGAATTGCGATGCAAAAGATGCATTTTGTGAAAAGCCGGTCAGGACGATACCGTCGCTAACGCCAGGGTTTGCAGCTGTCAAAGCGTAGGTAATAGAGGAGCCGAAACTGTGGCCGACGTGGACAATGTTCTGGAACTGAGCAGAGACGCCTGGAATTTGTTGATTGCGGAAACTCTCAGTCAAAGATTGTACTGCTGCTGTTTCGATCCAGAGTTGACCTTCGTTAATGGGATCTTGAAAGCGAGTCGACATGCCAATGCCGAGTCTATCCCAAGCGAATGTGCTGTATCCATGTTGGTCTACCGCTTCTCGGACGTAAGAGTAGTTGTAGTTATTGTACGAGAAGTCCCAATAGCTATGAAAATGGTCAGCAAGTGCAGGAGAGTGCCAGACAAGGGCTGTACCTTCTATCAAAGCCAATGCCATGTGTCAATATCTGTAGAACTTGGCCTGGTCCGGCATCAGGCTCGCAGTAGGTTGCGGAGATGTTGTAGTCCCCGGAAACGGTGTGGTATCCATTGAGACTTTCCATAGTGTAGTTATGACCCTGCCTGGCCATTCTCAGCGCGAAGTTTGTCGCCTCAATATTGTCGGTAGGGTTTGTGACGTCGAATAGGCCATTACGTGCAGAGACACTGATCGGTATGGTCAGGTTCTGGCAACGCGCCGCTGCAGCGGTGGATGCGAGTGCCGCAAAAGCAGCTGCTGCAATTGCTTTGACCATAGCTGCGAAGGATGGGAAGGACACGGAATTAGCAGAATCGAGGTTGGCTTCTGCTTGCACGAAAAGAGCTGCAACTACCTACACGGCCTACCTTTGTACCTACAACATTCTTTCGAGCTTTAGATCTGTTTGACAGACGTCACATCAAGCTGTACCACACCTGGACCAATAACATAGCTGACCTTGCTAGCCTAGGTGGACAGGCTGTTCTCGGACGGGAAGCTAGGGGTCTAGAACTCCAGAAGTCCGTATTTCTGGAACGGTTCGGGCGCATGAACAAGCAAGTCTTTGCGAAAGCGCAATGAATCGTGACAAGATCGGAATGAAGGATCGATGTCACGAATGCTTTGGGTTCCCCCAAGCACACCGCTGCCGAATGGGGTATTGACCAACCACGCTTGTGCACGATCGAGACGGAGCTCAAGCCACGGCCGGGGTCAGGGAGGTCCGAAAGAGCAGTGATAGCCTTCAATGATCCTGCATATCCGAGGGAGAGCTCAAAGATTTGGAAAGCTGGCCATAGATCTGCAGTTCCGGCACTTTGGATAGTGTAAACCTTGAAATGTCCGAGGCCTTGGTGCACGAACAATTCTAGTACCCGGGTACCGTACCCTTCGTCGGAGATTCATCTTTGTCATAGCGCACTGATGCGAGGAAGAGACAGCAAGGTGTAAGTATGTACGTGCAGGGTCGAGCGACTGAATCAGAGTCTCTTTAACTTAGTGGTTCATGCGTGATTGAGAGGCATATCATTGGTGAATTGACGTTGACGAGCAGAGAGCATCGTGGTTGCTGTTGTGCGCATCTTGCGATCTCTTTCTGGCAGTGACATCATCTAAAAATTGACTTTAACATTTAGGTGTTCCAAGTCCTTTCAATTTGTGTTTATATGCCCTTAGCATTGCCGCTACTTCCAAGTTCTCGGGCCGTTCTCTCTCCGCGAGATCCGGCACGGTCATGAGTGTGGCAGGTGAAAATATATTTCCACACATACCTTTAGCGTTCGAGTGCAGCAAGTCCCCTCCGAGGATGAAAACAGTACATGCCAGCTCTACGCTTTGCCTTTATGATGGGATGTCAACCACGCGGATAGAGCTTCGGGATAACATCTGACTAGAAATACAACGGAAACGGAAGAAGGCCCGCTGCGTGCGCGTAGGCATAGCAGCATCTGCCACCATGGAAGGGTATCATGTCTATAGATCTAGGTAATAGCCAATCTGAACGCCATTGTTGCGACACAACATCTCATCTTATTGTTCTTCTTGGACGCAAGGCCTTCCTCACAGCACGATCTTATCCTTTTCCTCCTCCCGGCGTTTGCCCTTTTCTTTGAGCATTTGACTAATCATGAAGTGGTTGACATCCGCATCGGCCCAGTAGGAAAGATGACTTGCTATACTTGCCAACAAACTGACGTCGAACATCCCTTCTTGAATGTGGTAATCCACGCGACCATTACTGTTCAACGCGCGGACTTTTGCCTCCTCTTTCCGCAGTCGTTTGGCCTTGTGTTGCTCTACCTCGTACTGGAGACTGTTTTCCCCATCTCCAGCTGACGCCTGTGAATGACGGCGCTTCTGGAACCCGTCATAGAGAGTTTCCATCTCTGTATCGATCAAAGTGGGTACGTCTCCGTTCTCATTTGCGCTGGTCCCTTTGACGTGCGCTCCCGTTCCTTTTTCGCCCTTGGCTTGTTCGGCGATCGCCTTCTGCTTCGACGATGTCTTGACCACGTCCGTGACTGGAGGCGGCGGCATCGTCGTGGCTGGGTTCATCTCACTATTGCCGCCTCCGAACTGTTGACTCAAGGGTCTTGGCTTGTCCAGCGGCAGGGCCTGGTCTTCTCCGGTAATGCCCAGACTCCTATTAATCAGGGATGACGCAACGCCAGAAGTTAGCGAGTACCAGCTATTCATGACTTGCTGGCCCACTCTGGCCGTGAGATTAGCCATTCCCGGCGCGGCAAACAAGCCGCGCTTGGTGTACGGTAGAGCTTGTGGTTTCAACGAGGCCATCGCGGGGGAGATAAGGGGTTCGCAGCGGTAGGCAATTGGATCCGTAGGATGGAAGACATTGTAGAACTCTGAGCACTTCGGAGAGGAGGTCGTTATCGGGATCAGGCTCTTTGGCTGGGTCGTTTGGTCGTCCGCCTGAAAGGGGCTGTTCTGCATCGGATCAGGATCGAATGGCGAGGCAGGTGGCGCTTGATCGTGGAGGGATGGCCGTCCAGCAATAGTCCGCCCTTTCAGCATCTGGAAGAGGGCGATAGGTGAGCCGAGAGCAAAGAAATGCTCGCAGTCAAAATCGAGCGCTATATCCTGGTCTGCTGGGATGGCGTCTCGAGACGACTTAGAGTTTCCTCTTCGCGGTCTGGTCTTCGCTCCCTGGCCCTGCCGACACAATAGATCGAAGAATATGGCACTGCCCAGAGAGTGGCCGCATAATGTAACCTTGCCGTTGAAGCCGGTACGCTCTTTGAAGAGCTTGTAGACTCGATTGACCTCTTGTTGCACAATCCTCGCCACATGTTCTCGATATGCACTCTGGTAGAGAAGAACATCTAATGCGAGATCTGTAATTAAATTCCTCACGGCAGGCACCCCATCAACAGTAATGTCTTGCAAACTTGGATACTCCTCTTCTAGTGATTCGTCAAGGTCCCCAAGGTCGTGTTCCTTCCGGTTCTGCTTGAGGCTCTGCTTTGGAAAGTCGAGCAGATGACGCCAGGCTATCGGCAAAACCTGCACTGTGCAGTTCTTGGGGTTGTCCGATAATGCCTGAAGGTCCGGGGCAGCTTCGAAGACAGCTTTCATGGTTTTCCGCATCATATTGATGTCGTGAACAAAGTTGATGCTATCGAGCCGCAAGCCAAGCCGCTGACCAATTCCATGGGTGACAAGCACAAGATGGTCAATCCGACGACCTTGATCTTCGCCGTCTTTCTCTCTGGCGTCCTCCATCGTTTGCTCTTCCTCAACCCGAGCTTCTTCCTCTTCCTGTTTCTTTTGCTGATCTTGACTCTGTGATTGACCGAGGCCCGCAAGCGATGATAACTGTCTTTCGAGAGCAGACGGCCTTGAAGGAAGTTCTTTAGCCTCGTCTGGTGTGGCTGTGCCGTCCTCAGTTGGGGTTTCAGTGCCCGAAACCTTGGCTGATTTCCTCTTCTCTTTTGTCTCAGTTGTCCTATTTACGGAGGGCTGCACTATCGGCTTTGAGTAGCCGCGAACAACCTTCGTACCAACTGGACCACCGAATCTGCTGTACAGGGTGCTGCTCATGCGAGACATAAGGTCATCTGTGGATAGGTAGGCAGTTGTGGCGTCGAAATACGATGCAGTGGTATTCATATGTGCACCAAACAAACGGTAGGTACTTGGACTTGTCGTCTCGGTGGTGGCCGCTGTCGCCGGAAGTTCTGCTGCAGACTCCGAGGTTGAAGTACCAGCCCGAGACTGAGAAGCCGACCTCGGAGCGCCCACTCTTCGCCATGGAGCTGTCTTCAGATACCCTTCCTCGAGCTGGTTCGCAAGATTTTCATCGCAAGGGGTATTGTCTTGGTGGAACCAGGTGCCACGTCTCACATCGTATACCGGACCGATCCAATAGGCTGGTTCTAGTTCTCGCTTCTCGATGTGCACATCGTACAGGTAGTCCTCATTGACCGGTATCTTCGTGGAGGTGGTACGTTCGCCAAACTCATCCTCGCGACCAAGCTGCTGAAAGGCACTCTCGATAGCCTTGGAGTCCGATTCGGAGAACAAGACCCATTTCCTGGGAACGGCCCTTTTCTCGTCTGGGGATGACTCTACTGCCGCAAACGGCTTCCTCTTCGCCACATCCACTGCATAATACCAGCGACTGTTGAGCGTTGGACAATCTTTAGGGTACCTTCGGAGACTTGGAACCGGTCTTACGCTGATAGAGTGATCTTGGCCGGAGGTCGGTTTCAACGGAGCATTGCCACCTTCATTTGTAGGTTGAGGCGCTTGTCTAGGTGACTTCGGTGCAGGGGAAGTCGAGCGACTCCAGGGGTTGATGGCGCCTAAGAAAGTGCTAGATGGCTTGTTCGTGGCCTCTGCCATGCCTTGTCGTATGGCTCTCACGAGAGCCGGCCAGCGCTCCAATTTGGCGGCATCAATGGGTGACCCAGAAACCTCACTTCAGACAACACAAGACCCTGCAATGAGCGATGCAGGGTTCGTGGTCAGCCCCTGGTTCGAGACAATTCGTAGTCGCTCAGTTAACAGGAAGTGCGCGTAGGGATGATTTAGGAGAGCACCAGCACTCGATCCCAGGTAAAGAAGATTATAGGGATTGATGCAGGAGGATAGATTTGAGGTCACATGGAGATGGTCATGCTTGCGGTGTCTTCTGTCATGTACGCGTGCTGCCTGGAGTTGCTGTCATTGTCTCCCAGTTTCAAGTTTCTGATACCGGCGAGCTCTAGGCGAGTTCCAAACCAATCATGTGCTTTGTTTATGACCAAAGCGCACTTGTCCTTGCTAAGCTTAGCCCGAGAGACACCAGCCACATTACGTGTTTCAAGATCGTGGCTGTCGATTAGACTGTGGCGCCTTCGCGGGGCAGGCAGTCGCCGAATTATGCAGACTGCAACGTCATTTTTCCTTCGCAGGCCGTGAGAGAGCGTAAGAAGTAGCAGCACAGCCCGGCTAGGGATTTGAGCGTTTGGAACGATTGCGACGCAAGCCAGGCACCTCAATTTCCCTACAACCGACAACATATACGGACTCGAAGCGACACCACATATTCCTTCCTCACACCAGACACTCAGCTCTCTCGTTGCGTTGTCATATACCGAGCACCTCGTCGTGCCCCTCTTCGCCCAATCATGGCCGCTGCTATGAAACTTGCCCGGAAATACCCTCAATTCCAGCAAACAGAGATCTTTCAACTACAAAATGCTTTTCAGCAACTCGATGTCGATGACAAGGGCTACCTTGACGAGGCGACAGCGATCAAGGCCGCCCAGAACTCGGAACGCCAATCCTACGACCGAGTCAGGCAGGCACTAAGAGAGGTCGAATTGGACAGCTCAAGGAGAGTAGAACTGGAAGACTACGTCGATCTGGTATCGAAATTGCGGGATGCTCCTACGCCACAGCAAAACCAAACCACGAGCAGCCCCGGCAGACCAGGCAGACCAGGCGCAGGTCCTCCTCAAGTGTCCCACTCCTCAAAGCCCAGCTTGGGTGGCGGCGGTGGCAGGATCCAGATGACCAGTGGCAATGTGACACATACCATCAACGAAGACGAGAGACAGGCTTTCACAACCCACATCAATGCCGTGCTTGCTGGTGATCCTGATGTTGGCCATATGCTGCCCTTCCCAACTGATACCTTCGAGATGTTTGACCACTGCAAGGATGGCCTCGTTTTGGCCAAGCTGATCAACGACAGCGTGCCAGATACGATAGACGAGCGTGTTCTTAACAGACCTGGCAAAAAGATAAAAACATTGAATGCTTTCCACTTCACGGAGAACAACAACATTGTCATTGAATCTGCAAAAGGTATCGGCTGCTCCGTCGTGAATATTGGTAGCGGAGACATTATCGAAGTTAGGGAGCACTTGATACTGGGTCTAATATGGCAGATCATCCGACGCGGTCTGCTTGGCAAGATCGACATCAAGCTGCATCCTGAACTGTACAGATTGCTTGAGGATGACGAAACTCTCGAACAGTTTCTGCGCCTGCCACCTGAGCAGATCTTGCTGCGCTGGTTCAACTATCACCTGAAGAATGCCGGCTGGAACCGCCGCGTCAATAATTTCTCCAGCGATGTGAAAGACGGCGAGAACTATACTGTTCTGCTCAACCAGCTTAAGCCGGACATCTGCTCCCGAGCACCGTTACAAACCAAGGATCTGCACCAACGAGCTGAACAGGTCCTCCAGAACGCCGAGAAACTTGACTGCAGGAAGTTCTTGACTCCCACCGCCCTTGTTGCAGGTAACCCAAAGCTCAACCTTGCTTTCGTCGCCAACCTCTTCAACACACATCCAGGCCTAGAAGCACTTTCCGAAGAAGATAAAGCACAGATCGAAGATTTCGACGCAGAAGGCGAGCGAGAAGCTCGTGTTTTCACCCTCTGGTTGAACTCCCTGGACGTCAAACCAACGGTGAACTCTCTATTTGATGACTTGCGCGACGGCACAATTCTTATGCAAGCATATGATAAGGTCATACCCGGGTCTGTCAACTGGCGCCACATCACTAAAGCTCCAGCAGATGGTAGCGAGATGATGAGATTCAAGGCTCTACAGAACACAAATTATGCCATTGAGTTAGGCAAGCAAAATGGATTCTCGTTGGTCGGCGTCCAAGGTGCGGACGTTACAGATGGTCAAAGAACGCTTACGTTGGGATTGGTGTGGCAGCTGATGAGGCGGGATATCGTCAGAACGCTTGGCGCTTTGGCCCAACGCATGGGGAAGAAAGATCTTTCAGATTCCGACATGATCAAGTGGGCGAACGAGCAGATCAAGAAAGGAGGCAGATCCTCGTCCATTAGATCCTTTAGGGATCCAGCTATTGGCTCCGGAGTTTCTCTGCTAGATGTGCTCAACGGTCTGAAGAGCTCGTATGTCGATTATGATCTCGTGACGCCTGGCAAGACCGAAGACGATGCATTCATGAATTGCAAGCTTGCTATTTCGATTGCCCGGAAAATGGGTGCGACAATCTGGTTAGTGCCAGAAGATATTCAGCAGGTGAGAAGTAGACTGGTTACTACTTTCATTGGTGAGTCGATTTTCGCGCTGCACCGTTCCTAGCAAATGCTAACCTCTGACAGGTTCACTGATGGCTACGGCTGAGAAGATGGGTTCCTGATTGACGCCGCGGAACTCTCAAATGACATCCACAAGCCTGAGTGATTTGACTGAAGGCATGCCACACCGGTAATTGAGCAGAAATATACCCATTCAGAACTTCCATTTCTTCCCGTAGCATGCATCGCGTGCACACCTGACAGAATCCTCTATTGCTTGCTGTTCATCAATATTTCTGCTGCGTGCACTGGTTCCGTACGGCCTGGGCTTTCGACCAGAGTGGAATTGCTATTGTGCTCGGGTGGAGTCCCGTTGAACACGCAGTAATACGTTTGCAGCTTCGAGAAGAGATCGAGAGTAAACCTTCCATCCACTGCATTCCATACGACACATTGTGCTGCCACAATGGCACTCCGTCGTCCTCGCCGCTCAAGACCCACTGCCGTCATGTACATCCTCCATCCCGTCCACTGCATGTCTTGGCACAACCTCAACCCGAAGCTTCATACTGCTCACCCAGAAATACAGTATCCAGGTGCAGCTCAGCTCTACGAGGCTGCCCCGGGATCCTAGGAGACTTTAGTCATCCAGTAGCAATACACTTGTTCGAACGTCAACCACGTAGACCATTCCATTCCATTGCGGTGCAGTGACGCGTGCTCGTCTTGCATGCACATGCACATGGTACGTACCAGCCAATGTCTCGCTGAGCTGAATGAGTAAGTTGAAGTACGAGGCGGACGAAAGTATATATAAGTTGCTACCAGGACCCACCGGTGTGCACTGCCAGTGCAGCCAACGAGCACGCCGTACCAGATGAGCACGTTCCGCAGATCAGGCAATGAGCCCGTCCATCCATAATATCGTGCCGCGTGATCTGGCAGGGCAGGACCATAGAGTGTTGTGTGCGAGATAGCAGTCACACAATACACTGGCCGCGCGTGAGCAAGTAAAATTAAAAAAAAGCGTAGAACCACAGTTATGTTATTATCGTATCTTGCTCAGCCACCACTGCACTGCAGACATACTATATAAGAATCTCGCCTTTCCTTTCGTATTTGTATTTTTCTTCTTCTTCGTTTCCAATACACAACACGTTGCAACCTTCTGCCAGTGACACGAACCTGAATTCCAAAACATTGCAGTCCAACCTCATCCCGAGTCCAATTCCGCATCATCCCATCCGCTCTTCTCCATCAACCAAACCTCAACCCTTAAACACCCCAATCTCAATCTCAATCTAATCCGAAACCCATCCCATCCCATCCTATCATGGCCGCCGCCTCATCATCAACAACAACCGTGCTCCACTACTGGGACCCCCCAGTACAAATCCCCACATCCATGCCCGGTCCAAACCCACCGACGAAGGTGTATACCTTCCCGAACTTCTTCGCGCTCCCCACCGCCACAACGCAGCCGCAACCGCAGGCGCACAAGCGGGGCAGGGTGACGGAGGTAGAGGTTGAGGTGGAGGTGCGATCGCAGAGGCCGGGGGAGCAGAGGAGGAACTCAAGTGCTGCTGCTGCTGCTGGGTCGAGATCAGGGACGTACGCTAGGACGTACAAGAGTGCCGCGGCTGCGGGTGCGGGTGGAAAGGTTGGGTTTGTGGTTGGTGGATTGCTTATGGTTGGGAGTTTGGCTTGGGTGTTGCTGTGAGTGAGTGAGTGAGCGAGTGAGTGAGTGGGATGTTCTCTTCCAGGATTTGAGACTGTGAATGTGCATGGAACAATCAATTGGACGTTGTCGTCTAGAGCCGTGCCAGTAATTCTGGAGTCTAGCTCGTACAGGCAAGGAATATCATCTTACCGGCAACACACTCTCTTGCATCTATCTTCTCATGTGTGTTCTCCCATCGCTCTCTTCCATATCACCAGTGCACCAGCAGTCGCACAAACAAAAGCGCCAAACGCCAGCCCATACCTCAATAGCTTCCCATCATCCTCCTCCGCAAGTGGTTTTGGGTATGCACCTGCCGGATCCAGGCCCTTCTCCGCAATCGCCACAAAAAGCTCCTGTATGCTCGGCCACGTCACTGCTGTATGGATCGGTGGTCCCTGTGGCATGCGCAGTATATCCGCTGTGTAGACATCTGGTTGCGTCTCGGATCGTTGTGTCGTGCGGTCGAGGTCTGCTTTAAGCGCGACGTACATGCTGGGCATATCCTCGAGATGGGTGTATTTCTTTCGGAGCTCGGGGATATAAGAGAAGGAGTCTGGGTCGGAGGAGTCGTAGGTGTAGACTAGGAGGTCGCACTTGTCGAGGAGCTGTGATTTGTTCTCTAGTGCGGCCGTCTCTGATTCTCCTAGCTCTTTCAGGATGAGGTAGCATTGTTTCCCGCCGGGGAGTTCGACAGTGTTCACGACGACTCGTGTGTGGATTGTTGGTCGGTAAGCTGTATCGAGAGGTCGGCCAAGGAAGGTGTCAAGCAAAGAGGACTTGCCGCTTTGTGCTGAGCCCAAGACTTGGGCGAAGAGGACGTTTCGTTGGACACGCCCCGCTTTCCGACGGCGCTTGCGTGCTTTGGTAATCTTCAAGGCGGCTGTTGTGGAAGGATTTGACCGATCGTTAGATTCAAAGCCAAGATAGGCGAGGTACTCGAGAGTGGTCTTAGGTGACATGAAGGTTGTCATAGACCACTGTGCTAGCCAGCCCTGAAGGGTGACGTGGCCTGCATCATTGCGCACAGTACAGGCTGGAAAGCCGTCGTCGAGCCAGCTTGGTGGTATGCCAGGTGTCGGGGCAAACAGCGTTCGCAGTTCTTCGTCTTTCAGGCCACCATCATTGTCGCGATCGCTCGTTAAGAACAAGTCAACGAAGAATCTGTATCCGGCAGGGCTCAACTCGGCTGATGCAAACTCCGGCACGTCGAAATTGGGATGCAGAAACGACTTTTGCAGGCTTAGGTTGTCAGTGTATTGGAAGTTCCTTAGGATAATCCAGATGGTCTCGTGCCTCCCCTTCTCAGCGTAAAGCCTGTTCAATAGCAGGAAGCCTTCAGGGCTGATACCGCCACTCATGTCCTCATCTGGCATCATGGTTTCCACGGTATCCTTGATATACTGCAGGTCATCCTCGTGCAGCTCCTTCTTGAAACATTTCATCTGGAATCCTCTCAGCTCATCGTCATTTAGAAATCCATCCTTGTCTTTGTCACACAGGTAGAACACCCTCTTCAGCGCCTCCATACAGCCCGGCTTGAGCTGACTCTCCTTGGCATCAAACAACGGGGCGACTGGACAAGTGACAGCCTTCTGACACAAGAAGAATGCCTCGTTGACGTTGTAATGCTCCCTCGCACTAGTGCGTATGCAAGAATCTATCTCTTTCCACTCGCTCATGACGGGTAACATCTCCTCTTCGACGACCTGTTTACTCGTGACTGTAGTCACCAGATCGCTCTTGTTTGCGCAAAGCACAACTGGCAGATTCACGCCGAGGCTCCGAAAGTAAGGTAGCCAGAACAGGGCGACGCGCTCGTAGGTGAAATGGTCACTGTAGACCAGGAGGATGACATTGCTCTTGCGGATCTCTTTGGCCATATTCGATCGTTCTTGCGGAAGCGCGGAAGTGTCGACTATCACCGTTGTAACATTCTCAGGCGTGCCCAACGTCGGCGGCATGGTGATCTGGGGGAGGACTGCTTGGATCTTGGAGGAGACGAAGGTGTCTTTGACTAGAGATGTGATGAGCGATGACTTACCGCAGCCTTCATCGCCGCAGACGGCGATGCGAACGGTGACCATCTTGTGCTGAAGATGATGGTTCAGGGGATGGAAGCAAAGATAGTCACAGCAGCATATTAGTACTATGAGAGATAGTCGAAGCGCATGTTCATTGCTTGGAGCAAGTCATCGTCACGAGGACATCATCCGTTAGGCACTGCTAATATAACGCAACGCAGCAACCACGTGTAATACAAACCGCCAATTTTGACACGCCTTGATCTGTAGCAACGTGGAGCATCAGTAATCGAACGTGTAGAGTGGCAGCTTCCTTATTGCGATAGTGACCAGCGGCGATGAGAGGGAAGCAGCGGACTGGGGATGCTATTGTGGTCGTTATCCTCCACTGTATAGTACCAAGAGGAGGGAACAATGCGTCCAAAGGCCAGCCAACACGACTAGCGAAGTGTGGCAGCATCGAGTCAGCAACACATGAACGATTGCAACAAGCCTTGTATTCATTACACACTCGAAGCATCACAGAGCTGCGTGCCGATGCACTTGCATGCAATTGAGCTTCCTCTCGCCGCGCTGTGAAAAACACTCCGGTTATCTATCCTGCCCTTCTTGGGCGTAATCCTTTTCCCTTCCTAGGCTGAGCTTCTTGCCAGCCTTTCACCCGATGCACGCAAATCCCAATACCCTCGTAGCTCATGTGTTTGTAAACGAATGCGATCATCCATGCCTGGCCGGAACTTGAGCACATCTCATGCCCATACGATCCTACCAAGCAGGCGCTTTCCTGTTACTTCTGCGTCCCTGAGCTTTCCTCTGTTCTTCCTTCCTCGATCATCTGATATCCTCCCCTTGCGCCTTCTCATTTCCTTCATCACCCTGTGCCAACCGTGGTTTCTTTCCTTCCGACTGGGCCCTCCGCTGTGTGGCTTCACTGTCCACCGCATCACTCTCGTCTGCACGTCTCTTTGTGCTAGATCGCTGTCCTGGAGGAGCGGCTTCAGATTCTGTGGGCGACATGGTGGACTCTTGGGAAACGATCGCAGTCTGTCGGTTTGGTTCAGTGTTCCTGAGCTTCTTCATCTGCTTTCTCAATGTCCTCAACTCGTCGTATGCTGTTTTAAGCGCATCTCGGTCCTTATTGAGACAGCCAACTGCCATATCTCTGTCCTCTCGGAGTTTGTGCACGCGTCTCGCAATGTTGTGAACTTCAGGGTCATAAGGGTCATAACGCCCATCGTAAACGAAGACCTTGTTGACTTCCGTCTGAGCCTCCATCACGTGGGCAACAAGAGTAGAGACACAGTCGAGCACACGGGGGAACGGGGTGCCCTGCTTATCTACTATGGTGAGCTTGTACCCATCCAACACATTCCAGATATCCTGTAGATCTTTCGCAGAGTCGCCATTGGTAGACTCCAAACCCTTGTATTTCTCGTTGAGACGCCTGACTCGCATTGTGACAGGATCAGACTCGAGGCCAATCTTGTTGGTATTTAGGAAATCGACAAACATGTCGCTTTCACTCGTAAGCCGAGCCATCAGCGCTACCTGCTCGTCGAAGATTCGTTGCAAGTCTTTCTCAGCTTGTGTGAGATCCGCAATCACTTGTGTCTGACGAGCGATCTGAGCTGCCATTTGAGCTTGTAGGCCGATCGCGGTGTGTCTGGCTGCCGTAGCCTCGGTCTTCTGTCTTTCAAGCTCTGCAATGCGAGCTAGAGCGTTGGCTAGTTCTGGTCCGCTGTTGTTCACAGTTCCTGCCTGTCCCATCAGCCGACAGATCTCATCGTCACGGTTGTTGATCTCCTGCTGAAGCTCTAATTCGACAGTCAACTTTTCTTCGTAGAGCTGCTTTCCCTCGCCAACGAGCTGGAGGAATTTGCTTCGAATGACGTTGCCAATGCCCGACTCGATGGGCGCAAACTCCTCGAGCGCTGCAAATTCAACCTTCGTTCGCTCGAGACGGGTTCCAAGCCCTTGCACTAGCTCAAGTATCGAGGACGTCTCAAAGCCAGGGCCGAGAGCTGCCCGAGCCTCTTGCTCAGCCTGAGTGACCACCTCTTTGCAGCGACCAAACTCAACATCCGCCAAGCTCTGAGCTGTCTGGAACTCGTTGACTGTCTGTGTCAGATCTGAGATTCGAGCATCTTTCTCCATAGCTTCTTGTCGTAGCGTCGTCTCTGCGCTAGCACTCTCTGACGGTAGCAGTGTCTCGGAAGAAGCGAATCTGACAGTCTTTGACTTCAACTTTCTTTCGAGGCCGCTTTTGTCCTCCTTGAGCCGCTCAATCTCTTCGCTCTGAGTCGCCGTCTGGTTCTGAAGTTTCTCGGTCAATACGTCTCTACTCTCAAGCTCCTTGACTCTCGCATTGCTTTCGTGTAATTGACGTTCCAACTCATCGAATTTGGCATCTCCTTTCTCGGAAATTAGGCTGCTCAGCGTCTCGTTCTTTCTCACGAGGGTCTCGATCTGCTCTGACTTGGCCTGCAGTACGGATTTGCACTCTTGGAGTGTTTCAGCAGATTCTTTACAGTGTGTGCAGTTGGCGTTCGTGACTTGAGTCTTCTCGACTTCAGCTTCCTGTGACTTTTTCGCGGCTCCAGATGTCTCCTTGTTGTCCTCAAGCTCCTGGATAATGGAAGTCTTGTTCTCTAGTTCGATACGCAGTGACCGAATTGTGGCACTATCCTCGGTGTTCAAGTTTTGCAGAGTTTCACATTGACGTCGCATATCTGACGCCTTCTTGGCATCTTCTTGTATTGTCTTGTGCAAACCTTCATTCGTTGCGGTCTGTATCTGGACCTGAGAACTGAGAAATTGAACTACCGCTTGTAAAGGAATGTCTTGATTCTGATGCGCGCCAGGGACAGCCCTCACCCGAGCCATGAGACTAGGTAGCAGATTGTGGAGGACCGGCCACCAGCGCTCGGGAAATTGTGCCATGTCGGCCGCGATATCACTTATCGTGCCCATGTCAACGGGAGCTTTGCGGAAGCGACGCTCGTTCTGCGCCTCAGTCTCTAGGAGTGTGACTCGTCTTCGAAGCTTGGCAGCATCATTGCAACAGGTATGACTTCCAAAATGTTCCGTACTGATAAATGTCTTGCCACGAGAACATTTCATAGCAGCTACGCGTTTTTGAGTGTCGAAGTTAGCATGTGCGGCGTCTTCATATCTTTGTCGGTAGTCATCTCGTTCTCGTAATGCGTCTTGGTATTTTCGGTAGTAGTCGTCTCGCTGATTGAGAGAGCGATACGCTTGCAGAACGGTTTTTGAGAGTTGTCGCTTCAGCCCGCTTCGGACTTGATTCTCAGAGTGCTTCGACCGATGCATCTCGTGCTTGAGATATGCGCATGCAGCGGTGGGGACGGAGAGAACGATGGCCAGCCAGAGATATGGAACAGTGACACAGAAGTATGCAATGACCTTCGAGGACAAAGTGTTGCCGCGATCGAATCCCATGATTGAGATGCTAGCTTGAATCTTCTCGATGATTGTGTTGAAGAATGCTACTGCGATCAAGGCAGCCATAACAAGGACGGATAGTGCCATATTGGACTGTGCTGGAGGCATATTCGTCGGACTGCGCAGTCGCGAGGTTGCGATGGGTATAGTTGTCCTCGATTCGTACAGAGAAACGCTCAAGATGGGACTGACGGTCAGTCTATCTTGGGCAGGTGTGAAGCGCACAAGTCATGTCGACCGTCAAGAAAGAAAAAAACTTGATTGTTGGCGAAGGTCAGTAGGAAATTTTTTCTTCGTTTGAGTAGTGAAATTGCGAATCGTTTTGGTAAGTGCAAGAGGGTGTGGAAGGTGTTTGTCAAATTGTACTTGTAGTGAAAGGCTCACCGTTAGTGACACTCCTGCGGCTCATACGCGAGGCCTCTCCATGTAATCGCATAGCCTTACGGACAGCGTACATTGACAGCGACGAGGCCATCGGCAGCGTTCTTAGCTCCACAGCTTCATATGTCAGTGAACCGCCCCGCCCGTCACGCTCAATTGTTGAAATGCACAATGAAGTAGAAAGCGCCACAATTACCCCTTGTTATAATGCCCGCCTAGAGAAAACGCCTTGTGGACAATGAAACGCTATTTCTGACCACCTAACAAGGGCTCTGCTTCGCCGTCCTTGCTTTTAGCATTACGCTTCTTGCGACGTCTCTTCTTCTTGCTAGCGCTGGCATCACCGTTGTTGTCGTCGCCGACTTCTGGACCTTCCGTTTGTTGAGAGTTCGAGCTGAACCATCCTCTGTTGGATGATGGTTGGTCGTCCTCCTTACTGCTCGACCCGTCATGTACATCTCCGTCGTCCGTGTCACTACTTGATGCAGTCTCGAGCACGACTTTACGGATACCATTCACGTCTACCACGTTTTCTGTAATACTGCCACTTCTCGCCACACCTTTCGAGCGGTACGGACTCTTAGAACGCGGTCTGCTGGTCAAAGGTGAAATGTTGTCCTGGCTCTCTCCCGTGTGCGCTGGAGGCCGAAGCGTCGAGTTCGAATCCTTTGCAGATGTTGAGGTATCAGCATCTGGACCGTCAGATTGCACGGCTTTGTTCGCGCTAGTTGGTCTTTTGTCCGAAGGAGACTGAGCGATGGCGCCGTAGTGTGGATACAAATCTTTCACACCGTCACTGGCATCCTTACCGCCAGATTTCAGCAAGCCTTCTCCAATGCCTGTACCGTACTCAGAATTTGCCTGAGACACCCGTCTGGACGGGGTCATACGTCCATTGGCAGTCGCAGGTTGCGGCGAAGTGGTCCTGATTTCAGCTCCAGGTTTGATCTTGACCGTTGCATATCGAGTTGCTTTTGGTCGACTAGCCAGATTTGAAGGCCCCAAGTTTTTAAGCTGCCCCTTGTCGACGCTGGCTCGTTGCTTCATCTTGTTATCGAGGTTGACGCTATTGCCACTCATCCTCCTTGGTATTGCCTGAGCCTTGGTGCCCTCAGCCTTGATGCCCTCGCCCTCCGCTGCACTGATTTTCGGCAAGTCCGATGTCTCAAGAGTTTGGTCTTCGCTGATGTCTATCAGATCTGGGGCAATAGGCTTCGATTGCTTGGTTTCACTTGTGTTCCGTGGAACACGAGTTCGGGGCGCAGGAAGGGTACGGCGGATGGCTTTGTGTACGTCCACGAAAACGTCGGACTCGTCGACGATTTCTTCACCAATGAGCTCTTCGATCACGTCTTCGAGCGTGACCACACCTTGTACTCCACGGTCCTCTCCAGGGTGGTTCGACACAAGGACCATGTGTGATTTACCCTCTTGGAAGAAGTTGACAATGTCCAAACAGCTCGTCTCTGGCTTTGTTTCCGGTAGGGTCGCCAATGCAAACTCGCGGACAGGTTTGGCGTCTTCAGGGTCGTAGGTTATGAGCATCTTAACGAGTAGCATGCCGACAAAGTTTTCATCGTTATCGGGGTGGTGGACTGGTATCCGAGAGTAGCCTTGAGAGAGAATGTCGTCCATGGTGGGTTCGTCGAGTACATCGTCCAAGGATAGGGTGAAGACGTCTGCCATGGGGGTCATAATGCTGCCAATGGTCTTTTCCTTGAGGTCCAAGACTGCACTGATGATTGTGACCTCATCAGAATGCAGACGCTGACCTGCTTCGCCCATACTTCGATGCAGTGATACCAGTGTCTTCAGTCCCGCTTTCTTGTAAGTTTGTCCATGATCTTCTCCCAGCAACCAATCCAGCAACTTCGCCGTTGGCCAGGCTACAGGGCTCAGGATGTACATCAGCACCAACACAAAAGGCGACATAAAAGCACCGATTGGAAGGCCATAGCGTACGCAGATGGATTGGGGAACAATCTCTCCAAAGATGACTGTCCAATTGTCAGTGGTTATCTCGAAACGAAAGGACAGTACCACTCACCAATCAAGACTGTGGAGCCGAGCACAGCTGGCCATCCGCCTCCTAGCGAGCGATCCAGAACGATGGGGAGTGTCTCGTTCGTGATGACGTTACCCAACAATAGAGTGACCAGTACCCAGTGTTTCCCTCTTTTGAGTAGTCGAAGAACCCTGCGGGCGTTCTTCTTTTCAGCTCCCTCTCCGGAATCTTCGATGACCTGCAGGTAGACCTCATCTTGTCCCATCAACGCAATCGTCAGACCAGCGAATGCACCACCTAGCAGAACGAGTGCTGCCGCGACACCGAGGTAGGCCCATAGCGATGGGTCACCTGGCGGTTTGGGGTCTGGTTCATCGGTAACGCGGTAGAAGTATTGTGCGAGGTGGACGGGGAGTGCGCTGACAGTGGTGATCTGGCAGAGTCCAAGGAAAAGGACTTTGGACAGCCCCAATACCAGAGGCCGCCGAGTAAGGTATTGATTCTGTGTCGAGGTCATGTTGTTCAGTTAGTCCACAATAGCTATAGGGCCATGATGATGGAGCTAGATGTAGTAGAGTAGCAGATACGTTGAGCGATACGAGTGAGCTGGAGGAAGCTTCTTTCTTCCACGGTGCTACACTGCTGCTACCGGAGTATCCTTCAGGTGATGAATGATGTCTAGATTGAGATGGTCTGTCAGGACTACCTAAGCTTGAGAGGACAAACCTTTCTGCACGTGCAACACAATTTCGATGTCGGCTGGACTAAGTTTCAGACTAGCCATTGCTTTTGAGCTTGTCTCGGCCACAGCGTCATCATTGGGTAATCTGACCATGAACGACGAACAGCTTCTGCGCCATCCCGCAATTACCTGCATCTGCATCACCCTAAGCTGCCTCCTCCCCGACAACCCATCTTGGCCGGTTTGTATGCTTTGCTGGTACCAAAAGCCGGTCACTTTGATTGTCCGGGCGGAAGCTGCTTCTAGATGAGTACTACGGGTGAGCGCCGGTGCTCAAAGCGTTTTGCTCCATATGTCCTTGAAGCGTACCGTACAGTACTCGGCTAACCTCGGCTATCCCGGTCCCTTCGCTGTCCTCCGTGCTCACCTTTCATCTGTCTTCGTGGAAGGGGTGGACGGACGCGTTCTCTGACTCCCCTTCGTCGATTCGATATGAAGGAGAGGCAACAGCAAATTCAATCGTGGTCAATCAGGACATGAGGACGACGAATTTGAGGCTGGCAAGCCTGCTGCTCCAGAAAACCACCTCAAGGTCTTATGCTAGTCAAGCAACCACAGCCCGCATCAATCGCAAAGTTGATTATGAAAAGACGCCAGTATTATACAAGACAGAGAAGGCGGCACGAACCGCTTACGGTCTGGGGTCTGAGAGCAGCCTTGAATGGCAGAACTACACTCAGGCGGTTTGCAGTGCCATGCATCACGCCATGAAAGTTGATGACAGTGTCGTCCTGTTCGGCGAAGACGTCGCCTTTGGAGGCGTTTTTAGATGTTCAAAGGGCCTTGCCGATGAGTTTGGCACCGCACGAGTGTTCAATACGCCTCTCACAGAGCAGGGCATTGCGGGCTTCGGCATTGGTTGCGCTGCTGCAGGGATGAAACCTATAGCAGAAATTCAGTTCGCGGACTACGTCTTTCCAGCTTTCGATCAGATTGTCAACGAAGCGGCTAAGTTTCGCTACAGAGAAGGGGCCACTGGTCAGCATTGTGGTGGCCTTGTGCTACGGATGCCCTGCGGCAGCGTCGGCCATGGAGCGCTATACCACTCACAAAGCCCGGAGGCTCTCTTCGCCCACGTCCCAGGTGTGCGTGTTGTGATGCCAAGGTCGCCATCTCAAGCCAAAGGGATGCTGATCAGCTCGATCCTACAATGCAACGATCCGGTTATCTTCATGGAGCCGAAGACGTTATACCGAGCAGCCGAGGAATTTGTGCCACGAGATGGTTTCAACCTACCTCTAGACAAGGCCGAGGTGTTGAAGGAAGGAAAAGATCTGACCGTGATATCTTACGGTCAGCCACTGTATTTGTGCTCGGAGGCTACACAAACGTTAGAGAAAGAGATGAAAGGGCTTAGTGTTGAGCTAATCGACCTACGGGCCATCTATCCTTGGGACCGAGAGACGGTTCTGAAAAGTGTCAACAAGACCGGGAGAGCGGTCGTCGTACACGAAAGTATGCTGAATGCTGGTGTTGGCGCAGAAATGGCAGCAAGCATACAAGAAGGCGCTTTTCTACGGTTGGAGGCACCAGTCGCAAGAGTGGCAGGATGGGATGTTCATGCTGGTCTCATCTTCGAGAAGTACAATGTTCCTGATATTGTCCGCATATACGATGCCATGAAGCGAACATTGAATTACTGATGGTCTGATTTGGCGGCTTAGCAGGAATGAGGTTGTGAGTGAGGCTGACAATGCCACACTTGTGGAGCGCGTTTGCCAACTCTGGATATCTTCACTGGCAACATAGCCCCCGTCTCTGTGTGATTATGAGATGCACTCCTCACCCGCGAACGGCAAAGTTCACATCGTGCATATGATAGAGGCGAAGAATCACGCGGAAAAGCGGAGCGTGGCTGTACGCGGCAACTGCGGGGTGATTGGTTTTCCAAGACATAATGGAGCTGCTGTACTTGTCATCGCGCCCCATGCCACTGTCTGCCTTGAAGTTTCTCACGTCACTTGCAAACCGGACTGCGACATAAGTATAGCCACTGGCAGATGCAAGTACTATAAACCTATCCACTTTGCTAAACATTGTTTACCGTTCTTGTTTAAACCTCCATACGTTTTCTCACCATCGTAGAAGTCTGCCATCTCCGCAACAAGTTGCGAGCACATCAGAACTCATGTCTGGTTACTATCCACCTCCGGGTCCCCCACCACAGCAGTCTGGCTATCCTCAGCAACAGCCTCAAGGTGGTCAAGGATGGGGAGGAGCACCATCGCAACAACCTGGACAATTTCAAGGGCAGTTTCAGCCACCACAACAGCAACAATGGGGCGCGCCTCCTCCAGGTCAGCATTTTCCGCCTCAAGGCCCACCACCTCAGGGATATAACCAACCTCCACCTATGCAGTCAGGGTTTCAGCAACCTCCTCCACAACATGGCTTCCAGCAGCCACCGCCGCAACAATTTCCGCCTGGACAACCCCCTCAACATCAAAATACTCAAGGCGCAATGCCTTCGCCAGGCTACGGTAATGACGTTGTGCAAGGCAACGCCAACTCCGAAGTTGATGCGCTCATGAAGGCAATGTCGGGTTTCAAACGCGATCACACGACAATCATTCGAGTCCTCGCAAAAGCTGACCCGCGACAGATGACCCTGATTCGACAGACGTATGCACAGCGCAACAATGGTTCGAGTCTCGAGTCCAAAGTAGAGTCCTCTTTCCGATCTCACTACGGAAACACACTGCTCCAACTAGTCAGAGGACCACTACTATCGGATGTCCACAACATCAATCGTGCCATCAAAGGCTTGGGTACCAAGGAGGATATGCTCAACGATGTGCTCATTGGTCGATCGAACGCCGATATGCGAGCTATCAAGAACACTTATCAGCAAGTATTCAAGAGAACGATGGAGTCTGATGTGGGAGAAGATCTCTCTTTGAAGACAAAAACGATGTTTCAGTTGATCATGCGGGCTTCTCGTACTGAAGACACGTATCCGTATAATCCTACAGAGGTCTCTCGAGATACTGATGCGCTCCATTATGCTACTCGCGGGCCTTCGGTAACCACGAATTCAGACCAAGTCGTCGCCATCCTCACCCAGCGCAACGACGGACAGATTCGCTCGATCGCCCACGAGTATCAGCAGAAGTACCATAAATCCCTCGAAGATACGATTCGATCCAGCTTCTCTGGACACATGGAAGATGCACTTTCGCTAGCTCTGGGCCGAGCTATGGACCGCGCCAAGACGGATGCGTACGGACTCGAAGATACGATGAAGGGCATGGGCACCAAAGACGACCTCCTGGTCAACAAGACAGTAAGAGTGCACTGGGAGAGACAACATATGGACCAGGTCAAGAAGGCATACCAACACTTCTTCAAGAAAGACCTGGTCTCACGAGTGAGGGGTGAGACCAGCGGCGACTACAGGGACGCGCTCGTAGGGTGCTTGAGCTAGGAGCCTGAGCACGATCCCTGGATGGTGCCGAAGTATTGATACGTTGAAAGGAATACCCTACCGTTGCAAGGCAGTGACATGTGAAAGGGGACTGGGATACTTCCAAACATGGGCAAACGGACAATGCGATAAGCCGTTGTCGAAAGCGCGTGCGAAACACAGACGAGATTATGAAGCCGTGTACCTATGGCTGATACAGAAATGTTTCGAAGTGGTTGCGGATCGACTGAGGCAGAGCAAGGGTGGACGGGTAACAGCCTTGACGTTGTTATTGTATCTGTTAGTCCGCATACAACTCGAATCGCTTTGGGTGGCTGTTGTTGCTTCTGTGTATCTTTAGCTGTTGTAGCAATCAACTGTAGTCAATCGTACTTCGTACTCCGAAATGATTCAGTTACGAGCACATGATGGCTTGTGCCTCGGAACAGAATCAGCCCGAACAGGCTCCTCCCGGACAACCCATTTGGCCGGTTTGCATGCTTTGCTGGTACAAAAAACCGGCCACTTTGGTTGTCCGGGAAGAGACAGGTTCCCATGAATCGTGCGGCAAGAGCACGGTCGTCTATTGGCCGAACTCGCAAGTTATGCTTCTTTGGGACTATTCACCTAGCCCAAACAGGCCCCGGCTTGCGAGACAGTCGGTGGGAAAGGAAATCTGTGGGTCAAACCAGCCCTCAGGCTTCAAGTTGATGATGCGTATTTCGAAATCGTGGATGCCTAGGCATCCGTTTCAGCCACTCACGTTGTGCTTTTGCTTTACAACATTAATATCCATTTACTGATATTTGATATATCAGGTGCTGTTATTGCACCTTCTGATCAACCTCGCGCTCATTCATTGCTCAATATTCATCTCCAACAAAAACTTCAACAACACTGGCAATATGGGCATGGTTGGTCCGACCTCGTTCTGGTCGTCATACACCTTTTGGACAGGGTCCTCCATCGCAGCATCTATATTAGCCGTCAACACTGTTCCTCAGTACACAATCGGCCAAAGCATAGCCAAGACTGCCACGGCAATATTCTTCGCGCAATGGCTCGTGTACCTCATATACGCCGTACTTCTATACCCAAGATACTTCAGTCCCCTACGCCATCTGCCGACGGTCAAAGAAGGTAATCATCCAATCATGGGGCAATGGTTCGCGATCGCAGGAGAACCATCTGGTGAGCCGATGAGGAGATGGCTCAACACTGTGCCCAACGATGGTCTTGTCCGCTACTTTGGGATGTTTAACAGAGAGCGCGTCCTCCTGACGAGTCCGAAAGCCTTGGCTGAGGTACTCAACACAAAGAACTACGAGTTTCAGCGACCTCAATTCTTGCTTCGCGGTATCATGAGGATTTTGGGTGTTGGCTTGTTGCTCTCAGAAGGCGACGACCACAAGTACCAACGGAAAGGTCTCACTCCAGCGTTTGCCTTTCGCCACATTAAGGAACTTTACCCTGTCTTCTGGTCGAAGTCCCGGGAAATGGTCAAGACCATTGAAGAAGTTGAGCTTGTGCAGAAGAAGCCTAATGTTGAGGCTGAGATTGGTGGATGGGCCAGCCGCGCTGCACTCGATATCATTGGAGTAGGTGGTATGGGCCAGGACTTCAATTCGTTGGCAGATCCGAATACTGAGCTCAACAAGACCTACCGGAGTGTCTTTTCGCCAAGTCGGCAGGCACAGATCCTTGGCCTGCTGCAGTTCTTCATACCAGCCTGGATCGTTGAGAATCTTCCGATCAAGCGCAACGGAGACATAATGGCAGCCTCGAAGCTAGCGCGGGACACATCATTCCAGCTTGTCAGACAGAAGAAGGAACAAATGGCGCGCAAGGAACAGTTACATCCGGACATAATCTCAATAGCCCTTGAGTCCGGTCAATTCACCGATGAGAAACTCGTCGACAACATGATGACCTTCCTTGCAGCGGGTCATGAGACTACAGCAAGCTCTCTTACCTGGGCAGCCTACATGCTCTCTAAGCATCCGGAAGTCCAGACTAGGCTGCGACAAGAAGTTCACGAGCACATCCCCAGCCTCAACAACGAAATCAACGATACTCTTATCGATGGCATGCCATATCTCCACGCTGTCTGCCAAGAAGTTCTGCGGTTCTACAGTCCTGTACCGGTCACTCTGCGTGAGGCAGTCATCAATACCTCGATCCAGGGTCACTACGTACCCAAGGGCTCAGTGATCATGCTATGCCCCTGGGCAATCAACCGTAGTGAAGAGCTTTGGGGGCCCGACGCCGGCGAGTTTAACCCGGACAGATGGATGAAGCCTGGCACGGCGAACTCGGGTGGCGCGACCAGCAATTATGCTTTCTTGACCTTCCTTCACGGGCCAAGAGGCTGCATTGGACAAAAATTCGCGACTGCTGAGATGGCGTGTTTGGTGGCGGCTCTTGTGGGAAAGTTCGAGTTTGAACAGACCTACCCCGACGAGGAGATTATCATCAAGGGAGGTATTACGGCTAGGCCCAAGAATGGTATGCGGCTCAACCTGAAGGTCGTTGAGTGGTAAGAAGACAGTGCTGGTACTGTGGTACTCGGGTATAAAGCATTGGACTTGTGATTATGAATGTGCTTGGTGATACAAGCTTAGCCTGTACTTGGTCGGGTGCTGGTTTTTTGGTGAGTCGCTTTTCGCCTCTCGCTTATGCACATTACTATCAACTATCCACATCTCTCGCAAAGGAGGTGACCTATTGGTTTATCACAACCTCTCGCACTCCGTCGCAGTGTATTGTCGCTTAACCAAGAGATTAGAGTGCAAATCTACACTCAGCTGTGTCTCTATGCCGGTTCATTGATTCGCTGCTCAATCCCTGTTCAGCGTTGGCGACGGCAGTGGCGAGGGTGTACTCATCCAAAAATCAGCACTCGACCAAGTAAGCAGCTGCATATTTATTCATGTTCGGTTTTTTCCCTGGCGCGTACGCAAGCGGTGGGTGGTCGATGTTGCATATAGTCACAATATCGACTCTTTTCACACCTCAATCTCTATCCTTGCACTGTCTCGTAGCTTGTAGATTACCTGCTTATGCTCACGCTCGAGTCTGGAAGCCGGAATCTACCTCTCCATGCAGATTGTAGCTGCATCTTCAACCCACATTCCAATCTCACACCGATTAGCGCACTGGAGCCTGTACCAATTAGGCATGGGCAAGGCCCACATGAGCGTCTCGGTCCGCCCGGAACATCGATCGCCAGGGCCCGATGACGAATTCCTGACGCTGGCGCTGACAAGTTCACTTTGTAAACATACGTCGACATCTTATTGATTTCGAGACCCACGCGTCGATCTACGACACTATCCATGGCGACATCCGCAGACCCATCCCAACGACCAAGGCTCCAATTCTCGCAGTCATTTCGCACTCAGGCAACACAGGATGCTCTCACCCAGGACGCGCCCTTAGCTCGTAAGACTACAGAAGAGCAAGGGTCGCAGCTTCCAGAGAGCGCTACCGCTATCGCCTCAAAGCTTGAAGGTGCGACCGGGAGCTCGCCTGAAACATTACCTCTCAGTGAAGAGAACCTTCATCATCGGATCAATGCTTCAGGTAGTGTACAAGCTATCGTCGTTGATGATGATGTCCTGTTCGCAGGCTTGCAGGACGGTGAGATAGTAGTATGCATGTTCGTGTCCTTGACTTTTCTGCCTATCGACTGACCAGAGTTGTTAGGCGTGGTCCCTGGAGACTTATGATCAGCTAGCCAGAATCAGAGCACATCACCAAAGCGTGCTAGGCCTCAACCTGTCCCAAGACCGGAATTTGTTGTTCTCTTGCGGTGTCGATTCTGTCGTTAACGTCTGGGATTCAAGCTCGCTTCGCCGACTATACTCGCTCCATTCGCCCTTCGAGGTTGGTGACATATTCTGCGTCGCCTACTCACAAAGACTCAAGACGGTCTTCTCTGGTGCTCAGAACTCGAGCATACAATGGCACCACTTTGTATCGCCGACCATAGATGAACCCGCCGAAAACGGGGTGCCGACCTCCAGGAAGCACAGGTTTTTTGACTCACTTGGACCAGGTGGCGTACCAACAGCACATTCGAATGGTACGGAAGGCCCGATACGCGCCATCGGGGGTCAGGCCATAACCATCTCGCCCGCCTGCTATAAGGCTTATGCCCACAAAAGCTATATCTACTCTATGATTCTTGCCAAAGGCCTGCTAGAAGACGGAACTGACCAAGAGGTTCTGATCACCGCTGATGGTAAGGGGACAATCAAGCTATGGACGACTGGAGCGCTTGGAGACGCTGGCCTTCAATTGCTGCACAAATTGAAGAGCAAAGGCTCGAGTGTGCTGAATCTGGCCTACAAAGCACCCTTTCTCTACGCAGGCTTGTCTAACGGACAGGCCCACATCTATAATCTGATCTCGCAGCAGCTTGTACAGAAGCTTGACGCATGCGACACTGGCATTACCCAGATTCAGATTCTTGGTAGCGATTTCTTCTGCGGCGCAAATGGTGGCTCCGTCACTCACCTCGATCATCGCTACGCCAAGCTAAAATCATGGCAAGCGCACAAAGGCAAGATCCTGGCTACCGCAACATCGAAAGTCGGAAGTCGGAAGTTGTTAGTGACGGGCGGTAATGATAATTCCATCGCATTCTGGAGTGTTACCAATGAGAGTGATCAGGCTCGGCCCCAAACAAATACGAACGATGAGCTCTTTTCAAGCCTCAGACAGTTTGTCTCGTTTCGAACGGTGGCCAAGAACCCTGCGTGTGTTGGCGACTGTCACGAGGCAGCGGACTTCTTGCGAAAACTGTGCAACGCTTTCGGCGCGCAGACGTCCCTTATATCGCCTCAAGACAATCTTAATCCCCTGTTGCTCGCAAAGTTCGAAGCATCCATACACGCCAAAAGAAGGAAGACATTGCTCTTCTATGGTCATTATGATGTGGTTGACGCACAGGAGTCAAAGGACGGTGCAGCGACATGGTACACCGATCCCTTCAGCCTTCACCCGCTCAATGGGTACCTGTACGGCAGAGGTGTGACCGACAACAAGGGACCAATACTTGCTGCGCTCTACGCTATAGCCGAGCTTGTCCAAGATGGTGACCTAGGTTGCAACATCGTATTTCTTATCGAAGGCGACGAAGAGGCTGGTTCCCGAGGCTTCATGAAGGCTGTTCAAGAACACAAAGCTGAGATTGGTGCAGTGGACTATATTCTGCTCTCTAATAGCTACTGGCTTGACGATCACGTCCCATGCTTGACATTTGGCATGAGAGGTGTGGTTCACGCCAGTGTAGAGGTTACGAGTGGCAAGCCGGACCAGCACAGTGGCATGGATGGCAAGGCGTTTCAGCACGAGCCCCTCAAGGATCTGACAGTTCTGCTTGCCTCACTGATCGGCCCAAGTGGCATGGATATACGGATACCTGCTTTCCACGATTCGGTTGATCCTCTGCAGCCGTCAGAACTTAGAGCATACAAAGGCATAGCAACGTCACTGGTGGCAGGTCATCCTGAGATCAAAAATGAGGATGCATTCACACAATCTCTCATGCAGAGGTGGAGGGAGCCGAATCTCACCGTGCACTCAATCACCGTACCGGAGACCAAAACAGCAGTCACGATTTCTTCTCGTGCCAAAGCAACTTTGTCTGTTCGAATAGTGCCAAGCCAGAAAGCTGACGAGATAGCATCAAGTCTTCGAACATTCCTTGAGGAGCGGTTCGAGTATTTACAGAGCAGAAATTCGATCAAAGTCAGTATTACCGCCAAAGCAGATCCCTGGCTGGGCAGAGTCCACAGCGAGATTTATGAAGAGCTGCGCGAAGCGATCATCGAGGCATGGAGCTTTGATGCATCATCGCATAGAGACTTCGCGGGCTCCCAGGAACCCTCTTCGCCAATCATAGCACCAAACATTCGGGTGAGAGGACGCCGCGCTTCAGCTTTGTCGTCTGCCGGCACCTTTACAGCAGCAAGTACGCCTCACGAACCGCTCTTCATCAGAGAAGGTGGCTCCATCCCTGCGATCAGTTTTCTTGAGCGAGAGTTTGATGCACCTGCTGCCATGTTTCCTATGGGACAAGCCAGTGATAATGCACATCTTGACAACGAAAGGATGCGGGTCGAAAACCTTTACAAAGGCCGAGATGTGTTGAAGATGCTTTTCGCTAGGTTGGGAAGAAGTACAAACTTCAGCATTAGGAATCGAGCATCCACGATCACAATATGATGCTCGAGCAGTGGGTGGCACGGCGCATACTGCGTAGCCAGACGGACATGTCATCCTGACCTGCAGTGGGCTCGTTCATACATGCTTGTGAGAGCCGCAGGGCTGGCTTCTCCGGGTCTAGAACAAGTTCCGTGAAGAGCGGAAGCTGAAATGCTGCGCCACATGAATTGAGGTTCCACGATTCTGTCATATCTGTGGCTTAGCAAGAGCTGTATCTGGGGAAGGCCAATCATAAATTCTCCCATGAGTGTGGCTGATTCTGATTGGGACTGCTAGCCTCCTCTTCTCGTTGTCTCGGTCAATCACAAAGCGCCAACACCAGACGATGAGGCACCAATAGCATGAGAATGGCCCGATGTACCCAATGCGAGAATCATGTCGTTGCCGCCCAATTCCGTGACCTCAGAGACTTAATACCAATCTCTGCCATCCGCTGTGAGTGAGGAGTTTCTTCCCGCAGCTCATTTCTGACCGACTGCTCCTACCGTGATTGTTTCATGCTTGCCGCCATTGTTCCTGCTTGTTCCTAAAGTCATGTGGTCATTGTGACTGTCAAAGAAAGGGACGAGACCTCACCAGTCGAGCCGCCGTGACACTTATTTTCAGACAGAGAAATTGAGGCGGAGCTGTCGCAATACCCGATACGTCCTCTAACCTCCCAAACTTCAAGATAAGCGAGCACAACACCATACTACCGAACCACAAAACCGAACATATTCCTGGCACGGTCTGAGGCTGTCATACTCTCCCTTCACAAGATCTTGTACAAGCTGTTGCGACCATGACTGCCAAGGTTGCCCAGTACATTACGGTCATCGATAGATCCAACAAAGTTATCGGCAACTCCAAGCAGTTCAAGGATGTGTTCCGCGAAGCTAAGGTAGCTTACCAAGATCGCAAAGCGGAGATCAAGGCCCAGCGCAAAGCGAGAGAAGAAGTCGAGCTACAAAAAGCCATCCGAGCTGTGAGCATACAAGATGAGTCGGAAAGAGCAAGCACAATTCGGCCCCATGCGTCGAGAAGGAACACCTCTCATGCTGGACGAAGGAGTCCCAACGGGCTCGATAGACCTCGAGCACAACACATGCATAGCAATACTTCGGTGAGGAGTAGTGGTACGACTACACCAAGAGAAGGTGCGCAGCGGCACATGTCGCTGGGCGATTTCAACGACCAAATATATGGCCCCGACGGCGCCGCGACACAGTACCGTCGAGCTTCGCAGACCACACCCACCACACCGACCCATGAGTGGGACAATCCTGACCCTGCCTCCCGCGGACTTGTTCGCGCTCGGACAGACCTCCCTCACGACCCCGCTCGACGTCCTTCACAGCTCGTTCGGGCGCACTCTGTCGACGACATTGACATGGACCTGGCGTACGGAGAGTACCACCCCGAATCGCTTGCTGTCCTGCCTCAAGAACAGAAGGAGAAGGAGCTTAAATCACTCGTCACAAAGTGCAAGATGCTGCTCGACGAGGCAGACTGCGCCGGGCACTCGGCAAAAGCTATCATTGGAAACTTGCAGAAGAACCCAGACACGCTTGCTGCAGTAGGCCTGACGCTGGCCGAGATTTCATCCCTGGCAAGCAAAATGGCGCCGGGGGCACTAGGCATGATCGCCAAGTCAGCGCCTGCTGTTATGGCGTTGTTGGTCAGCCCACAGTTCCTCATCGCCGTCGGCGTCAGTGTGGGTGTGACTGTCATTGCAATCGGTGGATACAAGATTGTGAAAAGAATCAAGGAGAAAGCAGGTGACGACAATGACAAGGATGCCGGTGCTGGTCTTGACGAGGCGATCGATGTTCATGAGCTCGACCGCATTGAAAGATGGAGACGCGGGATTCCCGAAGACAGCCTCGTCGACGACAACGCTACTGTTGTCAGTGGAACGAGTGTTGAAGGAGAGCTCATCACACCTTATGCTGCACAGAGCATGGGCCATCTACCAGCTAAATCACAGGCCGGCAAGAGCAAGAGTGGGAAGAAGAGCATTAAAGACAAGGTCAGTGATAGCAAGAAGAAGCACAGGAGGCACAGGAGCGAAACTGAAGACACTGAGACTGTGCTCAGCGCAGATTCAGAAAGCACTGTCAAGCGGAGCAGCACAAGCAAGAACAAGGAGAAGAGCTTGGTCAAGGTGAAAAAGCCGAGTCCCCTGAGCAGAATGTTCAACCACGGGTCTAGCGTCAGAAGCTGAACGACGAATGATGACATGAGAACGTGAATTGAAGCAAGTTAAGCGCCGATTGATACCAGATAGCATGAATTTATGGCGCGGTCTAACATGGAAATATGGTCGGCGTGTGGATAGGATGGTCTTAGCACACATAGCCCAGCGTAGCATAGCGATCCCCAACCCAGAAATGATGATCTTTGACGTCTAGGTGGCACCCGTCTCCATTGCTCTTTCCCCACGGACCTTGAACACCGACAGTGTCACACTTTTACCCTCACTACCTCAGCTATTTGCTGATCAAGTGGCATGCCAAAACATGGAATGCTCTTCGAATGCAACGGGACGTGAGGGAGAGCGAGCTTCACCAGTGGAGGATGGTAACTTGCTGGAAGTCGTTTAGCAAATGCCCGCACGCGAACCAGTGTGAATAGCCGGCGCTCAGTTGTTGCGGCAGCCTACGCAGGATATAGAAATCATCGTTGCCGTGGGGAAGATGGATGTGTTTGGTAAGAGAAAAGCGTTCTGCTGTGTTGGGTTTGTTCGAGCATTTTCACGATTCTTTGTTTGATGAGACGAGGATACCACTCGTGTCACAAAACAACAAGCAATTTCACTTAGTGAATTGGACCGCCCTCTGCGCCGCATCCATAGAACGAGCCAGGCCGATTTCTCAGTTCATCGAACATTTCACAACTTCGATCAACCAATTGACTTCTCCACCTCAGGTCGTGACCGCGACATCTTGTTATCCAAACTGGTGTGCTGGACAGACTGACGACTATGTCTCGGTCTAACAGAGTCAGTATGACGGGTTACAAAGCGCGTGAGCAACCGCAGCTCAGAAATTCGTTGTTGAAAGGTGAAACCCTCAAGAGCCATATGTTGGAGCTGTTCAAGGACGAGCTCGGGGAATATGAAGGGTCCCTCGACAATATGCCTGCAACAGAGACACGAGGGCCGTCCGGTTCTGCTACAGCACATACCGCCTCACGGTCGACGGCGCGCTTAGCTGACTCTACTGTGCACTACCAGCCCCTGCTTCTTACGTCTACCATAGCACCGGTCTATCCTCCGTTAGCACGAGCCAACCCGCCAACAACGCCAGCTTATAGCAGGACACTTGATACACCATCTTTTGGAAGCTCACCAGTTTATGAGCACCCTCCAATAGTGCCGCCTCACGACTCGCCTCGCTCACCGCCGACACGCCGCACATATCTTCCTTCACCATCACCAGCCTTGCAAGAGTCGCCACACGACGAGAATCGTCAATGGTCCGACAGGCACAAATGGCTATGCCATACGGGACCCTCAGCGCTTGTTACATCCAGCAGACAGAATACAGCGTACAAGCAGACCTTCTTCACCGAACGGAAAAGGTTGAATGGCTGTGACGAAACATATGTCCTGCCGTCGCCAGGATCCTCTCTTACACCACACGTCTTTTCTACCTCATCGCCGAGTCACTCGTCTACGTCGCCTCCCTACCTTCCAACCTTACCCGCAGATGCTGATTTACAACCATCCTCATCTTTATGGCATCCTGATGTCGCAGTGACTGCTACCTCACCCTCCTATTCTACCTCATCGCCGGCCTATGGTGACCCTATATTCTTCTCTTCCTCCTCGACAATTTCCGACGAGTCCTTATGTCGCCAGAATGTATCTGTTCCGCAGCATACCAAGTTCGTCCAGAACGATCAAGCTGGGGCGTTTCATCGTACATATCCCCCACCAGGCATGCGTGTCCCTACCTACATGTGGACAAGCTATCCTTCCTATCTTTCAATTGGTATGACAACATTACCACTGCCAGCAATGCCATATACGCGTGATGTCGTCCGAGCAAGCTCAGGCTTGTACTCAACAAACTCAGGAGCCTGGCTACCAACCAACTGGTCAAACTCGGCGGTGAGACCACGCCATCGGGGGGGACGCCCTAGACCAGTAGATCAGGATATTGTGCGTGAACGTACCACCAGCAAAGAACATGTGGGATCTGTCAATGGCAGATTCTATCACTTCGCACACGAGGAGGCTTGGGGAGCGTCGCTGTTGCCTATCCATGTTTCTACGCCGCTTCAGGTATCATACCGCAGAGCACACCTTGACGATATCATTGGTCAAAAGCGCCACAACGACCACTTCCGATATGACGACCTGCCTTTGGAACTGAAGCAGAGGATACTTATGCATGCATTCGAAGATACGGACAGTGGTGTATCTTGTACAGCAAGCATCAACCTTCCGATGCCTGAGCCCAAAATCCATGGCGTCAAGCACCTACGAGCTATGGTAAGGTTGCCTCCTGCTTTCAAGCAATTGTTCGTTTCCAAGCGCTTCGTGGAAGAGGCACTTCCAGTGTTTATTATACGCTACGGTCTTTCTTTCACAGATGTGCGACTAGCGACTCATCCTAGCCCACTCGGCTACAGCAGCACTAGTCCGATAGCTTCTGCTATTCAAGCAATCACCTTTCGTAGTCAGAAAGCATCTGCACTAGACGGTGGGACCCGGCGCTGGGCGCATATTCTGACCCGCTTGCTGCCGCGAGCGCTACCAAACATACGCAGGATAGACATCGTCGACAGATATGATATGTATTGGGGCCCGAAAGAAGACCGGGACGCTTTCGGCAGCCTTGGCAAAAACCTGTTCCATTGGGCTCATCCATGGGCTACCCTAACCCAAGCAGGGTTCGAAGCTTTGCAACCAGCCCACGGCAAGCCCCAAGCTGCCCTGCCAGAAGATCTTGCAGAGCTAGTGCGCGAGCAAGCCTCCACCTTCCAGGTTATTCCGCAAGCAAAACTCAAGAAGGGCGTTAGGGTCAACACCGCGCCTGTTTGGGAAGGATGCAAAGTTCAAATTTGCACGCGTCTGACCGTCTTTTGCGGGCTCAACGAACGGGATGGCAATCTTGGTCCAGGAGTCTGCGGCAGACTGCTTGCGATGATCATCACATTTGACCGGCAAACCATGGAGATTATCGATGTGGAAGACAGTGACAACTACAAGGACAACAAATCATATCGTTTCTGGCGTCGGCTTCATCTAGTCGCGACCGAGAGTCCAAGGCGTACCGATGTTGGGGCAAGTCGTTCAAAAGGGAGGTAACATCTTCCGCCTGATGACACTGAGTGGATGGGGGGTAAAGCGTATGGACCTCGCCTACTTCGAATGTCTTTGGAAAATATCACGAGGGAAGGGTACCCTGCTATCGACAGTGACTGTATTGAGTGGGTTCGAGAGACTTCCACTGAGGAAGAAACTCGATTATAGTGGTAAGCAGAACCAATATCCTACAGCAAATGGCGAGGTATGGTCTAGACCAGGATCTGAAGATTGACCTTGATGCCACGAAAGCGACGAAGCTTGTTGCATTGCAGGTGTGCGAGCTACGGATTGAGCAAGAACAACGAACAGTCTGTTAGAGTGTCGTTGGACGACCAAGGGGCTTACTGTCGAGTAATGGGGTAGAACGCGGATGGGAATGGAAGCGTTAATGGCGGTGATGCGAACGAGTTCCATAAGGACGAAAGCAGCTTCATAGTAGTCGCGTACTCAGGCAGACTTCAGTCACAACAGATTATGCATCAAACCATTGCTGAGGTCATCACACTTTTCTGCTTCTGTAGGTACGAACTCTTCTTGTCGTAACGATGATTTTTTGGTCAGGCCCGCTTGTCCTCGACCGACCGGCAGACGCGACGATTGGCTAGCACGTGACTTACGACCCTCCATCACACTAGACTGTTTGAGTCGAGCTTCATCCCCTGATGAGGGAACTTGTCGTCGTCCCCTGCCTCCTTTGGCTTGTCACGACATGTCAACAGCTTGCTGCGGTAGTAACAGCAATTAGCACTTCCAGAATACAGTGCTGATGGCGTTGTTATGAAGCTCATTGAAATTCTGCCGTATTTGACCGTCTTCGCAACTGGAGTCCTCTCGGACGCTGAAAGAGCGCTGTTGTACCGCAACAAGGCTTGAGCAAAAGTAAGATGGAAGAATCGCCAAAGACTCCTTTTGCACAAATCCGTCAGTGTCGGCTGCCGGTATGCCACGCTTTCATCTACCATTTCGACGACATCGACGCTACAGGCAACGCCGCACCATCAGGATGACCCTTCTGCTCATTTTCGCCGCGGCGGCTCTTTTGCTCATTGCGCCACTTTATATCGTCTATAAACCCCCTGATGTCTTGATTCGTTACTTCCAGCGCCGATGGCCCGACGTCCTCTGGCATGTGCAAACCACGAAAAAAGTCATTGCGTTGACTGTCGACGACGCACCTTCTCAGCACACGACTGAGATCATGGAAATCTTAAGCGCAAGCAATGCGACGGCCACTTTCTTCGTCATTGGTTCTCAGATTGATGGCCGTGAGGAGGTCTTGACGCGCTTAGTCCAGAACGGAAACGAGCTCGGAAACCACGCCATGCATGACGAGCCATCAAGGTCACTCAGCAACGCCGATCTGATCAAGCAGATCGAGTCTGTTCAGGGCACAATAGCTGATGCATACTTAGCTGCCAACGTTTCACCGCCTGAAACGAGATACTTTCGACCCGGTTCAGGCTTCTTCAGTACGCAAATGCGTGAGACAATAGCGGCGATCGGCTATCAGATTGCGCTGGGTAGCATCTACCCTCATGACCCACAAGTACCTTATTGGGGAGTCAACGCGAGACATATCCTGAGTATGGTGCGGCCTGGTGGCATTATCATATGTCACGACCGGAGGCCTTGGACAGCGCCAATGTTGAGGGAGGTGCTGCCCGAGCTGAGGAGGAGGGGATATCAGATTGTTGGTTTGACGGAGCTTTTAAAAGCAGCGAACGAGTGAAGCCATCCTGCATACATACCGTTGTCCCTTGGCTACGAGCATCAAGGCCGACTTGAACATCTAGAGCTACGAACATCAATCGATGATGCCATCCTCGTCTTGGTCAACGCCTGCTATAGTCAGCACGAACTGAAACAATCATGTCCCCAATCGTCTTCTTTCTCCGCTTCGCTTACGACTTAGGCGCCACACTCCTGCGGCCCATCGCAATTCGAGCCCTACTAATACCACAAGACCTACTATCTGCTTGTATTCCATGCTGACTGTCCGAAGCAACCCTCCTTCACTCGGAATTGTTCTCATTGCAAAAAGTGAACCCTTTACGCCGGCCTCCTGAATCATCGTTGTGGTAAGTCCCCTCTTACTGCAGTGGCCCCGGGTTACATATCTCGCACGTGATATCTGTGACGGGCAGTATGCGGTGAGAGCTGACTGACGGCATGCGTTGAATGAGTCCATTGTGTCCGACACAAAGAAACTCCCCTGTCAATTGTCCGACTTCACAAACAATGTCGCGCCGCACCAAGGGCGATCTGACAGCAGCGCAGAACAAAAAAGAGGGACAACGGCCTTTGTCTGTTGTGTCCCTCTCAAGAACAAAGGGTACCAGAAGTACTTATTCTATTCTACGCCGCTCGAACCATCATCTCGAGTCCCTTTTCGTGTCCGTGACAGAATTGTTTCGTGCTCAAAGACTTTCAGAATCTTGTACGAAGAACGAGCGCCACGAACACTTCTGGCACAACGAATTGAGCTGACTCTGAGTATCCGACCCTAACAAAAATGAACGACCAACAATCTCTTGCCAAAGAGGAGGCGGATTTCCTAGCCTGGCTATCTGTAAGCGCGGCCGCCATCCCACAAGCTAACGAGCACAGTCACGGACCTGTTCTACCAGATGCACAGAGTCAAGTTCAACAACCTGCGCAACTCCCAGGAGCACCACTTCGTCAATTACCGTTACGGACTCCACCCCAAGAAGATCCATTCGCACTACCACCACTTGAGGACACCGCCTGGAACGAGTTCCAACAAGATGCAGGTCAATGGCAGCCTGGGGACCCATTCCATCCTGCAGCGCCGGCAATGACTGTTGATCAGACATTCGCCTTTTGGGACGATTATTTTGACTGGGACAAGTATTATGGAGAACAGCAAGAAGGTATGGCTCTCCCCCATCGGACCATGCCACAGGCTAGACGACCTGCCTTCTCTGCACCGCAGCAGTTGGGACCGGGCGCTGGCAGCCCTGTTGCACCTTCGGATCTTCCAATTGACCACATGACTGATTTGAGTAAGCAGGTGTGCTTGGAGGTCGTCGACCGAGTGAATGCGAACGGCGCTGGTATCGATAAGAACGGTCTTACCGCGGGTGATGCCCAATTGATCCTTGCCTTAAAGGGCAGTCCTGCAGAGCTGGCCGTGCTCGAAGAGGAGTTCCAGACTTTAGTGCAACCGCAAATTCAAGGCGAGGCCTATCAGCCCTATCAGCCTGCCGATCAGCTCTACCAATCATATCAGCCTCAACGGCTTCACCAATCCTACCAGCTATACCAGCCAGAACAGATCGACCTAACTACCCTACCAGACCAGTTTGACCAAGCTAACACCGCAACAGACGCAGACAAGACCTGGTTCCCTGCCTATCAACGCCAACAATCCCCAGCCCGACTCGCAGATGGAACCGCAACCCCTACAACCGCAACCCAATTCCACAACAAGCACGACCGTGTCCATCTACGAGTCAAGTGCTTCCCCTGCTTCATCGGCAAGCGCAAATGCGACCGCGAGAACCAACCAAACAACATCTGCTCCGAGTGCGCAAACAGGGCGGCCCGGTTCCCCGACATATTCGATCCGAACGTGATCTGCGTCAAGGACGAGACAAATGCGTTCAAGGAGTTCAAGGCTGCTCGCGTTGGTAATCACGGTAAAGCGAAGGCTTTGGGCGACGATGACTGGGGCGCGAGGAAACAGGCTCGGCAGGAGAAGAAGGCGGCGGAGAAGATGGGGGAGGGGCGGTCACCGCAGGACTAAGGGGGCCGTTCTGAGCGGACACGCGTGCGTCCAAGGTAGGTCAAAACAACTACGAAGAAGACGAAGTAACATCCAGCGACCGACAGATAAGTGAGTCGTTGGGGCTGAAAGCGAGGAAGGAACTCACTACAGCTCTGAGCCGTTAGGGGCAGGCTAGATCCAGAACGAGATACTGTTCGGTAATAAGGTAAGGTAAGTCATTGAGGCTGATGTCGGGGCTGGACCCTGGACTGGCTCAATCAAGTAAAACAATGATAATCAGGTAAGTCTACTCAGCTAGCGAGTAGAGATAGCAATGATAAGTTCTTACCCAAATGGGTGTCTGCCACCAACTCTTTCTATCAATTTAACCCACCCCTTTCACGGTCACTCTTGCATTGAACACTGTCGATTACGCTCAGAGCTATGCAGGTATACTTCGGACACGTTTGCAGCGCCCTGAGTAGAATATGGTGCGCGCCTTACCTAACGCGTTGCTTTGAGGCTCGACCAAGATCCCGTTAATATCGGCCAAGCCAATCCGCCAAATCGAAAGGACAGTGCATCAAGGAGCTAGCTGAACGAGTCAGACGATTCGCTAGAGGAGTTTCGAATTACTTGTCCACCTCTCGCGTGACCAGGCTGCATTCATTTGCTACTCGACGGCTTGCTTGTTCAATACTTCGGTCCAGTCATTCGCTTTCACAAAGTCCTCCCACGTCAACTCCCATCTTCCTGATATCTTCCGGATACAGCACCATCTTCGTCTCCTCCTTTTCACTCTCCCCGTCATACCCGGGCCAGTTACAATAACTCCACATATCCGCAATCTCTCTTCCAAAGTCCTCCTCTCCACTGTGTGCCACCATCTCCTCAGCACTAACCTGCCTATACCGCGCCTTCCGCCCCGTCACCTTCCCCCACGTCTCCGTCCATTCACTCCAGCTGCACACCGAGCCAGCCGCCATACAGCTCTTCCCCGCCGGCAGCTGACTGATCGCATGCACCATAGCCCCCACATCCGCATTGGGATCCAGATGCGGCACGGGCGTGTCAGCACGCGTAGTGAATCACGTCTCGAACTTGCCATCACCCAGCTTCCTCAGATACGAATCCGGCCCAATGCGGTACGAATGCATGAAGAAGCCAGTGTGCAAGCAGCTCATCTTGAGCGCTAGCTCCAGATACATCTCCACGACATAGTCCGGGGAAGATGTCTGCCTTAGCGTCGAAATGGTACAGTTCCTTGAATCTGCCTTTGCTGCATTTACCGGCGTGGGACAGCGTGCTTGCAATGAAACCGTTCGCGTCGAGGCAGTCGATGGTAGTAGCGGCGGCGTCGGTGATGTTCTTGCCGTGTCGGGATTCGAAGTTGTAGGCGTACTGGCGCGGAGATATGCCGAGGTCTGCGGCGCAGGCGCGACAGTCAGGGCGAAAGAACGGTTCCCGGTAGTTCGTTACGCTGAAGATCAGGTTTGCATTTGCGAAGGCTGGGATGAGGGAGGAGACTTCGTCTACGTCGGCGTGTATGATCTCGATGCCTTGGGATGCAAGATATTGTGTAATGGAGGAGCGAGGTTGCGTGTCAGACCTCGAATGTAGTAGGGTGGGGACGTGCTGGCTAGACAGTCAACACAAAATGACAAGCGCGGTACATAATTTCACTCGGAAACCTGCTACTCGCAACACTGCAGTGCAACACCGCGAAAACAATAGCTGTTCCCGGCGATGCCTAGATCAACCGATATATACTTGTCCGCCCAATTTACTAGTCAAAATGGTCATGTCACTGTAAACAATCTGACAGCCTCAGAAAATGGGAGTACTGTTGAGTAGTATGGTCTTCAACCTGGTAATTCGAACAGCTCTGGGCCTCTACAAAATCGATATTGTTGAATGCCACCTGGATAACATCTAAAAGGTCCCTGGATGACAGACAAGTTCAACAAAGTCGCAGGTTCGAATCGAAGGTCGTGATTGTTTTTGGAAATTTCGCGAAAAGCGAACCAAGTGTGCCATAGAGCTTCAGGCTTGTGACACCGAACTTTGGCGGCTGGCGTCGCACGTTGTCAGGACTCAGCTTTACCCTCCAGCAGCCCAAAGCAACCTGATCTATCTTCCTGACCCTTGGCTATGTCACTTCGGCTAGGTGGATTTTTGATTTTGTTGTCAAAAGTTGATATAGGTCGCAGCTAGCATGAGTATCTGTATCGTCTAGGAGAAGACGCACAAGTACAAGTGGATTTACCTTAAAATCCTTCGTCGGACCGCGCAGCATCACAGCCGTGGTATAGTGAGATCACTGCATATTGCTTCCAACGAAGATGCGAGGTGTTAGAAATGATGTGAAGTCGAGAATTGTTGGCGTCAAAAGTGATGGTTTGCACGTGACCGGCTTTAGGCTCCATAGGACCTGATCTGACAGCTATCAGTAGAAGCCTGTTCTCAGAACGCCTGAGGCGTCGCTTCCAGCTCACCTATTAGCAAACACGACTGGTTCTCTTCAGGACGCTGCATACGCTGGTATGGCTGTGGTCCGGGCCTCAGGCCTGCCCGTGCTGGCGTGATATTTGGTATGCTAGTCTCAACTGTGACTGTTGTGTGGTGCCACCGCGTGATGGGCATCATTTGGCGCAGGGTTTGCGGAAGCTGCTAACCTGCGTACTATTACGCCTGTATACCGGTTGTAGTATTCCTGATGTCCTGGCTTTCCTACTACACAATCCGCCGAGTTGAGATCCACCAGCGCGCTTTCATTGGTTGGGATTAAACGCGTCGCTGCAAGCTCTCCTCACCACCCGATGCGGATCCGCAACTGCACTCAGCTCCCCAGATTTACCACAAGTTGCATGCAGGCAACACCGCTTGATCATTGTTGTGCATGGATTTTTCCAAGATTGATGTCTGTTGGAGATGGGCGAACCCGACACCTGCCTCGATTCCCGGCAGCCCATGCGGGCAGTTCCTTGTTGGCTTTACCTACTACAGCATCAACAACACCCTGAAGACCTTGGTCACGGTCGACAGACGAAGCGTGGGATGTGCGTTCCACTCACTGACAGTTTCGCTGGGAAGGCCCATCTTGTGAAGATATATGCACGAATGTCAAAGAAAGTGGAGTTGTGAAGGCAGTCTAACCTTCCTTGATCTCCCCAGTATCTCTGATCTATACTGCAGGGACACGGCTCGGCTGTATGGGAACACGAACATAGCGATCGCTTTGGGCGCTGCTGTATCTACTTCAGTCGTACGCTTCTTTCGCGAGTTGCGGGGAATCCCTGTCTTAGGCATGCAGATCCTTTTTGGGCCAGGACATCCCAGCAAGGACGATCGTCACACCATGGTTCATTGTCCATTGAGAGAGTAGCGACTCGGTCAGGAACGTTGCTCTGGGGAGGGGCTGTGAGGAGATGCGGATCGTATCCCTACCATATTTCAGTTGCGGAACCGCGCAGCGCCTCCCTTCGATAAGTATCGGCCCAGGCTTGAGGGGAAGTGAAAAGCATCCAGCAGCTACAAGATTTCCAGATCTTCCCTTTGCCTTGACTTCGCTGAAACCAAAATTGACAATCTCGCCTGATATCACCGCCACCATGACTGAAGCAATGGATGACAGTATCGGCGCGCCAAATGGCAAGGTGAAGGTTGAAATGACGAACCCAAAGCTGCGGACTCATCTGCATGAATATGGCCGCCGCAATCGTACAGACGGGCCGTATGCAGATGATCTTGAGGTAGACGCCCTCATCGTGGGTGGAGGCTTTGCTGGCGTATTCATGTTCTATCAACTCAAGAAGCAACTTGGAATTAACGCCGTGATGTAAGTGTTGCGACGGCTAAAGGCGCGTACTAAGCAAGTGACAGATACGAAGCAGGTACCGATCTAGGCGGGACATGGCGGTGGAACTGCTATCGTCAGTCAATCACAGTCACCACTATCCCTTCTAACAGATAGTAGCCGGTGCTATGGTCGATTCTGAAGTTCCAGAGTACCAACTGAATATTCCAGAAGTCATCAAGGCGTTTGTTCCGCTTCTCAATATTGGATACTTCGGAGGCTGACACGCACCAGACACAACTGGCCCAACAACTATCCGAACTACCACGATCTACGAGATTACTTCGACACTTGCGATAAGGTCCTCGACATCAAGAGCAACACAGCTTTCGAGAGTGTCGTGACTGGCGCGCAATTCGATACTGAAGAAGGCCGTTGGTCAGTCGAGACAGCGGACGGTAGAACTGCTAAAGCTAAATACCTAGTCGTCTGTGCCGGCTTTGCTGCTAAGCGATATGTTCCTGATTGGCCTGGCATCGACGACTTCAAGGGCATCATTCATCACTCCTCTTTCTGGCCCGATGAGGAGGTCTCAGTTGATGGCAAGAAGTGTGCGATCATTGGCACCGGTGCGACGGGTGTTCAGCTGACTCAGGCCTGGGGCCCAAAGGCGGGCGAGCTCAAAGTCTTCCAACGCACTCCGAATCTGACAGTGCCAATGCGCCAGAGGGATCTCACAGTCGAAGAGCAGGAGGTCGCCAAGAAGTGGTACCCAGAACTTCTTCGCCTTCGCGAACATTGCTTCGGAGGCTTCCTCTACACCTTCTCAGAGAAGAACACCTTCGACGACAGTCCCGAAGAAAGAGAGCAGTTCTACGAAAAGCTCTGGCAGGATGGAGGCTTCAGGTACTGGCTAGGCAACTACAAGGACTACTTGTTCGACAAGAAGGCCAACCAGGAGGCGTACAATTTCTGGGCTAAAAAGCAACGAGCGCGCATCGACGACCCGAAGAAGAAGGACATCCTTGCACCGCTGGACATGCCGCACTACTGGGGCATCAAGCGACCCTGTCTCGAATATGCCTACCTCGAACAATTCAATCGAGATAACGTCGACATCGTCGATATCAAGAACAACGCCATCGTCAACTTCGATGAGACGGGCTTCAACATGGAGGACGGCACGCACTATGACTTCGACATCATCTGCATCGCGACCGGATTCGATGTCGTCACCGGCGGCATGACGGCCATGGGCCTCCGCAATATCAAGGGCGAGTCGCTTGAGGACCAGTGGAAGAAGGCCGCATACACCTACTTGGGCACCACGGTCGCTGGGTATCCGAACATGTTCCACCTCTACGGCCCGCAGGGTCCCACTCTGCTCTCCAACGGCCCCACGACGGTCGAGGTACAAGGCAGATGGATCTCAGATGTGATCAAGCGCTGTGAACGCGACGGAATACGATACATCAACCCGACGGACGAGGCGAGCAAGGAGTGGAAGAAGAAGATCAACCACTTGAGCGATATCTCTCTCTTCCCTACGACGAAGAGCACGTGAGTGATTCCCCGTTGTCTTGATGAGTAGTATCTGGGAAGCTGACTGACTGACTGCTTGCAGGTACATGGGAGGCAGCAAGCCGGACAAAGCGTTCGAACAGACGAATTATGCGGGCGGCTTGCACAATTATGGCGAGGATATTCGAGCCGTGTTGCCGGCGTTCGACGGCTTCAATGTCGTGAAGGCTTCTGCCTAGCTAGGCAGATTGGGGTTGAGCAGATGTCGGGGTGGAGTGCTGACTGATTTATGTTCCGGAGACCGTTGGCTTGATGGGCGCAATGACAAAGAGAGCGCAGTATGTACGTCCTCTGCGCCCCGAACGCTCTCGATGTTGTGATACTGGCATGCCTACATTTTCTACTATTGTGCTACCTTGCAGAATCAGTGGATGACATTGTTGTGGGCTTTGACATGTCATTGTGGTGGCATCTACTCCCACAAACACAGCAATACACGAAAGGCATATATACAAAGGGAACGTGTTCCTTTCACTGATTCTGTGCTATTCATACAAAGTCGTTCGTCTCTAACGCTAGATCATCGGGATGTCCTGACAGAAAACGTGGAGCACTACATGTTCTGGGCTACGGCCGCTGTTATGCACCAGCATATGACTTTCTCCCGGACTTTTCTGCTACACTCATCTTATCGCTCTTAAACACAAAGCTCCGGCTTTCAAGTGCGGTCCGAATTCGGCTCATCAAGCCGCGATGTCATCCACTAAATAGGTGGGTTGTCCCTAACTGTCCTTGCTATATCCGTGTTTGAATCTGCGCCGATGCCCGCAGTCATGTCCGTGTCCGAACCTCTGTTCTCTCTGATGAGTGCATCGACGTCCTGCTCCAAGAAGTCTAGCGAGGGCGCTTCCATCGCGCTAGCTGATGGCATGGCGGAATCGGCGTTCGTATTGGCGGTTAATTCGCTGGCGCCGGCAGGGAGAGTGTAGTAGCCTGCTTCGGAGGGGTCGGCGTAGGCTGGCCCAGGAGGCGCGGGAGGATCGGTCGTGCCGTCGAAGCCGGTGACGCCCATACCGCCGAGATCTGGGACTGTGGCTTCAGTACTGGCGTAAGGGTCGTGGGAAAGTTTTCGCTTCTTGCTTGAGGATGGTCCAGGCGTGGTGCTCGTGCCATTTGTTGTGGTTGCGTAGTTTAGAGGTGGTGATCCTGGGATGTCGGCTGGCATCGTGGCGCTGGTGTCACCTGATGAGCCGAAGCCGGCTAGTATACCTTGCAGATTTGGATTTCGTGCTTCCGGGGGTGGAGGGGACAGTGTGGTTTCTGCTGGCGGTGGGGCTGGCATCTCGTCCGGTTCTGGTGTGAGTTCCTCGACATCGGGTCGATTGTCGTCGACAACGCCCTCATCATATTCGTTGGGAGTAATTGTGAAACCACGCAAGATGCTGTCCTCTACATCTCGTTTGGTGGTCTCTGCTGTCGTGCGTTTGGCACTCAGGTCAAGGATGAGAGTCTCGTCGTTCGACAATGCAGACTCAGCAGCTTCGATGACGCGCCTGAGATCTGTAATTAGTGCCTTGCGAGCCTTGATAGTGTGCTCGAGGCCTGCTTCCGCAGCAGCGAGCTTCTTCATCAGGCTTGAGAGGTTTGCCGCATGAACCGGAGCACTAGGTCGTTGTAGACCAGGATCATTGAGCTTGGTGTATTCATCGGTTGCAGTTCCGACTAGTGGGCGGCTTGCGAACTCGGCTTTGGTGACTGCCGTCTGAAGGGGTACTAGGGACTCAAGCTCTTTGGGCACACCTGAACCCGATGAAAAGAGCGAGTTGCCCATCAGCTTCTTCCCGCCTGAGGTCTTGGACTTATCAAGCTCATCGATGCGTGCTTGGGTTGCTTGGAGGGCACTTGCATCAAAGACGTTTCTTGTCTTCCATACTTCAACCAGCCTCTGGATTTTGACTTGCAGATCTTTGGGTGACGATCGGTATGCTGTCTGGACAGCGTCGGGAATGAGAGGTGAGAATGCTGTTGGGAATTCTGCTCGTTTTCTGTGTTTTGCATTTTGAACTATGTGGTTGACCAGGTACAGGAAGTAAAGAGATTTTGGTGGTGGGGTGTCTCGCAGGCGTGTGAGCCAGAGCTGTGCTATCTTGTCGGCATGGCGTCTGTGGAAGGCCATCCATGATGAGGTGGATTCTATGCTTTCTTGTGAATCGTTCAGAGTTGACAGCTTCGCTTTGAGAGCTTCATCGTTGTAGGCCATGCCTATGACGGTCTACAGCGATTTGAGCTTCAATGTCTACAGCTTGCGGTACAGAGCGCGATCTCGTAACTGGCTTCACCCGCTAAGGGGTTTACAATGGCACGAGAAAGTGTTCACAATTGCTACAGGACCGAAGCTAGAAAGTAGTCTGTTCGGACAACTTAGTCCGCAACCTCAATCGACGCGTCAAGTATGCTAGGATGGCTGTGATGAGTTGCGGCGGTTGAGATGTCGTTGTATTCAAAAGGACAGAACGATCGCGAGCAGCGGAAGCTACGTCAAGCGGTATTTTTGGAAGGAGCAGATCACGTGAAGCACTGTGTCGCGCCTGCGGCTACAGTGGTGAGTGCTTTGGTGCTTCTGTTTGTAGGAAACATTGTGCACTCATCCTCCACTTAAGCAGCACTTCTGGTTGTCGCATCTCCATCTCCCGAAACTCCAAGGCTATCAAGCAGACAGCTGTTTGAAGTGCAGGTTCTATCCAGTTCCACAAGCCCGTGCTCACCCAATTGCAATATATTGTCCGGACGAGACGGGTTCCGGCTTCATTGAGACCTTTCAATATTGGAAGCTGCGGTCAGGACTGGAACCAGCTTGACACATCCGACACAGGGCAACAAATCTTGTCGTGGTGTGCTGCTTTGACATATTACCCTCCTCCTATCACGACAATGGCAGACCGGTTTCCTTCACTTGACGATATCGACCAAGGTGCGAGAACCAATAGAGGACGCTGCTTGCATCTAAACTGATATCAATGCAGGTCAGACTGAGGTTCGAGGGGGCGATGCATCAGGAGATGGGGATTTCCTTGCCAGGGAGCGGGCAGCACTAGGTGAAGATGCTGATCTGTTTGGATCTGGCAACGACACAAGACAGACCACTGTCGAAGATGGCGATGATGACTTGCTTGGTGGTGACTTCTCAGGAGGCGGCCAGCAAGCATCTGTTGCCCAAGATGACTTTGACACTTTCGAATCCGATTTTCCTGCTGTCGACACCACCAACGATGTAAGCTAGAAACACAATTTCCTCAAGGTCGATACTCACACATGTCGTAGAATATTGGACCTGGCGGCACCATAACAGGCTCAGCAGCCCCCCACTATCCCCCTACCACATCTTACACTTCTGGCTACGCACAGCAACAACAAGATGAGGACTCTGAGCCCATTCGAGCCTGGCGAGAGAAACGTGATGATGACATCGCCCGACGAGACGAAGCGTCCGCACGAAAGAAAGAAGAGACGGTCTCAACCGCCAGAAAAGATATTGACTCCTTCTACGAGTCCTACAACAGAAAAGTGGACCGCCAAAAGACTCAGACCGCCAAGGAAGCCGAGGAGTTCTTAGCAAAGAGAGAGGACACAACCAGTGGTGGGACATCCTGGGAACGCATTGCTAAACTTGCTGATCTGAGCGGAAAGGGGCATGCTAGTGGTGGTGCGGGTAGCAGTAAGCAGAAGATGAGAGAGATGATGTTGGAACTGGCTAAGGATCCTAATGCTCCTGGCGCGACTGCTTCTTGAGCAACTCGTTCTTGAATGAACCTGACATCTTGATATTGAGGAGCACTGGATCCAGAAGGACGTCTCTGTACGTCTCTGGAGGCGTCAAGGCGTACTAAAGAGGCGCTCAGGAAAAGTCCAGACGGCGGTAGACTGATCATGTGCACCCAATACAAGAGCTTGTGCGTGAGCCTGCGCGTGAGCCTGTGCGTGGTCCAGAAGCTGTCATCCTTGTTATATGTTGGTTGCGACAACAGCATCTACGACACCTGCATGATACGCTACTGACTTCAATTCGCATCGAAATAGCCACCGGTTTTGTCGAGTCATATTCCCACGTGTACTTGTAGATTACACTACGTCCCGCCACCTCTACTGACCACAAAGTGCTTAGTATCTCTCATTATTGCCCTCTCATCTCACGCCGTGCCGCATAATTTCACTTATCTACTTCCTCATCTCCCCTCCACCACCACCGCATCAAAATAGTCCTCTCGTCCCATCGGCCCCGCCGCGCT
>Ga0210040_10000779_pt1 | contig 51241 bp, 66 predicted proteins | sample CryGeyCG12114_NA_FD_185462 | JGI IMG/M metagenome (GOLD analysis project Ga0210040, IMG submission 185462) | Groundwater microbial communities from aquifer - Crystal Geyser CG19_WC_8/21/14_NA (SPAdes) (version 2) | ecosystem: Environmental > Aquatic > Deep subsurface > Groundwater | place: USA...
TATGCGTATTTGCGCGTCTTCGATCAAGTTGCAGCAGCTGCATGCATTTCACGCAGAAACGGTTCGCATGGACACGCAGAGAATTTTACGCACGCAACCTCCAGATGCATGAAAAACGCTTCCATGCGAACTAGGCTTTAGGGTTAAAAACATATGCAACGCATTCGCTACGCATATTGCTGTTCATCAATCCTCTATGAAATAAGCCAAATTAAACCAAACTAGGCAAAAATCAGCCGTGGCCGTAGGTGAAAATCAAGAGTGCTCATAATATCTTATAGTTGGCAAAAAACTTGTTTTGGCCTACTCAGACAGCAGCTTCAGAATAACTGTACTAAAGCAGTATATCTCGCTTAATTTTGCAGTTTAGCATATAAAATATATTGCATATATTTAACAAAAAGACATATTTGCGTTCAAAACTTCATTTTATTGCATTAAAATGATTCCCAAGCGATTATATAATATATATATATATATATATCCAATCCAACAATACTCATGTTAAATTCCTTATTTCGGCTTGTTGTCTAAAAAATTTCTGTCAAGGCTGCAGGTCGCCACGGTCAATTGCTGTCATCCAAACCCATTCTAATTGTTAAGCTGAATGTAGTGTCTTTTGCTAATTGCAAAGAATAATTAGCGAATTGTAATTACTTACTTAATTATACTGCCAAGTTTGCAAAAGTAAAAAAAGCGATGAGTCCGGCAAAAATTTAACGCAATAACATAGGAATTTAACATGAGATTTGGACAGGGAAGCAATATATAGGTGAATTTAACATGGGATTTTCACTGGGAAGCAACCAATAGGGATTTAACATGGGATTTTGACATGGAAGCAACCTATACGGATTTAACATGGGATTTTGACATGGAAGCAACCTATACGGACTTAACAGGGGACTTTGACAGGGAAGCTATTGTAAGCCCTCAGGTAATGTGAACGTATATCATGACAAGAATGTGGAAACTTTTTGATGATGACATAGAGTTCGAGGAAATTTTAATCTGCTGATATTTGTACAGCCCGTTGTTAACAGGTCATTCGACTAGACTGGTGCATCACGGGATGTAATACTGTTATGTACTATGAAATGGTGTTATGGAAAATGTATGAGTAACGCATAGAAAACTTCACCACTCGATGTGAAAGTGATTATTGCAATAATTGCAAATAATACGAATAGGCACAACAAAAACACATAACATACTATACCATACACAGACTACAGACTTGAGAAGTAACGTTTATTACTTGGCAAGGGCAAAATACACGTCTCTTTAAAGCAACGAAGGACGTATGTCTCATAGGCAATCAGTGGTGAGGCGAAAAAACTTGTTTTCAAATTGTGCAAAATCACTTCCAGTTTTACTTTCCTGTTATAAGTCTACGTGGACACCGATTGATTAGTTAGTCAGGTTTAATTAGTCAGGTTTTGTTTAATTAATGAATAATTATTAACAACTATAAAAAATAATTGACTGCAACTTACTTCTGAAACATCCGTAAGTTCCACTGACTCTGATATAATTTTTGCTTATACAAAATAAAGTAAAATGTGGTTTGTCTGTTTGCAAAAATTACGTATTCATTTAATTTTGCCAATTTTTGCTGACGGCTATGAAAAAGTGTTTTTCTGTTGTTGACAACGTATCAAAAATCAAGTTTTGATGATGCGTTCAGCTCTTGTAATGTATATGCTCTAGTGAATTGTGCTTTAAATCTTGTATTTTGTTTTAGGGTTAACCAATCCATGTGAGGGAAAATAACGTGAATAAAAGACTTTAAATTTTTGCGGAAGTTTTCGGAAATATCATTAAAAAATGGCAGACGGAGGTGGTGCCAGTGACTCAAATGACAATGTTCCTGTAACAATTACTGTGAAAACGCCCAAAGAAGAACATGCTATTGAAATTGAGTTGGATGCTAGTGTTTCTCAGGTATGACTTTGGTTTTTTAGATACATATAATTATTTAATATCATTAATTTTGCCATCATGGTGTACTATTTAATTCACAGTTAAGAGAAAAAGTCGCTGAAAAATTTAAGCAACCAGCCAATCTGCTTTGTCTCATATTTGCTGGAAAGATCTTGAAAGATTCTGAAACTTTAAGAAGTCATAAACTTGATAATGGGTTAGTAGTTCATCTTGTCATTAAGTCTTCGGCTAGGGGCCCACAGGAACCTCCTCAAACGTCGTCTCCTACTGGAGCAAATACTTCTCCAGGTAGCTGTGCAAGCAAAGAGAGGGCGAAATGTCCAATGCTGTAGAAAAAATAAAGTTTATTCAAATCATTTTTTATTTACTATAGCTGGAAACAATGTAAATATGGGTGCCCCAGGAGGAATGAACAATATGTTTGGATTCGGTGGAATGCCTGACTTCGCATCTTTGAGTGGCTTGTTGGGGGATGCTGGTGCGGGCGGCGCTGGTGGTGGTTTAGGTCAAATGCACGAACGATTTCAACAAGAACTTTTATCTAATCCAGATATGCTACGACAAGTTTTGGACAGTCCGTTGGTTCAGAATATAATGAGTAACCCAGATATCATTCGTTCAATGCTCAGTGCTAATCCTCAGATTCAGCAACTTATGGAGGTATTTAACCTTAACGATAGTCTAAATGTCATCACTTCTTAAATGATTCAATTGGTTCAATCACTCATTCCAAATTGGAATGTTTTTTTACGTTAACTTAACGAACCTTATCAATTTTTTTATCTTATCGCAAAACAGAGAAATCCTGAGCTGACTCACGTTTTAAACAACCCTGAAGTTCTTCGACAAACTATGGAATTAGCAAGAAACCCTGCTGCATTCCAAGAGCTGATGAGAACACAAGATCGAGCTTTGTCAAACTTGGAAAGTTTACCCGGTGGTTACAGTGCTCTTCAGAGGATGTATCGTGACATCCAAGAACCGATGCTCAATGCCGTCCATGATAGGTAAATAAATATTGACTTTTGTATCGCATATATAGCATAATGTGTAAGCTTATCGCTTGTATTAGTTTAGTTATTGTCCCAGAAGATTTGATTCCAACTAAGCCCAAATATTCATAAACTTTTCTAGACTAAGTGGAAACCCATTCGCTGGTCTTGTTCAAAACTCTGGGGAGGCGGCTGAGCAACAAGGTGTTGAAAATCGTGCTCCCATGCCGAACCCATGGGCTTCAGGTGGTGGCACTACAGCAACCCCCAGAAATAATGCCTCCAACACGACTACTCCGGGAACCACTGCTCCTGCCGATTCTACTGCACAAAATAACTCGAGTGCATTCTCTGGAATGTTACAAGGGCTACTTTCGAACTCTGGAGCGATGCAGAATCTTCTGAATACACCGTACACTCAAAACCTGTTGGAATCTTTATCAAATAATCCCTCAGTGGCCCAAGAATTGTTGAGGTCAAACCCATTGTTTGCCAACAATCCTCAAATGCAGGAACAACTACGCGCGATGACTCCCACGCTGTTGTCTCAGTTGAGGGATCCTGAATTTCAAAATGTTCTATCTAATCCTGCTGCAATACAAGCGATTATGCAAATACAACAAGGAATCGAGCAACTTCGAGTTGCAGCACCGAATTTCGCCCAGACGTATGCCATTTTTCTATTCAATCGCAAATTTTATATTTTATTACAGTTTTTAGATTTGGATACATATTTCTGTTTATTACTTGCAATGTTATCCTTATTCCTGATGCAGTCTTGGACTTGGTAGCATGCCCGTTGGCAGTTTGTTTGGACCACCTCCGGCTCCAGATAATAATGCTACTCCACCTCCATCACAAAGTCCCGCTCCTGCGGCTAACACAACGGCGACTACGGGGACTACAGATACTGGAATGGGAAACCGATCAACACCAGATTCTACTACTGGAACGGGCTCACAGAACCCATTCCAGGGTCTTGCTGGAATCAATAGAGAAACTTTGAATCAATTCATGGCAACAATGGTAATTGATTTTTTAAATTGACGTCTTAAACGTCACATGCTGAACGGATTATTAAAATAAACAATTGGGTCTTTTAGATGTCAACTTTAGCTCAAGGAGGAGAAGGTGGTGGTTTGGGTGGGCTAGGAGGAGGTGCTGGACTTGCTGGCCTTTTGAATGCGAACAATCAGCAGAATCAACAGCCTCCAGAAGAACGTTTTCGATCACAACTCGAGCAGTTGACTGCAATGGGTTTCGTAAACAGAGAAGCGAATATTCAAGCTTTGACGGCCACATTTGGTGATGTGAATGCTGCAGTTGAAAGACTCATTAGCAATCAAAATCTTCCTCAATCATAAAAGTATTCATCAAAGCTAAGTTATTCCGTATGTGGTATGTCTATTCTATCATTTCTCTTTTTGCGTTGAAAGAGCCTACAGAGAATCTAGTTTCTTTGACCTTCGGAACGGGATTAACAAATATTTTCCATGTCTGGTTATTAGTTTATTACGGCTCCAAGCTGCAATAATTAAACAAAAGTCAGGCGTGATGTGAAAAGAGCGTTGTGGTGTTGGTTTCGAGTTTATTAGTTAGTTTGCTATAAAAGTTATTGGGGAATGAAAAATATAAATCAAATCAGTTTTTTGGGGGCAAGTTTTTCTAGATACCATGATTGATTTGTATGAAGGTTTGGATGGTTATTTAGAAATATGGTCAGTTCAATTTTTCGTTTACGATATTTTCATTATAATTAAAGAGCATTTGGTTAGTAAAATGTTGCATTAAACTATTTGCACGTTAAAAAAGATTATATTTTCCTTGAACGTAAAGTCAGAAGGGAAATATATGTTGTTGTTCCTCTCAAATTCTTTATTTATTGTGAAGTAATTTGGTATGACTGTTAAAAATGGATTTTGAATTTTGTCATATTCTCATAATGATGTTATATACGTACTACATGATTGTGTTTTCCAATCCTATTTTTTCGTCATTAATTTGTTTCGAATTAAATATATTTTGAAAGGTTCCAAGTATTGTAGCGAAGACTGTTGTAAATATTTTGCTAAAAACTTGCAAAACTTGAAGTAGTAGAAGCAGCAACTATAGAGAATGTGTTGTTATATTCGGTTGTAAAGATAGCTACATTTCGATGCGATAGAGTTAAAATTTTGCTATTCCATTTGCCTTAAAGATACATTAAAAAAGCCGGCTTTATTTTCATAGCTGTTAGTGTATAATAGTTATGAATCCGGTCATATGTTTTAATGGAATGGACATTTAACCTTTTATCGTTTGTACATTACCGTTATTATTTTCTCATAATAAATTGAAATCTCCGGTTTCATAAATCATAACTGATACTGATGATTGTATAGTATCAGCATACGTATTCTTTGCTTGATAAAATTTTGTGGAAAAAATATGGCTCACATCGTAGCTCTATAATTAGCTTATGATATATCTAACAAATCGATTTATTTTAATCTTATGCAAATACAGTAACAAGTAACACAGGATGATAAAATATATAATGCTATTTAAAATTATTATAGTGATATATAAAAAGAGTATAATAGATAGTTCCACGTTAAAAATGGTACATCACTTTGTTGGATAATGAATATAAAGGTAGAATGTTTGAATAAAATTGTCTAGTTCTCTCCAAACAATTAATAATCCACATGTTTGAATCACTTTTTTCGCTTTTACTATGTCTGAGTGACGAGTATTAAATTTTGTCTCGATCGTAAGTCTTAAGTTTCTCATAAACTCACTTTTCATAAATATCGCAGGAAAAGTTTTGCCAAGTATCTAAAAAAAATTATGAAAATATTTTCAAGCTCTAATGATTGCCTTGTTGTTAAAAAAAACCCTAGTAGAACATTATCACTAGAAGACAAAAATAAAAATCTTGGTGCATAAGATTTTATCAGTCTTTGTAGCTATAAACATTTAAGAATCATCTGGAAAAAACATAAGGACTAAACAAATAAGACTAAAGCCAGATATAAAACTCAACAACTTAGGAAGATGCAGGTGACCTGATCTAAACTCATGGGGTAAAACTTCTAAAAATGTTACATATAAAAAAGTTCCTGCAGCCATCCCTTGTAACGAGCCTACCAAAAGAGATCCTTGTAAAGTCTCCAAAGTGGTGAGTAACAGTCCGATTCCTATTCCTACTGGGGATGCTATTGCGAAACTTATAGCTCCAATGCCACATTTCCCAGGTGTTAGGGTGCTCTGGGATAGTGTTAGTCCCAAACTGAATGCGATAACCACTTTATGTAGTATAAGTGCTCCAGTGATCTGCGTAAAATTAAAGAGTAAACAGAACGTTTATGAGGAACTAACTATGAACTAAGATATGAAATGTTCGAAATTCTTAATGTCCATAATGACAAGCATATTTATTGTAACCAAATTACTTGCAAAACAGCCTGCTGAGTAGTCTGCACTCCTATTGCAATCCCTTCAAACGTTGCGTGTATGGAAAGCGCAATAATCATGGCTATAGCACGAATAGCTGTATTTTGTCGGTGCTCGCAAATTTCGCTGGGTGCTATACTGTAATCAGTGATGCTTTCCTCTGGCAATCCTAAAATTGGGGAGGACTCACTTGGAACTCTCTCAAAGAAAAAATTTCGCTCACGTATGTCCGAAATGATTTGTTCGATTGTCATTAAAACAAAGAACCCCATAGCTATTGTGAACTCTGCAAAAGGAAACTTTTGATTTGGGCTGGTTTTCTCCAGAGCCTAAATACGCTCCAATCATTTAAAAAAATTAGTCCATATTCGTTTTGGATAAGGCTGAGAATATTGTATGCATATTTCGCTAGAATAAGAACAGTCCTTACTTGGGAAACACTTTCCCGAACATCAGGAAATAGATGAAGCAGGCAAGTCCCTAAAAATATTCCTGCGACGAAGCAATTCAATGCACTAACTACTCCTGAGTACCTGAAAACGTAATGGTGTTGAACATTTTAACATGGTGGTGTTTTGATACTATAATGTGAGTAGAATTTTTTTACTGCTTTACTTACCTTTCTGAATGGAAAATATCTATACCACTTTCTCGGGCAGAGGCAGCAAATTTTAGTGGCACAAATACACAAAATAAGACCATCAGGAACATAACTACAAGGACTATTTCTTTCAGTAATTGAAGATCCATGATGAATAGCAGTATAAGTTATTGTTCTCCAGCCTTGTGCAACTAGTTTTGCTCTCAATTTATCTTAAGACCAGCCGCTCATCACCTTAAAATTAATAACAATTTACACTTGAAAAGTAGTTTAAACCACTCCGACCAGTTCATTATATTTGACTATGAATTAAACAATTTATTATCTTTTGTGTTTAGGTGGTCTATATTAAAAAAACTTCATTACTAAAGAAAAGTTCTCCTATTTAATGAAAAATTGACATAATGTTCACCGTTTTAAGTGTGTCAAACAGGATGTATTAGATGAAGATAATAAAGTTATCTCACTAGGTACACTAATATAGAGCTACAAAAATGCTTATAGGGCATACGCCCCTTTGATTCCCTGTGTTATAAAATAATTCCATTCCATGTCTACAGATCACTGCCTTTAAACGAAGGACAAAATGAGTCAGTCCCATAGTCCCTTAAATTTAAATAAAACCATACTATGTAGTGTTTTATCGTTATAGCTATGTAGTGTAGTACTTTACTTTCCACATTAAAAGACGACGATGATTGCATCCTTCTCTCAAAACACTTTGGAATCAATTTTAATGACTGGACTTAGATGCTTCATTATAGATACAAAATTTCGTACCTTCAAAACATCTGCGCTCACTTGAGGAATACCAAATCATTCGTAAGAAAATATCCTTACGTCGAGGAAGAACGTTTGTACTGACAAAAATCTTTGATGTGAACAATTTACATGAACTTCTTACTAACTTCATGCAGAATTTATAAAAATTAGACTCGGGATGAATGAATAAGGAAACAAAGAAACTCAGATTGGAAAATGTAGTCTCTTTCTCCCTTGATTTGCATACTAGGATACGAAATCACAAATATCACTGTATATAAATACAAGGACTTTTTTGAACTTGAAGCTCTATGGTCAGAACATTGCTGATGTTTCTATTTTTCTTGCATAATATGAGTAATTCGATTAATGGTTTTTATTTATAAAACAGACAGAACAGAACAGATCTGATGCAGACGCAGACACATGCGGAGGCCATACGCTTAACCCATGTGTGCAAAATGATTCATCAATCAAATAGTAGCGTTATAACATTTGGCATGGGTTTTATTGGTAGATTAACTTTAGTTAGGAAGTAAATACTGATGTATGCTTTTTTCGTCAATTGCTAGCCTTCATTGCTTTAGATGAATAAGAATACTCGAACTAAATTAATTTATTCCGTGTGTGTTCATCATGCAATTCAGATGAATGAATGCAAAAAAGCAAACACATAAAGTAGCTCAAAAACTGAAAAAGATAGTTAAAAAATCCTTAACTTTGGGGGCCTACTTCTACTCTCAGATACTATTGATCCATAAAATTAGCTTCTAGATATTTTTTTGAATTGAGATGGTCAATTATATATTATTTTCAGCTATTGAGTAATTTTTTTCATAACTTTTTCTATTGGATTGACCGCATAATTTTTTTACCCTATGCTTTTGCATGGACCCAATAAATCACACTCAATGGTTCTGAACCTGACGCTTTAAAAAAAAACTCTGAAAAGCCGAAGCGCGGTAAAAATTATCAATATCAAACAGTTGCGTTATTTTTAATTTCCATTCAAGTTTTTGACATTTTTGCTGTCAATAAAAGTGTCAAAGTCAATTAACTTATAATTACTTAAGTTGGAACTTCCAAAATGATTATCAATCGATTTTAATTTACTGTTTTTTTTCATTTAGCTCGCAAAATCATTGCTTTATCGGAGGCCAAAGCGTTTTATGTTGGTATTGTCATGGGTCATACTTCTTTGAAAATTCAGTGACTCATTTTGCGAATGTTTCGGTTATTCAGACTTTTCTGAAGGATTTAATCCAGTTGCATCACTGATAATTGGTTGGATTGAGTACTGCGGAACTTCAGGTAAGCACATTGTGATGCCCTATATCTGAACAGACAAAACAAGGGTCTCAGCCTTATCTTTAAACGTTTAAGGACATTGTCAGTTTTTTAATGTTATGTAATCATTGTTTATGTTTTGCATTTGAACGCTCTTAAGTTGCATAATTTGTTAGTTTTATTTCAGTTTTGTTTTAGTAGTTTGTAATAGCCCTTAATTTATTTTGGTATTTCAGATTCCAGCTTAAGCCTTTATTTCGTTCGATTGTGATTCAGTTTTGTATTATCGCTCTATCTTGCTCTTGCATGCTATAAAAATGGAGCAAGACACATCAAAAACTGAAAATAATGGTAAATCATTGGATAGCCAAGGATCTGATGGTGGTGGTAGTGGTGACATGAAACCGAATAAGCATGACAAGAAAGGGAAAAATGACAGAAGAAAGTCTGCTCAAAACGGAAGGACGAAAGAAAAGCTAGTAAACGGTGTCACTGATGTAAGATTAGTAAACTAAAAAGAATATATTTATCCTCTTATATACTCGTGTAATTTCAATAGAAATATTGTGTGTCTTATAATTCAGGTGGAGGAAGAAAAAAGTTTGACGGAAGGAGACAAAAACACAGAAAAAGATGGAGATGAAAGCTCCACTACGAATGGAAACCATGGATTATCTTCCACTTTAACCAAACGAAATGTTACGCTAAAAATGTTGTTAACGGCGGGTATACTTAAACCTGGGGATTGTACTGTAAGCCTAGAATACCATGTAAGTTCGATTCGAATTCGGTCTGCCATTTTAAGAGCAAGTGCTCCGCTCTCTCAGGAGTGTATATCTGAAATGAAATAACGATTCAATGTTTTACATTGTAGGGACAAAAATTTAAAGGAGACTTACTAGATAATGGCCATATTCGCTCCCAAGAAACTTCAAAAGTTTTTTCAACTCCTTCAGCATGGGCAATGGCCTGCAAGCAAATGATCAACCCTGAAAAAATGATGCGCAAGTCTTCAGGCTGCGGCTGGGCAGCTATTAAATATCGAAGTAGGAATAAAATTTCTAATGGTATTTGGAAGCAAGATGGAGCGAGTTTGGATTGCAATTTACTTGTTTATTTTTTCAGACTTGAAGCTCGATTATTATAAAACTGTATGGTTCAAGCGATTACGAGAAGGGTCTATAGATCTGAAAAGTATAACAAATGGGGCGTCTTCATGTGACGACGAAGACGAAGACACTCCATGTTACTGTGTTGTGAAGTTTGGGGAACACTTTGAAAATAATCCAGTTTTTCAATCAGCACAGCAAATGGGAGCTAAAGTAATTGCAATTTAGACAACTTAAATTTTTAAACGGCATTAGAGCATTCGATATTCGGCCCTTCAGCTGCAGTATTTTTATTGCCGGTTTTGTAGGCTCATATCAATGTATATTAATTGAAAATACTTTAATGTTCTTATATTTTGTTTTCAGGTTATGATCTCATGTTCTCCATTTAAAGAAATAGACCGACTTCAACCGTTTCATGTCAAAATTTCAGCTGAAGCTCTTGCCTTGGCAGATTTCCATTGCAATGTAACTAATATAGAAACAATTGGTTATATCTCTGGTCATTGGAATGGGGATCAAAATTGTATGTTTATTCTGAATATTTCTTTCATCATAATAGTGCTTCAGTATTATTTTTTTATTGAAGTTACATAGCTACAACACAACTACAACTACAATACTAACTACATAAACATTTTCTTCAGGTTTGAAATTAGAAGTAGTGCACCCTTGTCGTTTATTATTGCCAACTTCAACCACTGTTGACTGTGATACGGAAAGAAATAAAATTGCTGTAGACATTCAGCGACTGAATCATGAAGTCGTTGGATGGTATCATTCCCATCCAAGAGCACCTCCCCAACCCTCAATGGACGATATTGCTCGACACTTAGACTATCAAATTATGATGAAGGGAGCTTCTGAGTCTTCCTACATTCCTTGTGTCGGACTTATAATATGTAAGGGCAAAGCAGAGTAAAAAGTTTAGGCCCTATAGATTTAGAAAAATTAAAAGCACTATAGGCATTATTTGTTTCAATTTTCAGCTCCATATTGTTATTCAAGCGAGGAAAATCCGAAACATTCTTCTGTTCAGTGTTTTTGGGTTATGCCTCCTCCAGATAGTCATCCTATGGATATTGGTCGTCCCATGCACATGGAATTTGATACGTTTGCCCAAAGCAATTTTGATTCTAAAAGTTTACTACTGAAAATGGTATTTAAATAATCATAGACTTGTTATTTTGTAAAAATCATTTGGTAGATGTGTTATTGAACCGATTGTTTTGTTTTTCAGGAATCGATGATTAATTTTTATAAAGAAAGAAAAGAATTACTAGACGTCAATGATATGTCTGGTGTGAAATTAGACAAAATGAAAGTAAGCTCTCAGATGTGACAAAATATAGATCTTATGAATATATTGAACAGAAATAAACTTTGAAAATATTGAGTATAAGTATAACGAATTTAAAATGTATTCAGGATACTTTATCAATGTGGCTCCCTGAGCTTAGAAGCCAAGAAGATTTTTGGGTTGAGCTAAGAGGACTATTCTCGTCAATAAATCGATCTGAAGCAGACCCCAACAGCATGGACTGTGGTATCGAAAGTTTGAATACTGAAATGCCTCCTATTTCATCGACCCCATTAAGCTTGAGTGAGTCTTCTTCAGCTTCCCCGTCAGTATCCAGTAATATAACTGTGGCAACGGCTTCCTCCGAGTCGAATAATGTAGCTACGTCATCCTCTTCTCCAGTGGAGTTGGAAGCGTCAGTTGCGTCTACCCCAAATCCTACTGAAACTCCCGAACTAGATAGTGAACCTATGGAACAGTAGATTATTGTATTTCTGAAGAACTCATGGCTATACTTTGACTATATCGCACAATATTTGAAGAAAAAACTCCATGAGAATGAATCAAAGAATTATTTCTCATTTACAGTGAAGACAAAAAATATGAACGTTATTATTTACGTCAATTCAAATAGATTTGTTAGTTTAGTTGAATTGAAAACGATCTGAAATCTATATGATTTGAAGAAAGCAGTTGGACTGAATAATAGGTAAACCAAAAATTTGTATTTCCTAAATAGAAGTACGAATTATCCATTTTAACTACTAGAGAATGCGTCGGTATTTGATGTGCTGCAACTGCAGATAATAGAGGGGCTGTAAAAGTTTGTAATTGTATGATTGTTGGAGAATGCAGTGGGATGGGGATAATGTATACATTTATTATATTATCGGTCATTACCCGGTAGACAAGAACTATATAGAAGCAAAATTTTTTTTTATCTCATTCAGTATTAATTCAAGCTTTTAAAGAAAATTAAAAGTAATAATTAATACTTATTGTAGATGATTGTTGCATGTAATATCGCTATTGTATTTGCAGCTGTCAGTTCGGACAATATGGTTTTGTTTGCATTTATTTTAGATACTCTTCCTCTCTGGTTTATCATGAAACGTAATAGTACAATGTGTGTAGGGTAGAAAATAACAACGTAGAACAAATGAAGAAGCATAATTTTTTGCATGAGCGATGGATCTCCTTTGCTAATTGGGTAAAAGAAATTATTCTAAAACTCACATAATATGAACTAATGTAATGCCAATTTCACCTGTACTCATTTTAGAAAGTTCACGTAAGTTTTTTGCAACATAGCATTTAGAGTGTGTGTATGCAGTATTTTGATACAATGTTCAATTCAATTGAATTTTATGATGAATGTTGAATTGTATCATTTTTTAAATAAAAATGTTTCTAAAAATATTGTACTGCCGTCCCGTTTCATATTTTATTGTCCACACATGCCCTATTCACGTCAGCCTGCTTCAAACAAATTTCAACCCTTCGTGAACAGGATAAGCGGCTACAATGTATTGCTCCACAACGTTACCAAGCAACTGCAATGGTATGAATGCAAACAAATAACAAATTCCATAAGACTTGAAGTCAGGTACAAACACTGTGACATTGCAGTAAAAAGATATTATAACTTCAGCAAATTCTTTCAAAGCAAACCGTTTTTCTTTTGAAAATGTCAGCTCTTACAACTTTTTCTGTTCCACTTTGCGCGTACTACAAATGCGCGAGTTTTTCTAAAGGTTCCTTATTCAACCTACTCATTCTTGTAACATCCCTTATTGCCCCCTATATGATTGCGTACCGCTCACAAGGTAAATCTTTCAAATCTATCAAATCTCATTTAATTGGTATTACTAATGCATGAACCAAGAAACTAATTCCGAAAAGTACCAAAACAACAACAACTAAAAAAACCGTTACTTCCAAATTCACAGGATTTTGGACAAGATTAGAGACAGTAAGAGAGCAACCAAACGTTAGGTTTAAGCATGAGGCTCTTGTAGTACTAGAAACAAAGAGCAGTAAATATGGATCAGAAGACAACTTAATTTGGACTACTTTCCCTGGGCTCAAGTCAATGGTTCAGAATAAAATATCCCCTCATATCATCGTAAGAGAAAGCAAAAACACTCATAGCTTTTGCAGAGAATATTCATGTCCAAGTATTGAGTATGCAAAATTTATTCCTACACATGTATTTCTAGTCTAGAGAAGCAGACTTAAATTTGGACTCTGTAAAAGACTTTCTTGAAATTGAAATACTTCTTCCAATTCCGAAAATGTACTCAGTTGTTGCAGCTCATGTTTTGCTGCTATTTGAATATCGCTTACACGTAAGTAAAGCTGGGTTACCAACAACATAGTATATGAACACTGGCATATGCTGTTGGCTGTTGCTATTATTATGTGCTTTTAAAAGAATACGAATGTTTTGAACCGCAGGAATTTGCTGTTTTGAATATGGAAGCAATGACAGTAGCAAGTTATTCCGGAGGAAAAAAAGCTAACAGATATGAATTCACTGGACGACTTCATCTTGTACAAAAAGAACCACTGCTCAACTTGTATAGAGATGATCGTTTCAACAAAGAAGTTGTGCCTCGGCATAGCTACCAAATAATGGATTACACTTTGACTTCTATAATTCAGCGTTATGCAGCAAGAAATGGTATACTTTAATTTCTCAAACAGTAATTTTGAGTCATCATGAAATTACCAGAAAGGTGATTTTTTTAATAGTTACCACCATGCTGGACAACAAGTACGAATTCTGGCTAAATGATGAAAGCACTGGAGAATTTTTAATAAAAGGAAGAATTGAGTATTCTGAAGACACGTATGAGTGCTGGGCAGGATTCTGGAATATATTGAAATGGGCTTGGATTCAATACTTTGCTGTTTTCATTGTAGTCAACTTTATTTTGAAACGTTTTCAAACTTTAGTGTACAAAACAAGACTATTTGAAAGCATGGTTGTTATCCCATGGGTGAAGTGAGCCACTATATACACCATGCACCATGCTCTACTAATTAGCTGTTTTGTCAGACTCTAGCCATGGGTACTTCTTTTACGTCTGCGACGCATTTGTGTGAAAATACTTAACAATATTTCATAAATATTAGAATGAATTTCACCGATAGGTAAGTTAGTAGGCTATCATGTTTGGTCACAAAATGTGTATCAATAAACAAGCAAATTCCATACGGGCCTTCCATCTTAGAAGTCAACATTTATTCTTCTCGGAGGATAACCATCTACGTCCACAACTATGTAATTGTACTCATATCGGTTGCTATCAGGAGTCTATAGAAGTTTCATCACCAGATCAGATATGTGATTTATCAACAATTACTTAATTCAGTGAAAATAGTATTTCTTACCATTTTTTTCTCTACGTGAACTGTACCCTTATGAAATTGACCTTCGATATAAAATCTCATCCTCAAAATTTTAGTGTCCCCAGCCAAAAACTCATTACACCTGCGCATCACATGTTGAGTAACAGTCAATAAACATATAAGTTATACGAAATTAATACCATCCTATGCAAATGCAAGACCCCAGCTTACGCAACATGGCGTCTCCAACCCCGTCGAGTTTCTTCACCATAACATTTTATAGGAGTTCCTAAGACATCTTGCACTTCCGTACTTAATTTACATAGCTTAAAAGAGTGTGAATAAATATTGTTGGGGCTATTGCCCGAGAACAATTCGCCAAGTAAAACATACAGCATGGCGCCTCCAATTGCGACGCCGATAAGAATCACTCCACCATATGATGCGGTTTTGGCATTTTCTTTAACTGTGCAAAATAGTTTATTACATTGGAATCAGATCATTGCATTACATGTAATATCATATAATTTTATGCCATGCATGGGATTGAGTTTTATTACGACAAAAAGCAAAAAAGATAACGTGCATTCTGTTGCTGATTTGCAAATTTATGGATCATGGAATGCAGACATTAAACGTTCCTTGAAGAACTGAAAGAAATAGGAGTAGGATATGTACCTTTTTCTCCTAAAGACAAAGTTACAGCCCCTTTATCACTTGATTGAGTTAGCGATGAAGACTTAGTTTGAGGTTTCGCTTGTTGACAAACATTTCTATTGACTGAAAAATACCTTCGACTGAAATAGGAAACCAACTGACTACTGTCCATGACATGATGGAAAGCATTCGAATACTTTTCACAAATGAAAAATTTTCTGGCTGAACAAGTCACTGTGGGGGCTGAGTTAATTAACCTTGTCAAAGTACCGGAGCTTTGGTTTCTTGATGCAATTACTGCAATTTGGGATTGAATTCCCATGTTTGTAGTGAATTACAATGGTGTCTTTTGTAACCCAGAATCTTTAATAATTTTAATCACTTAATTACTATATCTGTGACCAATTCAAACCATTCAAATAACTTTTACTCTAGTTAAAAGATTTTTGACGCAGAAAACGTGATAACAAACAACAAACACAAGGAAAGTACATGCAGTGAAATCACCTGAGACTTGAGACAAGACAAACCAGCTGGCGGGCTGCAATATTTTCATTGTGTGTGTGTGTGTTTATGCAGTGCTACTTTCACTTTGCCATATCGTTAGTCAATTTTGATTATTTTTTCAAGGACTATGTTATAGGGAGTAGGCCTAGTCCCGTACCATAGAGTAAGCAAGTCCTTGGAATATTCTTAATTAGATTACAATGATTCTTAGCTCTCTTGTATCAGTTTAATATCAGTGTTGACAGTGATATTACTCGACAATGAACGAAGCCAGCTTCATTTTGTTCGTGCCTTTGCATTAAGGTGGTTTTAAACTGCGCAATTTTTATCGATCCAAGTGGTCGTGCTGGAATTCAAGGACTCCTCGTCTTGCCCGCCCTTCCCTTACAGGGTAGGCATCTAATATGCATATTCAATCATCTATTTGCGTGTCTGTCAATTCATTTCTTACTTGACTTTTCATTATTTGAAAAATTATAGGTCAAGGCTAGTCACGTCATTATTGTGCAAGCACTGAAGCGTCTATAGCCATTTAACAACCCTGGGTGTACATCTATTCAATACAAGTTTCAGGCGTGAGAAGTTTGATCTTGTCGAAGGGCTTGAAAGTGAATTGGACTGGAAGTCTTCAACGGAAGCGCCAATCGATTCGTTGGTTGAGTTGAGGAAATTATTTACTGGGTTGCACTCAAATTACACATTTTCTGAAATCATGGAGACTTGGGAACTTTCTCTGACTGTTATTATATCATGGACTTCTGCTTTGGCAATGGTCTTTGGGGGAGTATTTCCCTACATTCCTCAGTACAACGAGATTCGAAGGTCAAAGAACACGGATGGATTTTCGCTTTATGTTTGTCTGGCATTGCTTATGGCAAACATTCTGAGAATTCTATTCTGGTTAGAAACAAACTGAACATTTAACTTTTAGTGTGTTACGAATAGTGTTTATTCGTGTTTTTTTGTCTTCAGGTTTGGAAAGCCATTCGAGACACCACTACTGCTTCAAAGCATTCTAATGAATGTAGCCATGCTTCTCATGATTCGTCTGTGTGTTGCTGTCAAGCATCAATCAGACATCATTAAGAATAAGGACAAAGTCTTTTCTGGTATGTCTTGTCTTAGCCTTTTAAATTTCCGAATCATTATTTATCACAAGTTTGACTAGTTTGACATCACCAAGTGTGGCATTATGTGCTAGCCAACTACAGCATAGCTTACAAAACTAAAATGGAAATTATTGCACTTGGTCTTAATTTTTGACTGCCACTGAAATACTTCATTACTCATTACTAAAAGAGTATAAACATATACTTATATATCATATACTTATACTTTTATATCATGTAATATGAATTCAGAAAAACATGAAAAGAGAAAGCTGGTTCTGTGAACTTTAGCATTATTTATAATGGTACTTTTCGCTGCAAATGGGGGTTCAGGTTTAAAAGCATTCTACATGCCTTTCTCTTTCCTCCATGTCTTTTTAATTTTTCCTTTTTTTGGGACCCTAATATGATCATCTTTCAATAGCAACCAATGTTGCTGCTGGTTTTTCAGCTACTCAGGAAAAAGATGCTGTTCTGCAACGAACTTTTCGTGGTAAGACTAACTTTCAAAGGACGCCCAATGCTTTGCACTTGCTTTCTAATCTCTCGTTTTGACCACCTATCTAATTGTTTTTGCTTTTCTCTGTCATGGCTGAGAATTGCTGCGCAGTTTTTATGATGTCTTCATACTTATTTGGTGTTATGATTTGTAGCACCATGCCTTTGTATTTTAGTTTGGACAGTTCGGTAGAGCAAACTTGCACCCTACAATTCTTGTATGTTATATCATGTGCTGTTTGTTTTAGTTTATTAAAACTGAGTTCTTGACTGAGTTGAAAGATTCAACTATGTTAATTTTCTGTATGTTCTGAAGACTTCAATAGCACCCACTTCTGGGATTGGACGGATTTCCAGTCATATGTGGAATGTATCATGGTGTTTAGCATTGCTGGAGGACTTCTCATGTACATGCTCAGCGATGTATCCATTTTTGTGGAGACAGTTGGATTTTTGGCCGTATTTGTAGAAGCCATGTTGGGTGTTCCCCAATTTTTGCGAAATTACAAAAAGGCTTCAACCAAAGGCATGAAGTAAGATTAATAATTTGGATTGTCATTTATTTTTACTGATGTTGATCGGTTACTGATTGGAAAAAAAATTCAATTTACAGCCAGACAATGGTGTTGATGTGGACTTGTGGCGATGTCTTCAAGACGACATATTTTTTGTTGAGACAAGCCCCTATTCAATTCTCAATATGTGGATGTCTTCAGATTGGCGTTGACATTGCAATATTCATGCAGATATGGTACTACTCTAGTACTACTATAGTCAGGCATGCTTAAAATATTTCGAACGGAAAACCTTATGACAAAGTTACCTGATTCTTTCGTCCTTATCGTAAGCAAAGTAAGATACTAGTACACTTCAAAGGTAATTAATATTTAGAGCACAGAATCTTCCATCGATAATATGCAGTTATGCATAAACTATGCAGAAATAGTGGTAGTTAACTCTTCTATGATCTTGTCACATATAAATATATCTTCAAAGGCATTTCACTCACACAAATCCCAATCTTCCAGTTCATTCTATAAAATAAAAATAAACAAATCAAAGTCACGATTAGAGAAGGTTAGGTTTCATGCTAATTAAGTCGTTTTGAAACATTTGGCCAAAGATATGTACGTTTGTATGAAAGTAATTTTAGTTTATTTTATTGATTACATTATGGATTTTTATTATGACAAAAAAAATCCGTTGCCAGCATAATATGCTTTCCTTTTATTCCGTCACGTACATCTGTATAACTTTGTTACGAACAAAATGTCAACCCAGCTAATCCAGTTTAGTTTATAATCATGTGAGAGCCGATGCATATTTTATCTAATAATAGTTAAGAGCAATAAAGTATACTTTTCTTGTCAAACATTTTATTATTATAATGTAAAAATTATAATTAGTCATTTGTTTTATGTTATTTCTATTTATATATTTTTCGCCCTCAATAACATGTTGCCCATATTTCACTTGACTTTAGATTTGTGATATTTGCATACCATATTTTTATGGATTCGAAATTCCTCGCGTTGTGTGTGTTGATATTTTTAAAACGTTGCATTGACTTCATTGTATCTCTATGCTCTATATTGTGCTGTTAAATTGTTTCTAATTATTGCCGACCTTATGAACTGGTTTTTATAGCATTTTTGTTTTGTTAACCCAAATGGTGTATGATAGATATCTAGTGAATTTATCGTGTCTTGTATTTCATGGAGTTTTATTCACATGATCTCACAATAATAATAAACAAAGATACTTTAAACTTAATATTTAATTTTTTGCTGCAATTTTATTTCAAGTAAAATTTGCATGAACAGCATACGATCTACGATCTTGCGAATGATTCTCGTTCTCATGGGTACTCCCTAAATATCTTGAAAGTAATGATAAATCTGGATCTGTTCCGGTCTACAGTAATCTTCCTCATTCCATGAAGTAGTCCATTATAATAATTTTGAAGCAAAAAATCATGAAACAAGAACAAAATCTAGTCACGAATGCAATAATATGGACCTCCCGGTTCATGCTTATTTTTGGAGGGGCCCTTCCTTATTTACCACAATACATGGAAATAATGGAAACTGAAGATCCCTCTGGATTTTCCACACTTGTTTGTTTTGTACTCCTTGCGGCCAATTCTATTCGGATTGTATACTGGTTTGCTTTGCACCTACTGAATTTTTCAATTTTTTCATGAAATTTTATTTTCATTTCATACAAAAGTGCGGAACGAACTGTGCTTTAGGTTTGGTGTCCATTTTGAAACTACATTGCTGCTGCAGAGCATTGTGATGATCGTCGTCATGTTCATCATGTTAGAACTATGCATCCGAATGAAACTTCGGGATGCGGAAAGAAAAGGCATTATGATTCAAGAAAGGCATTTTTTAGGTAGAAACTCCGAAAATAATCAATTATATTGCATGTCATCCGCCAGTAAACGATACACATTATCAAAATTTGACCCTAGATTTCGAACTGGCCTATTTCTGGACATGGACCAATATGCTCTCATACATACAAGCAATCGTGTTCATTACGATTATCTTCGGCTTCATCATGTACTTTTTCAAACATGTCCCGATAGTTGTAGAAAGCATTGGATATGTTGCTCTTATGACAGAGTCAATGTTGGCTGTGCCACAACTGATTAAGAACTGGAGTAGTCGTTCAACACAAGGACTCAAGTATGAATTCATGCTTATGATATTATAGTGCAATTCAAGTATCTTTCAGACCTATTTTAATCAAAACTTGTTTTCCACCGTTTAATTTAAGTATTCTAATGGTACTAATGTGGACTGTTGGAGATGCATTCAAGGCTGGATATGCTCACGTAGTGGAGGCCCCCCTTCCATTTTTAATGTGTGCAATAACACAAGTAACAGTGGATTTAACAATTCTAACTCAAATTTTCGTGTATTAAAATACCCTGGTGTAAAGATGGAAATAAAGTCTCAAGTAATACAAAACCATTTTTTATGCTATAGTTTGGTTATGCTTCGTTTACATGATGCATTAGTGCAAGCTTATTATGATTTAGGATCATTCAAAAAAATAAACATCTGGAACCAATTTGTCATATAAACATGTATGATGATCAGAATTGTTGTTTTAACAGACAGATAAATAGACAGATAAAACATTGACAAGGTCGTTTGCATATGCACACTTTATGAAGTTATGGGAGGGAACATCGAAGACTTTATTTCTTTCCTATGCACAGCTAAACTGATACAATAATTTTATTCCACTATTTAATTAAAATAAATTGTAAAAATGACCGAAAAAGCTGAAGAAAATTTTGATGTTGTAGTTGTAGGTTCCATTTTCATGGATCTGATTTGGTAAGATTTTCGCCCCTTGAGCCATACAAAATAATCGTTTGAATTTGAAACGGTTAGCTAAAGTAAAGTAAACAGAAATATCTTCTTTTTTTTCATTTTAGCTACGCAGATCGTCTTCCTATTCCTGGTCCGATCCCATGACTTCAATTTTGCACACACACTCTACTAAATAATTCCAAAACTTTGTTAACTCAGAATTAATTACAGGTGAAACAATTGGAGGCACAGATTTTCAAATGGGATATGGAGGCAAAGGGGCCAATCAATGTGTCGCTGCACAAAGACTTGGCGCAAAATGTGCCTTTGTTGGAAAGGTGCACAAGTGCGCATGCGTCACACTTTGCCAATATACACCATTGTAGCATTGAGATTCAAAATTGGGAAGATGCAACTATCCGTATTCCTAGCTTTCAAGTTTTATAATTTGTTCATATAGGTTGGCAGTGATTCCAACGGCACACAATATTTGGATAATATGAAATCTGAGGGAGTGAATACAGAGGGCATAATTGTAGAAAACGATACCCCAACTGGCGTCGCTTCAATTATGGTCGGAAATAGTACAGGTAACAATTTTTCGAAATTGATTAAAAACAACTAGTACATAGGACTGAGAATACTTTAAAAAGACTTTTATCCAAAATGCTAGGGGAAAATATGATAGTGACCGTAGCTGGTACCAATGGACTGATAACACCTGAATTTGTTGAAGCTACGGGAGAAAGAATTATCAAAAATTCTAAAGTGCTTTTAGTTCAATTGGAAATTCCTTTGGAAAGCACATTCACTACTTTAAAACTGGCCAAGAAATCTGGTGTTACTACAATTTTTAATGCTGCTCCAGCCGTTAACAACATTCCAAAGGATTTGTTTCCACTTGTGGACATTATTTGTGTGAATGAACCAGAGGTATGTATGTTTAGTTTGCTTGAATCAGTTATTTGACCTTTGAAATATATGGAACTTTCGATTGATTTTTGATCTCCCAGGCACAAATGCTTTCAGGAATGAAGAGTATAGAAAGTTTCGAGGACTCGAGAGCCGCAACAGAGTTACTGATCAAAGAACTGGGGTGTTCAAATGTGATTGTAACTTTAGGTTCAAAGGGAGCAACACTTTGGGAAGAAAAGGAAAATATTTTTACAATGATTTATGCTCCCAAAGTAAATGCAATAGATAGCACTGGAGCTGGTGATTGTTTTATGGGCACTTTGGCGTATTGTTTGGCAAAAGGGTTTAGTATGAAAGATTCTGTTAAAAAAGCTGTTTTGTCTGCATCAGAAAGTGTTAAAGTAAAAGGTACTCAAAGTAGTTTTCCACATTCTTTACCAATGTAGTATTTAAGTGCCATTGGAGGTTTTCAGAAAAGTTGAAAAGCTTCAATTAATTTCTCCATTGGCGTGGAGCATACCCACTTCAATGCTGTAACTTTGATCTACGAATTGTTTTTTTAGTTTGCTGGTGTTTCTATTTCTGTAGATACATGTATGATTGACAGCTTCCTATCACTATCTAAGGATATTTGCATGGAAAACAAGGATTTTGTAATTAGCTGCAATTGTCAAAATAAAAAAATAATTGTTAGCCTTGCTTCAAATGATGTTGACTAGTTTAATACAGTCTTTGTTCAAATCCTACATATACATCTCTTCCTCTTCAACTTTCGATGAAAACATGTTATCTGCTAGTGTGAATCAAATCTCTAGATTATATTACATTAAATATGTTTTTAAATTCTTGTTTAGCCACCGTACACTATCAGCGCTTATAAACTCATTTGTATGGTTGACCTAAACACAAATACGGGCTTGCTAAAAATTGTGCAACATCATTTGCTCATCCATTTGTTAAAATTGGTTAATAATTGGAATAATGGTTATTCGTATTTGCAGCTACTAGGATTAGGAGCAATTAAAGCCACCATAATATTACCTGTGTACAACAACTGTCTGCGGTTTTTAAGTACTCTGCTGAAATAAATGGTATTATATTAGGATAATAATGTTTTGGCAAATACTATTTGCTATTTCAACGTGCCTATTTACATGGAATGGTGCATGCACACGATCCAAAATGATTAACTCAACCGACTATATTTTTGTTAACGTATTAGTGCTTTATTAACCGTAGGGATCAGTTCATCATTCGATTTATGGCTTCTAAAACGTTCACAATAGGCGAGGACGGAGAAAAAAGTATGTGGCCCAAAATTGCCGTTGGTGTCATTTCTATACTTATCATCGTAATCTTGGCAGTCCTTGGATACTATATTTTAAATAAGGAGGATGATGGATTCATTTCTTCGCGTAAGTCAACACTTATTGCCAAAAGCCAAATAGAAATTCTACTGATAAGCTTTTTATGTTTTACTAATACAATTGCAAGTCGTTGACCAGCCCAATCCCATAAATTTTTTAGGTTTCATATTGCCCCATAAGATTTGTATGTGAAAACAGGAACGCCTGCTAGTTTTATTTTTCCATTCTGTACTTTTTTGAATCGCTAAAACAAAAATCATTAAACAGAATGTTCGAGTCCAATGTTAGACCCGAATGGATTAAGTAACTGGACAGATGGTGCTGAAGTAGTTGCATTCGGATGCTTGCCTGGATATTTTTTGGACGAAGGAGACGCGGGTGCACTAACTTCCTTTTGCATTAGTGGCGAATGGGACCCACAGCCACCCGTTTGTGTAAGCTTACAAACTTATTTTTTAATTCTTTATAAAAACTACATAGTTTTCAAAATCATTTACTACCCTATTTGCAATTCAGAATTTTCTTCCCATCAAACTATCTTGTGAAGTGAAAATCGAGCATGTATCCGGACAAATCAACATGTGGCAATACGCAAATGGAAGCAATCGAACTTTTATAAAAGGCTGGATTGACTTCAAGAAAGCTATTAATACGGAAACCGGATATCTAGTTGGTTCTGTTGAACTGTCCAGAAGAACGTGTAATGTGACCAAGCATTTAAAAACTGATGATGGGGAAATGCATGAGGAAATGCCAGAGCCAAATGAACACACTCTTGCAATCAATATGAATTCCACAAAACTACGGGCTTATAAAAGATCGGAAATGCGGTTGAATTTAATTTTTGTTGATGAAACGACTACAGCTTCCCTTATTTCTGTGCATCAAGGACAAGTGACAGAAATAATGCCTAAATCTACTGTTGGATCGTGGAATTGCATTTTGCATGGAAATAGTCGTGATGAAAATATGTTGACCACAACTACGGTAGGAACATCTGAGCCTGAAATCATTATGAATACTACATCGTATGTGTATGCTTATATCAATTAGTTTTACTTTTTGAAATGTTGTTTGTGGTGAAGTAAAATAAGAAAAAGCTTAAAAAAATTGGTGATATCGCTACAACGCATAACATAACATACATTTATTTTTACTGAATAACTAACTACACTACTTTCAAAAAATCGCCACTTCAAACATGACATTAAGAACAAACATGAAGGTTAAAAATATAATGAGGTAACTTGAGCTAAAATGTGTTTGTACTATATCTTATGATGATTTTATGTTAAAAAGTTGTTTCAGTTCATCCAGGCTTTTAAAGATATGGTTTACGAAGCGTTTTGAGTCTGTTTTTGAACTGGAATGTTTTGATGTGACATGGAAAAATATTTTCATGTCGGAAGGTAACATATAGGATACGCCGTAGCCATCATCTGATACGGGTCCAAAACCGCCACCAGGTCCCATCTTTTGTTTAAAAAATGTTTTCATTCGTTAATTTATTTTTCATTGCTTGGGGAAACGTAGAGTTCTACAATAGTTCTAAAGGTACAAGCGTACTACTGTAAGGTTATGTTTTCGCACCTTGTTTTGAAATAATGGCAAGTTCATATCAGGAATAGCCACATGTTGCAGCTGCTGCTGCGGTTGTTGACTTGTAGATAAAGTCCATGGCCGTGCTAACACTTTTTCCAGGAATGGACTTTTCTGCACAAACAAAAAAATAATTGGTTAGTGCCAGCTCATCCAAAGTGCATAGCATAGAAATAGATATACTATATACACAGGTGCATAGTTCCTTTTTAATGGATATGTAATTCATCAATGGGAAGCGAAATATCAATGCTAATTATTAGCGTAAGGTCCTATGATTCTGATCTTTGAACATTGGGTTCACAGCAGCAAACATACCCACACGAATATAACTAATTTTTAGGTACTGATTGGTTTGAGTTGTACTATGAGACTTCAATCACACCACATTACTCATTTTTCATTCAGTGTACTATTCCTACAAAAACAAACATGACTTACATTTCCCAGGCCTTTGCAGCATACATATAGTGCAAAAAGATGTCTATCAATCCCTTTTCCATTCATAGAGTCCCTGTATTGACTTTGGTGATAGTCTGCAGCTTTTTTAAGTAAAATGATTTTTTCTTCAGTCGAGCATGTGTCTTCAATCATGGATCTGCAGTAGTGAATACGAAACACGAGTTTATAGCCTATCCTAAAAACCTCAAGCTACACGTTACCGCTACATTCATTTCACACCTCACGAATTCACACGATTGTTGAGTACATGATCTAACCGTCTCAGTTCTGCCATTTAAATACAGCCGGGTTGTGGTCGCCTCATAAGTTTGAGCAAACGATCCGGAATCCTTAAAGTATGCCAATTGCAATGCCAGTTGGACAAATGCATCTGGACTGACTTTACACTTCTTAATTAATCCTTTACCCCACAGTGAATGATCACAAATTTCAAGATCCAAATCTGAATTATTCTATATGATGAAATCGAAATTATTCAAATTATTCTACCATAATTCTAAGTACAACATTTACTTTTAGAATAGAATTACACAGACAGGATCATCATCAGGACATACACTCGCTTGTTTACAAAAATCCAGGTATACTAACTTACCTTCAGAGCAAATTTAAATGCATTAGAAATACATATTTCCAATGGATCAGTCATTTTCCATTCCAATCGAGTCGGTCTACTGTATTCACCAGACTTGAAGGATCTTGGCATCGGCATGCATTGACCATCTTCTGTATACCACTTTTCTACAAATCTAACAATAACTTCAATTAATAACTGTAGCAATAAAGAAGGGTTTATATTATGTTCTAACAATAAGATTACAAGTCGCTGACGTCATTCTATTGATTCTAAAAGTGTAAAAAAAGTTGGACGTATATGCGAATATAAATCTTGATACAACGTACTCTTTTGTCATAGCATACTCCCAACAATGACCCATTGTCGGAGCATCGGCAAGAGAGTGCTCCAAATTGAGGCCACAATGTCCATTTTGAAAGAATAGAACATTGGCACATTTATCAAACCAAAATGTTTTTCCATCGCCATGAAGAAGAAATTTTCCTTTTTCTGACAACGACCCCAAGTTTTCAGAGCTCAAGTTCACAACAAATATCGCCTTCTCAATAGCTTTGATACACTTTTTATTGACTCCATCATAAAAATGAGTTTTTCTAATACGGGCCCATTCGTCACGCGGTAATGCAGTAAGTGCGGCTATGTTGGTGCAAACTTGTGACATTTGACCTATCAAATGACCAAGATATTTTTGTTAGCATAGTTAGTAAACAAGTTTTTTCATGAAAGAAGTTGAATGTACATCTGTACATGTAGTCTAGTAGACCAACATAGCAATTGTAAATGCATGCATTACATACCAGATTTGAGATATTCTTCAGCATCGCTGATAACCCATTCAAATAGGGACTGTAAAGTTGGTGGACTGAGTATTTGATTTTTGGAATCGTAAGCATCAAGAGAATAAAAAATTCCTTTGTATACAACTACGATATGTCTGGATTCTGTAGAGCTGTAATGGCGTAGTTCATCAACTTCGATCCCAGGGATTCTGGAATAATATTTCCACAGTTTGTGTTTTATACAACCAATTCTTTATATTCTTAGATACGCATTTTTAATCTACAAATGACTGTGTCACCTGCTGGTAGAAAAAATGCGCTCATACTGCGCCATGCATATAGGAATTGTATTCCTGATTAGCAATGGAGGAAGCTCTTCTCTGTCAATAAGTCTTTTTGTCATCAAAAGAGAGTGAACGACAGTTCCAGCTCGTGCAGTTTGATGACTTGTGGGCTTCCAGTAACTATGATCCATGCAGTAGTAATTGGAGTTGATTGGTAGTGGAGCTCGGCTGGTCAAGTATACATATTTCTCCCTTCAATAAGCAACAAAAAACTAATGAGAATGAGAGAAACCATACCCACTTCCTAAACCCCATCTGCTTTAAATTCAAACAAAAGCTTACCACCAATCTGACACGTAATTTGGTGCCCACCAACTCTTGAGAACCAAAATATGTTGTAGTTTTCTACCAAGCCCTTTTTCAAATTCTTTGGCCTCTTCGTACAGCGTTTCCAACTCCTCTTTATCACACAAAGGTGTCAGACTTAGAAGCAGTTTTTCCAGCGTTTGACCTAGACTAGGCACTGGCAACCGGGGCAGTGACCTTTGACATGAATATAAGAATGGTTGATATCCAGACACTAGCTTCACAAGCAAGCCCCACACCATTGTTTTTGAGGATTTCGTGTTCTCATCTGTTTTTCAACCATTATAAATTCAGTCAAGGATCCTCATATATGGGCCAACTCTGTAATGCTGAAACTAACTCACATAGCCATCCTCTGTAGGAAAGACAAGCCCTGAGAATGTATTGACGGGCTTTCATCAATACCAGAAAAAATGAAATTCCGATCATCCATGAAATAGTGACGGCTCTCAACCACTTTGGCGTACCTAGCGCAAAAAATAGTTCAGATGTATAGTACGGGATAGTATTATCAAATATTTATTTATTCCACTGTAAGGACTGCTGAAATTATTACATATTTATTACTTTTACATGGCGGTTTCCTTACAGTGAGTGTATTACAAACAAACCAGACACATATAGCAGCAGTAACTTACTTTGCGGTAAAGGAAGGGAGTCAGCATAGCTCCACAGTGTTTTGTTGAACGAGGCCGTTGACTCAGGCTCAGCAAGCATTAAGCTGATGCATATGACGAAAACAAATGTCATATTGTTTGTTGACGTCGGCCATGTGCCGTTACGAATGGAATTTCTGAATGAAACGGTAGAGTTTTATGGGAATTTTCAGAATAAATATAAAATTGCTATTTGTTTGAAGCGTGAAAAAATACCTTGTTCGATAGTAGCGTCGGAAAATAGATTTTCGTAAAGCTGCATACAAGTCTTTGTAGGAGTCACGGCCTTCTAAAAGATTTGGAGGAACTATCAGCTTCCCCACAGCACTTCGAGCTTCTGCCATGTTTTCTGTAAAGTGGATTATTGTATTTAATTTTTTTCCAGTGCACTTACACACTTTTTCAGCAGATTTTTTAGAGTACTAAACTGAAAACTCAAGACTGCAGTTGCAATTTTATTTAAGTAATGGGTGTCTATGGAAACGCATTTGGAATTTAATTGAGTGCGGGCAAAAAACTTGACTTGTGCTGTGTTTGGCAGTACATTTCAGTCAGTTGAAATATTACTGGCTTTGTTTGGAGTTTGAATGGGATTATACCCTAGCTTGATAAGGAAACTCAATACAAAAAGTTACTCAATATAAATTCTATTCTGAATGAATAAATATTCCTTCGCTTATTAGTTGCACGGAAAGCAAGTTCCCATGCATCAAACTCAAGTCAAATCACTGTAAAATCAGTAACAGTTTAGAATATAGAATTTTATCAAAATAATAGTAACAGTATGCTGGATTCTTGCACAAAAAATTAAACACAAATTCATTAAGAATTTCAGAAATACTGAACACAGCTATTCACTACTACTACTGCATGGTTTTTTTTTTACCTACTCAAGTTCAGAAGCTTTAAAAATTCCATTGTTGAACTTCAGATTACCAACTAAACTTTTTTGTACAGCCCAACTAGCATAAAAACATCTTTGAATTGAATATAAATGTCAATTCACGCACCCTTGCACACAGCACAAAATTGCTTGACTTAACTCTTCTTATTATGCAGGAGCCTATACATGCAATGTATAACATAGTGGAAATAGTGTGCGTGCAGTGTGCACTCTACTGTTACGCGAAAGAATGCTTGAATGTATTTATTTTAAGTCGGGCTAATCACGGGAGAATTATTAACTATGTATTATAAGACACAAGCAATTATGCAAAACAACGCAAAATTAAGCAAACAACTAACTAATCAAAAATGTAAAAGGCAAGCAAAACTTTTGTCGTTTTATGCAAAGGATTATCACAAATATACGAAGTTAGGATCCATACTTTTGGCGACCAAGCTTGGAAACAAGATTACAAATACAATTACAAATATATTTAAAAGTTTAAAACAAGAAACTTACCGTCTTATGCACTAAAAATAGAAACAATTGAGTTCACAGTCAACAACAGTAACTTGGAATAACAATTTAACCCCACTCCCTATTGTTTGACAGGAGTGAGCCAATTGTCAGCTGTAGAGGCTGTGTCAAAAAAGGTGGAACGCTGCAGAGCGAATCGCAGAAAACTATGCGAAGATCAATACTGAAGCACAGGGTTAAAATATGAGGGCTCTCTACATTCAACTGCAGCAGGAAATCATGTACTATCCCACGCTAAGGAAAATATGGAGTGTGCTTCAACTACACTATACTTTAACTTCGCGTCTCGCGTCCACAGTAGACTGAATATAGTAGAATAATGTTGACTGAATGACGGCTTTTAATAGAAGATATTGTGTGAGAAGTTTTTTGGTTCTAAACTACACATAAAAAAGTCAAAGTCATTCGAAAACTGTGTTTGAAAGATCTTTAATTTAGCAATATTATCTCCTTCTGCGATCTGTAGCTTGTTTTACAGTTGTGTTGTTTAGCTCACTCAGTCAGTTAGTCAGTCAGCTGCTGCTGCTGTATTGCTATGTGCAGACTATAGAAGCTGGAACTGCATTTGGTCTGCTTTTCATTGGAAAGTTTACATGGGAGGGTTTCGGGAAATTATAATAATAATAGTAATTATCTTGCCATATCACGCGAGAAAAACTGATGAATATTTGTGTCAGTTGTATACCACTACGACCAAATGTGGGATACATGAAACACAATAATGGGAAGAATTGAGACGCTTATGGCCATTATTAAGCATGAACTACTCAAGCGAGAATGTCAATTTTAATTTTTATCTGAGGTGTCCGAAAAAAAAAGTCAAATGAATGCCTTGCGAGTCCTGTCTGAGACGATTCCAACCAGAAAAACTAGACGCACCTTAGCATTTCGCAATCTCTAACCTTGTACACTGCTGGGGTGAGGTGAGATTTGACTGATAACCGTTACACTTTTGTAAGCATTGAAGCTATAATGTTTATGCATTGTGTTGACTACATAGAGTAAGTGTTGATTAGTAAAATGTAATGTAATTAATTGTATGTTATACAATTACTTAATTGTAATTACTTGGCAACTTGGCAATTAACAAGTGTTTGGTGTGTGTGATGTACTATTTAAAATGACTTCCAGTTCTTGGGTGTACTATTCTACGAAGACGTCAGAAAATTAGTAAAATAAAATGGGTTTAATGAAGTATTTAAGAATTTGTACAAAATTTTATTGCAAATGACACACGTCTATTTCATTGCACAAGAAATCATTGTACATATCTTGAGCTAATGTCCTTAAAGTGTTAGCATCTTGTCTTAGCTCATGCACTTTTTTTGAGCGCTCTAAAATCCATTCAATATCAATATTTTTATTTTCATTGGAAATATCTTTCAAAAGTTTCAAGCTCACTGGTTCACTGTTTGACAAATCACTTTTATCTTGATTAGTCAAATCTGCTGCTGACATACCTAATTGCAGACCCATTTTTATTTCGGAGTGGTTTATTAAGGATGCGATGTCTGGTACTTCTCCTCTAGCCATGGCTTTACCAAATTCAACTAACAGCTTAATTTCAGCTACGCATAATTCTATTTCAGTAACTAGTTGGATGAAATTCTTCATTTGATCGTCTTTTGTTTGAACCATGACTTTGAGTTGATCGTGTTTTTCTTCCAGAGAAAAGTAGTCTTGTTTTAATTCTGCATTTTCAGATTGAAGCGTTTTGAGCTTTCCTATTGCACATTCGGTTTCTATCTCTGAGGTTACTAGTTTATCTTGGAGAGTTGAAATTTGATGTTCTTTGCCATTTATCTCCACCAAAAGTTTTGCCTTTTGAGTTTCTATAGCTGATATTTTCGATTTTAAAGCTGTGACGAGTTTTTCAAATCTAGAGATTTGAGCTTTTTGAACGACTAATATTTGCATAGAAGATTCGTCAAGCGTTGAATGATTGAAATCATGTTTTTGTTCCAGAAATTCTTTTTCTGCTTGTTCCAGTGGCTTCAACTCCTCCAATCTGATAAAAATAACAACAGACAAACAATGCTTAACAAAATAATTAACTTGAACAAGTCCACTCAAATAAAATATCAATGTAGACGCAGTTAATGGGATAATTTACGCTGCATGCTGCATGCAACTAAAATGCTCAAACATTCATTCGCCTCATCGCCTATCCCTAATTACCTGGTAAGCGCAGTTTGATAAAGAAATTCTTTTTGAATCAATTCTTTTTGGAGCTCCTGATTTTTCTCAGATATTCGTTCATTTTTACACTTGAGCAGATTATTCTCATCCTCTAAGAGCTTTAACTGTTTTTGGGATTCATCAAGTTCTTCAACTGAAGGTAGCTTTAGAATATAGTCCTTAACATGTTCTAAACGGGCTTCACTTTTCGATAATTTCACGTTTAATAAGCTCACAGATTTTTGCAATTCTGTGATTTCCAACTCTTTGGCATATATTTTCTCCAAAAGATTAAATTCAGTTTTATTCTGTTCAACTGTTACATCATGAAGTTGTTTTTGAAGATTTTTGTTATCCAATTCTGACGCCGCTAGCAAATTCTCTAAAGCTGAAACTCGGTTGATAAAAGTTTGTTGAGTAAGTTCAGGTAGAGAGTCGGTCTCTTCCTGTGCGAAATTTCCATTCCCGTTTGTCTGATCTCCATATCTATCTCCAGTATTTAAGGTAGAATTAACAAATAAATGTTCCAATTGGCTAATTCGGTATTGCAAATCATGCAGGTCGTTTCTTCCACTGGATGTTGGAGTGTCACACATGATTCGCTTTCGTTCTCCTCAGTCAGATGGATTAATCGAAAAATACGGATTAGTCATACTTTAAGAGTTTCCGATAAAAACAGCAGGTAAGTACTTTTAATTGTTAAGTTTCCAAAAATAAATGTAAAAAGATTTTACATAGTTTGTCAAATAATTAATTAGTGTATAGACCATCCGGAAAAAGGAGGTAAGTTTTTCATGTCCTGTGTGTGATAAATTTGTGTAGTAGGATAGGATAAAATTTACCTCCTTTTTGCGCACACACAGTGGGTAATGTTTCACCGCGAATGTATTACCGCAAGCAATGTTTACACTTTTTCCTATGCCTCCTGGCTCATTCATGCATGTTTGTATCTATTTCTATGATGTTCACTAGTTTGAGAGTCCGGTGATCGGATCCATGCATCCAACTCCAACGTGAATACGTGAAATACCTTCATTCATACACTTGGTTTCGATTTGGCTAAAAAGTGTCTGCATGAGAAAGTACTTTATCAGACGTTTTATGATCATTCACAAAAGGGGTTTGATAGTTTGATCTTTTGTCTGCCGCTTCCAACTATCACTGGAGCTAGCCTAGTGCGATTGAATGAAGTTTAGTGCCAGCGTAAACTTAACTTTGCGATCATAGTAAGGAACCGCTAACTATATAGATTCCCAGAGAATAAGGATTACAAAATAGTTGGTTATGTATTTTAGCTATTTTATTTGTAACTTGTTCGTAAAATCCAATGCAAATCAACGTTAATCAATAGCCATTCTATTTTCACTTATGTATTTTGAGGTGTTGAAAGATCTGTGATTCATTACATAAGAACGTGAATGTAGCTTAATATAGAAATTATCGAAAGTACAGTATGCATAGACTAAACAATATCATGACTACCTCCGTGCATAGTTCACAATTCATCATGGGGTAATTGATGTCAATGTCAATTTACCACAAAAATGACAAAAGGTGCCATTGACGTACATGACAAATGAAATTGAATAAGTTAAAATTAATGATGTGTCCCGGAGTCCAAAAATAACAAACTAAAACCGACATGACATTTATCAATTTCATTTATGGAAACAGATGAGTAGAAAGAATGCCTTGTTTATGACATTTTCTTATGCAAAGTTATGAACACTTATCGGGAACAGCCGAGTTATAATGAGCTCCTAAACTAAACTGGTGTCGATGATAGGTTATAGTGAGAGGTGGTCCGGTAAATTCATCTCCGAAATTCAATTGAGATCCTTCGGCTTGAATGACTTTGATGGGCTTTTCCAAAATATTAGAGAGTACTCGGACCTAACAATTATAATAAAATCAATCAATTTCAATTTAACCACATGTTTTCATTGGCCGTGAGATTGTATAACTTACTAACCTCAATTTGGCCACCCCAGGCAGCTGTTTTTTCAATATCACTACAGTATTTTTCAAAGCCATCCGTTGCTTGCACAACTTCTTCGTCAAAAAAGTCTATAAAATCTTTTTTATGATCCCTTAAATACGCTGCGGTTTTGAATCTCAATTGAGAAACGTCTGCTGATACACCCACTCTTTTAAGTTGATGGGAAATAGCTTGGTACAAGCAATGGCCATCTGAAGGAATGTCAACTACATTGAGATTAAGTTGTTTCAAAATAAGGGCCAGCTGCTCCTCCTCTTTCTTCCATGATGAATTCTCTTCCAGAGCTTTTGTCTCTTCTTCAATTCGTTTAGCTCTTTCTTTGGCTTCTGCTTCTTTCTTCTCCCTCCTTTTACGTGCTCTGGACATTTTTGGTGTTCCTGGGGTAGGGGTACCTGTTCTCGAATCGTCGCCATCGGAACTATTCCCCTCGCCAGACTCATTTGGCAGTTGCATTATAGTTGGCAACTTTGGAATCTCACGTAGAAATTGCTTTGGGACAAAAGTTTCAAGTTCTACCTTGTGACGAACTTCTAGTTCATGTTCCAGCTTTACTATCTCATCTTGCAACTCCTTTTTCTTCTTCTTGTCTCCTCTGCCAATCATTTTCTTCATGTTCACAATTTTACCTGCATGAGAAATGAATGTTAAACCAGTGTTTTCGACAAGGTAGTGAATCTTCAAACACTTAATTGTGTATCTGAAACACATATAATTATGGTCACCTTGTAATTCTCGTTTTTCTTTGCGATGTCTTCGTATTATGGCTTCTTCAGGAGTTAAGGGAGTCTCAGCAGGGACATTGGTAAAGTCAACGTCTTCCTCTTCGCAAGACATGATTTTCAGTCAGTTTTAGTAATCTTAAAAGCTTAATACAAAATCACACAATGTTGCTACACGTAAGTGACACTGTCGTCAACTTAAAAGTGTGTCCTTATGGCCATTTTTCTTCAGGATAAAATGTTTCCGTAAGACATTTTTCACCTTCTTCTGGCAAGTTTACTGTGATGCTTTCCCTTTCTCTTCTTCATACATTACGTGTTCCATCTGAAACTTTCTCCGTACTGTACCAGCAGCTGGTGAGTCACTACTCACTACACTTCTTTATATCTGTTCGCCTTATTCGATTTACTTTCACCTATGGTTCAGGCTCACCTCACACACTCAAAGTTAAATAGTAAACATTCGGCATGGGAAACGATTATTAATGGAGGGTTAATTTTTGTGTTTCAGTGCAACTTTTGCATTTACAAACTCGTCTGTAGTAGTATTTAGATTAGTGTGTTCTTGTTGTGGACAAGATCTGAATGCTGAATTTTATTGGCTGAGATTTTGAAGATTTTATTAATCAATCATGGTATGATGGGCAGATTACACTGCGAATTTTCAATTCGTGCACATAATTTGTATTATTCTACATGGCAGGAAGCTAGTTTGTATTTGTATTTTGTGTTTAATAGTTTCGTATTCTTATTTCAAGCATGGTCGCAAGAAAGAAAAACGCACGGCTGAAGAAGATGCCAAAAAGAAGAAAGATCAAGCGAAAAAGATGGCTGCATATCAGCATGCCATGAAAATGATTTTGGAAAATGTGAGTTCTTTTAAAATAAGAATGATGAGCATGTTCTGCATGTTCTGTGTCTGTCTCTTCAATTGACTGCGTGTTTTTGTGCATATATTAATTTTATGTTTTTTCCAACCTTTTAGAGAAGAAAAGGGAAGTGTACTGTGGAACAAATGCAAATTACAGCTCAAGTCCTGTCTTCCAATCCCGATATATATACTTTGTGGAACATTCGTAAAGAGGTTATTCTTCATTGGAAGTCCACAAAGTATGGCACATTGATGCTGCATGTTTTATATCTAGATGTTCAGTTGGAAAGACGTGTTTTAATTTATGTTATTATTTATTTAGTTCAGAACATTTTGATGATTCCATGATTTCGAAAGAACTAGAATTTGGAGAATTTTGTCTCAAAGCCAATCCGAAATCTTATGGAGCTTGGCATCACCGATGCTGGTTAATGGAGCTAACAAATTTTTCACGAGTAAAAGATGAACTTGCCTTGTGCAGCAAGTATTTGGAATTGGATGACCGAAATTGTGAGTCTTTTTCTCTATAACGCTATAGTAATTGATTATGTTTAATGAAATATCTGATTTTTTTGGTCCAGTTCACTGTTGGGATTATCGAAGATTTTTGCTGGACAAAAGCAAAGAAGTTACACTGGAGGAAGAAATAGAATTTACAACTGAGAAAATATCTTCAAATTTTTCCAATTTCTCGTCTTGGCATCTTCGATCGAAACTTCTTCCGAATACCAAAAACGACTTTTTGCTTTCTGAACTGGACCTAGTTAAAAATGCTGCTTACACGGATCCAAATGACCAGTCTGTTTGGTTTTATCATAGATGGCTACTAAATTATCACCTTTCTAAAGGTAAACAAATCAAAATTTGCACGTTGCATTATGTATTCATAGATGCATTTAATTCAGCCATGTAAATATGATTTTTTAACACAGATCCTCAACTTGTCTTTGTGGGTTTTAACGGTGCCCGTTTGATTATAGGATTGAGCACTAAAGTTACATCACCAAATGACCTGAACTTAAAAATATCTGTTCAGAAAAAGTTTGACCTGAAAGTATCTGACTGGAAAAACCTTCGCGATAATCTAGCCCCTGGTAGAACATGGATTTGTTCTTTCGACGATGTTTCATCGGATACCATTACTGTGGCTTTTGGCGATAGTGAACCTTTGTCTATTTACCGGAACAAGTGCATTTTTTTGGGATTCAAGGATGCTGAAACCCAGGTAAGTAGGATTTTTTCTGTAAACCAGATCCGATTGTCGGCAATAAGTGTTTAGTAAAATAGACTCTAATAAGTGATAAAATAATTGCATTGATAGGCAAAATCTAAGGAATATTCTGCGTTATTGGATGAAGAATTTGAATGGGTCCAAGAACTTCATGAGTTGGAACCTGATAACAAATGTTAGTGTAGTTACTTTGTTTACAGACATGTGTTTCGTGTTGTGCAATTATCTTTTTAATCTGGCGAAATGGCTCTGTTTAGGGGTGATATCAACGCTGATTTTACTAATGAGAATGAAAGATTTTTCGCATTACAAGGCCAGTATTTGTGATTTAATGGAGAAAATAAGAAAATTAGATCCTATGAGAGCAAACTACTACAAAGCTTTAGGTATGTTCCTAATCTATTCATATTTAAAAAAAAAAATCCGATTCCCGGTGAAATTTTGCTTTTTAGAAGTATGCTAATTTTTTCGTTCTAAATATGAAACTTAGTGAATAATATTTGCAGCCTCTAGATTTGAAACCGAATGGAGCCTCACGCATACGCAAGCTGAAACTAAAGACTTCAGTGTCCACACTTTGAAACCGTATTCTTGTTTGGAAGGACTGCCTTGTAAAGACTTTCAGGATTTGATTACGAAGCGTCTCACGTGATAATAATTGTGATTTTTTGTCGTTCATGTTTACCGTTCTTTGCATGATTGGATAAAATTATGATTAGCAAAAAGCATTCTATTTTCAATTGTAAAACATATATTTGATACAAATAAAAGATTATGTTGATAAGCTTTGGTTGTATCATACAACTTATGCGTGCATGAGACTCAATGTCACTCTTTGAACTTGCGTTGAATGTCCAAAATTTACCATATTATTAATAATACTGAAATTGTCACGCGCTCATGTCAAATATTTATGTTACTGCACCTCTCAATCAGTTTAAAAGCTACAGACTCTATAACTTTATCTCATTTGTGTTTTTGCACTGACTTCAAATAATGATCAATTATTTTTGTAATCAAAGAAGGGGATTACCACCAATTGTATGTGCATTTCTTTACATTGCATGATATGATAAAAATGACACGTGTAAATACGTAGTTGTCAATCACAGTACATTATTTTTCTGCTGGGTTAAAATGGTCTTCTCGTACGCATTCACTTTGTCATTCATCTCTGAGCTATCGAAAAGTTAAGTTATTCAACAATTAAACTCAACTATGATGAAGTCTGGAATATTTTGTGCAGCGTTCGCTGCACTATTTTGTCTGTCTTCTGCAAATGGTAAGTTTAAAATCCAAAATAACTTTGCAGTTACATATTTAGTTTACTCGTCAATACGGGAGTATAAGGCATGGTTCCATTTTTACCTTTATGTAGTACAAATCACCCCTACATCAGAAGTTTGCTATGATGTCTACGGATGTTTTTCATCCAGTTCTCCATGGACATCTCTACAAAGGCCTTTAGTCGCTTTACCGAAGCCTCCATATGAAGTAGGAACACGTTTCATCCTCTACACCCGTCAAAATCTACATGAGGAATATGAGCTACTCGTTGACAAAGAGCCCGTCCTCATTTTTTCTCCATTTGACGCTAAAAGACCAACGGTTTTTCTCATTCATGGTTTCACTGACAGTCATAAGACTTCTTATATGATGGCAGCAAAAAATTATTTGCTAGAAAAAGTAAAAGCACAGTACCTTTTGTGTATACAAATAAACTAACTTGGCTGCGTGTTTATGGATTTTGCATTCATGATATTTCTAGGATGACTTGAACGTCATTTTTGTTGACTGGGCTCCTGGTGCGAGAGCTCCTTATCTTCAAGCAGTGGGAAAGTAATAATCTAGCACTGCTTTCTCAACATACCCCTTTTACTTGGTTTTATGAAAACTCGCTATGTGTTAATACTGCAATTTATTTTACAGCATTCGTCTTGTTGGAGCTCAAACTGCGCGTCTTATTGAATTTATTGAAGACAAAGGAAATATGAGTATCAGTGATGTTCATGTTATCGGACATTCTTTGGGTAAAATCGATATGAATTTTGCAACATGTACTTATTTCACAACACCGTACATATCCATAATATTTTAAAATGTATAGGTGCTCATTGTGCTGGATACGTTGGGGATCGTCTTTTTGGCCGTTTGCCCCATATCACTGGTTCATAAAAAATTTGCTTTTCAATTTCATACGAAATTGTAGTGCATACCATTCTTTAATATGAAAGATATTTTAATTCCAACTCGCAGCCTTGGATCCCACTGATCCATATTTTGGAGGCACTGATCCCATGGTCAGATTGGACACAGGGGACGCTAAATTTGTAGAAGTCATCCACACCAATGGAAATGGGGCTTCGAACCTGGGTCTTGGAATTGTGGAATCCATCGGACATGTAGATACTTATGTAAATGGTGGACGACAACAACCCGGCTGCTCAGACATTCTGGGATCCCTAGTTGGCTCCATAGTTGATTTGATAACCTTGAATTTCGAAGGCGCTATAAGCCGTTGGGCTTGCAGTCATGCCAGAGCTGGAGATTTATTCGCCGAGTCGATCAAAAGGAAGAATAGTTGCCCTTTCATTGCATATTCTTGCAGTAGCTACTCTGATTTCCAAAAGTAGGATTGCATAATATGATTATGAAGTTTGAGATTCTCTAGTTTCCCCGTGCTAACATTAACTTTTTTCCAGAGGAAATTGTTTCTCCACTTGCCAAAATCAAGGTGAATGCACTGCTATTGGAAAATACACAGAAGGCAGGGGAAACTACTACCATGCTACAGGCAATGGAGATGCTGAAATTGGATTATGCAGTAAGAATTGAGAAAAAAATTTATTGTTATTTAAGTTTTGATGATTAAATTCATAACAAGTGATACTGAACCTCTATTTTTTGCAGTGCAATCTGTTCGTGTATCTACATTGGTGGGTTTTACACAAGAGAAAACCCTAGGTGATGTAACCGTCCAATTTAGAAGTGCTTTTGGGACGAAACATGATGCAATCAAAATCGCTGAGTAAGTTTTATAATCAATCAATTAGTTAGTACATGTTTATGTACTGCTTCATTGATGATACAACATGAATTGATTGATTACATCAATTACATGTAACAGTGGAGATATCCGAGCTGGCCAATATTTGAATAAATGGATTCAAGTACCAAGTGGAATTTTGACCTCACCAACAGAAAAAGTTCCCATTATTTTGAGATACACCAGAGGTGGACTTCTTCCAGGAACTTACCCAAAAACTTTGCACTTGAATGATATCACTGTTGAAGTTCTCAATACAGAGAATGAATTAGAAACGTAATTTTATAGTTTATACATCTTATGGAAGGATTTTTAGTGACAAAAGATGCTAAGAATTATTTTTTTTTCAGAATTACATATGGATCAGCTTTCCTTGATGCCGGAACTGATTTACAAATCAATCCATAAAATAATATCCAATGCAACCCAAGTTCACAAATAAAAAATTAAATGAGTTGTAATAAAACCATATAAGTAAATAGCATCAACGACAGTCCAACTTAATTTTATTATTTGCAATGTACTAAAGATGCACAAAAATGGCTAAATTATTTTAATAAAATAGAGCAAATTTTCAGTATAAAATAAACAGAACTGGCGAACACGAACACCAGGAGAGATCTGAACATTACATTATTTTCCTGTCAAGCATAGCGTGTTTGACGATATTCCTGTAAGTTTCATTAACATTTAGTAGCAGTCGTTTATTTCTAACTATTTTGGACATACGATTTCTTTCTACTGCGTTTTGTGAGGTACAAATTTTCCCAAGGTTTCCAAGAAATGAGACAATTTCATCTACCAAAGGTGGGAAAGCTCTGCTTAGTCTTTCTAAAGAGGACAGAATCGGTATAAAAAATTCTGCACGTTCTTCGGACACAATACCTGTAAAATTTGAAAAAACATAGTAATTCAATCATCTCGTTAGTTACACTCATGAACTAAGCATCTCAGTCCGCATTCCACAAATTACAGTTTTACTTACTAGAAGCTGCGTTATTTGCAGCATTTACAGCGGATCTGGCAATTGAAAATGACTTAGGTAATGAATATTGCATGGATAAATGGGAAGTAAGTTGAATTGCAAAAATTTGTTTTTCCACATCTCCTTGATGCAACAATTCGGGCAACCAATCCAAACAAATGTGCATAGAAGGTACACCAGTTGCAGTCACAGGAATGAGCTCTAGTGGATAACCCTATTAAAATTTCCAACTCATTATAAGTGGATTCGCCAATTATGAGATCGAATTTTGAACAATTGAACAGCATATTATACCTGGAAATGCACTAATTTTGCTAAATTTGGATCCGTTATGAAAAGTTGATGAAGGTATGAGCAGACAACACTTCTAATTTCTTGAAGAGCTAGTTCACTTGAGATACTATTCTGTATAGGAGTATAGGAAAGTCAAAAATACTTTACAACAATTCACTACTACACATTGGCTCAGCTTGCAAAATTCAATAGCACAAACCTTGTCATCCTCATTAAATAAGCAGGCTTCTAATAAGATTTGAACCGCAGCACTGTCTTGAACAGCCATTAATGTAACTTTCAATTCCTCTCGCTCCATATCAGCTTGATTTGCTATTCCTGGAGGACCAGGGGACGGATTTTCCTAAAGGAAAAATATGTATATAATAACATTATATAATATGATTATGATTTTTTTTCAAGAGTCAAGAAAATATCTTCCCAATTCTTACCTGCATGTGCTTCCATAAATAGTACTTGGACGAAGCTATAGAAGCAGCAAGAATATGCAACACAATATTCAACACAGGGGCACAACGATAGACTTTTGGATCACATCTCAGAACTTGTAAAGGATCTGTTGTAATATCATCCGCAGTAAGATGGAGGGATCCATCCGGTAGTAAAGCGTTGGTTGTCATTTCCCATAGACGTCTTGGGTACATGTCATTCAGCTCGTACCAAACTTCTCGGTACAAATCTAAAACAAAAACAGTTTTAAAACTGTTGAGAATACCTCAAGCTATCTAAAAAAACGAATAATGATAAAACATCAACTATACGCGGAATACTCAAATATTAAGTATACCTTGAACGCGTCTTGGAACAGAAGGCTGGATAATTTTCCGTAGCTGAGAAACAAATTCTTTGGCATATTTCCATAGAAAAGGTGGACTTATGTGTTTGCACATTTCTAGTAATCTGATAGCGTCAAAAGGCTTGTCAACACAGGAGTTAAACGCTGCAATGAAAAGAAACCAGACAAATAATTGGAACAGGCTTTATTGCAGAAGACTTAGCTATAAGAAAGTTACGTTAACAATCCATACCTAGAGAAAAGCTACCAGGTGGAATACTCACATCCTTCATTGTTTTCTTTCTCTCCAGTAACGTAGCGTCATCACTTGCAATCAACGCCTTATCTTCGAGCCATTCGTTCACAATTGATAGTTGTGGAAAATGAATTGTGAGCAATTTGAGCATAGGAGGAAATAATCCTAGTTAAATAGTATTATGTAAGATTGAACAATTCTTTTTTAGTACACATTATAGATTGATATTTGAACAAAAAACATACCTCCACAACGGTTCTGCGCCTTTTGAGCCTCTTGAAGTAAATATTTGATTGGAACTTGTGAAAATAGTTTTCCAGAGTAACATTTGACTTTTTTCCCCATTTGAAGTAAATTTCTGTAGTTCATAAGTCTGTACTCTTCGTACAAAATGAGGTAATACATAACTAGTAGTTGAGGAACAAGGTTAACTTCCTCACTATTGTTAAACACTTTCAATACTTCCTCATCTGTCAGAGGTTCATTTGTGAGTTCCAGAAGAACTTTCGTTGTGCCCACAGTGCTTGTACCGGGAACCAAAATCGATTGAGTATATACATCAAGTAAGCTAGGTAGCACAGGATGAATAGGAAACTTCGATTTGAGAATTTGTCTAAGAAAACATTCATGTTAATGACCATGATATAGTTTGAAAAATATTTTTCCAACAGCTTTAAATACCTATAAATCCAGTCTTTAATGGGAACTTTGTGTTTTGTAAAAGCTCGAGATTTTATCAATTGATAAATGCAATGAACTGGCAGAAATCCTGACAACTCGGCATTCAGATCTGAAGTTACTGGTACTCGAACTGCATGGGCAGTTACAACCTTAAATCAAACAAAAAAAATAAAAAACCCTCTTCTCAAAATGTATTGTTAAACATTGTATTCAAAGTTCTAACGACGTTTGTACCTGCTCCGTAAAAATTTCTTGTGTAAAAATTTGTTTGATTCGAGTCATTGTATTCACGCGAATGGACACTTTCATCCCTAAGGTGGTTCCAACAAGCTCAGATACGGCACTTAATTGATTGCTGTGAAAGTGAATAGCTATGAGCAACAAAATTTCCCCAAACGAAGAACTTCCCCCCTCAGCACTAAAAATTAAAGCAGGATATTTAATAATTTAAATAAACGATAAAACCATCTTAAGATTCATAATATTTTGAAAATCATTTAATTTCTGACCTTATGGGAGCTTCGTCTTTTATAAGATATTTGATATATTCAATAATGCTCTTTTCTTGATCCGATACTATCAGAGATGGACAAGCAATGAGAGTACATAGTCCAATGACCACAAATCGACATCCAGGTGGAGTATTGGGTGCTTTCAAAGTAATCAGGCTCACAAGATCACTGATTTCATCGTCTTGAAATCTGAGTGATATTTTAAGTTATTCAATATTGGTTTGGGAAAAGCTTGAATTTTTAATTGGGGAAAACTTACTTAAATCCAGCTGTGCTTTTGAGAGCAACACAAAGCCTTAGCAATGAAGATGCTTCAGCAACATCACTTTCTTTCAACTTTTTCATAGATCCGTTTTTCAAAATAGTTTTTATATTAGAGAATATGCTAACTCTCATTTTGACCAGGCTACTTGACGCGTCCAATTTTTTCTGGAAGAAAATTTATCATATAAAAAAATTTTTCAAAATTGACTGATCCATAACAAGCTTAACAATAATGCCTGTGCAAACCTTTTGATTATTTTTCACGTAAGTTGAGAACCAATTCTTTACTTGCAGATCAGTTCCAAGCATTATACCAGACAAAAACGGAACAAAACTTTTTGAGAGCTCGTCGTTTTCTAAAAAAAAGTATAATATATTGCTTCACTCCCCAGTTAATTCTAATATGTAAACCAAATATTGTAGTGAAGCTTTATATTCTCACCTAAACTTAGCAACACAGTCAGAGCAGGCATTTTACAGGTTTCCACCTAAACATTATATAAACTTAAATGAATTCTAGGTTTCAATCTCAATAAGCAAAAACATGAAACAACAACGAAATTGATCTCGCCATTTAATTGGAAGCAGGAACTTACACAGCGAGATCGGATTAAAAGGCTATGTTGAGGACACATTTTACAAAGAAGTTTTAAAGCTTCCAAACGTATTATTCCTCCTTCTGAATCCTCTTCCCATTTATCTCCATTTGAAATTAGAGAAAAGCAAACTAAAAACAATAGGAGATACCATTACATACGATTTCTGTTCTGTAGCAAATAGGGTGAGCAACTGGAAAGTTTACCAGTTCAAAAAATATTATTGGATACAAACATGGAAGCATTAATAACCTTCAGTAAATGCGTCTGGCATGTTCGCTACTAATCTCGGGATAATCCATGGACCATACTTCAAATGAAGCATTGCTTCGCAAACCTATTAAAAAATGCAGCGTTATATGATCTGTCTGCTATCGAATTGCAAACTTTAAAATAACTCAATTAGATAGGGCACATTTGTCCATACGTCAGTTAATACTGCCACATTCGGCAGCTCAAATAATGTTGCACACAGTGCGTAACACAAGTCTTCAAGGTAAACCCAGCTGTCAAAAAGTTCGGAAGGCTTCATATAGTACTCTTGTCGAGGCTCATGAATCTACAAAGAAATGAAAAATGCACAGTTTAATCAAACGAAAGAGTTTGAACAACAATATTTTCAAACAACAGCGATACCTGTGATAAAATAAAAAACAGTTCGGAAAGAACGAGGCGAATACGTCGGTCTGCATCACCCCGTTCATACTCAAATGAAGGTCCGTTTCTTAAATTCGACAGCAGTACACTATCCTGTTCCCGATTTCCGTGTTTCTGTCTGCAAAAGTAACAAGTATTCAATCAAACGGCCTTAACTAAAGAATTTTAAGTAGCACGGTATTCTAAATTCCTCTACTTTCCCTAACCTCAATTGCGCTTCTTTCTTGACATCGTTCTCTAAAATTGCAAAATCCACTTGCAAAAATTCTGCCACTTGATTTGCTACATCTATCAAAGCTAATGGTTTCAGCAATGTCATACGCTGACCCGGAGACAGTCCACTTGCTTCGCATGGCAAGATACTTAAGCCAGCTCGAAGAAGCATGGGCAAAAACGGTCTTAGTTCGTCGATACTAAAGTTATTTAGTTCCTCTACATCCCCTGATTGAATGCAGTCAAATACGTCTGACGACGGAATTGGAAGTAACATTTTAGATTCGGATAATGACACTAAATAACTAAAACTAATGGAATAAAAACTGTCTCAGCAAAAAAATTAGTTTACGCAATATTTAACATCGCGATTTAGTGAATAATAGGCTTCTTAATAGTTCGCGGGTTTACTATTTGAATTATAATTTCAATGGCTGTATTAGTTTTACAGATACAATTGGAAAGCAGGTCGCCGGCAAATGCCATTGTGCAAAATTCGTTCTAATTTCAAAACCTGCCTTGGCGAGACCGCATCTATTCAGTTTTGTATTTAAAATTCCAATTTTGTCAATTTTTGGTATTTTGAAAAGAAATTTTAATCAATAAATTTCTAAAATGTTGATGCCCAAAGTACATAGGAGACGTATCTACGAACAGCTCTTCAATGAAGGGGTAATGGTAGCGAAAAAGGACTTCCATGCTCCAACCCATCCGGAGCTTGAGGATATTCCAAATCTTCATGTCATTAAAGCTCTTCAAGTAAGATTGATTGAAAAACGTTGTTTTTAAATGGTTTAGTAATTCTAATGGCTTTGGTCTGTTTGCAGAGTTTAAAATCTAAAGGGTATGTGTCGGAACAATTCGCGTGGCGTCATTATTATTGGTACCTTAAAAATGAAGGAATCCAATATTTGAGGGATTATTTAAATCTCCCAGCTGAGGTAATTGGTATAAACATATTCTTTAGTAAAATAAATACTCTGAGTGCTCTTTTGACTGCAGAGATCGATACCATAATTTTGTTTCATAGATTGTTCCAGCCACCTTACATAGACAAGCTAGGGCCGAAACAGCTCGTCCCAGACCTTCTGGACCTCGTCCTGAATCCAAAACAGCTGAGGATCGTTCTGCTTACAGACGTGACGGAGATAAGAAAACTGAAGTCGGACCTGGTGGAGGTGCTGTTGAATTTGTGAGTGGAAAAAATTGAAACTGAACTGGCTTTGCAAATTTTTTTATCCTGCAAAATAGAACAAAAGCTAATTTTGAAAAGCTTTAGCAGGCATCGAAAAAGGAGTTATTTTTAAATGCCACAGTATTGTTTTTTTAACGTTTGTTTACTTTATTTTACAGAGAGGAGGATACGGTCGTGGCCGTGGTCCTGCGCATCAAACAGAATAATTTTGACGACTTTTTAGTGTACATCAATTTTTATTTGAAATAAAAAAAACACTGCTAAAAATCTTTACATCAATCAGTTTCGTTTCAGTGTCTTCACTATCAACTCAAAAGTAGTTGAATATTGAATAGCAAACGTTCACCTCGCAGTATCACGTTACCGGATTGTTGCTAGTACTGGCATTCATAGTTTTCTGTGCCGATGGAGATAATGCAATACATTCATCACTTTCTATTTACTCATTTCCGTCATGTTATAGTCCATTTCCGAAAAAAAAGAAATGTTTTTTTCGGTAGGTTATTTGGCATTTTTTGTTATTGTTGCCACAACATTTTACAGATAATTTGTATAAATCCACCATTTATCGGGGATAGCCGAATAACATGGGGCAACTTCTTTTTACTTTTAAATGTACAGTAACTAACTTTTGTAAAACCTTAGCTTAAAACTATGGTTGAAAAAGGTAAGACCGTTGCTTCTATCAATAAATTTCACAATGCACTTTTATTTTTCTTCATCAAAACTTGCAACTCACATATAAGTTCAGGTTATTTAATATTGACACAAGAGAGTGCTGTACTGCTGTGCATTTTTTTCACTTTAGTTTTTCAAAGCATTAAACACAAATAAATGTGGAGACTGCAAAAAAAAGCGATCCACTTAATCTATTTAATTACATCCATAAGAACTCTAATTCACTAATTCAGCTTCGACTTCTACCGGGTTCAATTCAAAAAAAATTCGACCATAGTGAGACTCATGAGTCATGAGTACATGAGTGTCTAGACTATAAGTCTTACGTTCTAGCGTCTAGCCTCATTCTATCCAGCGACTTCATTTGCTATATGATTTGGTTTAGCGTTGCAAGAGTTTTATATAAAGTTTGCGATGATGTAAAGTTTATTTGGATTTCTTGGGCACGAAACTGTCAACAAGGGCAAGGTATTCTGATCCTGCTCGCAATAAAAGAAAGGAAGAACCAATTGCTAATACTACTTTTAGGGCTGCACCAGAATCACTCTTGACTGCTGCAGAAATTCCTAAAGACAAAATTCATATATACAGAAGCATTGGCAAACTGCTCTTCGCTGGTGATAAAAGAGGCATCAAGCGCCCGGCCCCAACAGTGTAAAATGTAATATAATTATTGAATATCATGTAAGTGCAAGTTTAAACCTACCTGATCTTAGCATGGCCCAAAAAAGCAAAGAGCCCAAGTTGAACATTCCAGATGCCATCACGCTGCACAAAGGACAACACATTTTCGTTAGATACAGTCTTGCAGTAGTGTTCGTTCTACTATTAGCATGAAACACATCCGGATTCCTAACAAAAATATGTTAATTGTATACCGTACCTGTATCCAATTCTTGCTTGTGCTGACTGCAATCTTAGATGTTGAGTCCCATAAATGAACATGGAGTTACCTATAAAACTCCCTGTCAACAGAGTTGCGGTTGGATCTCTGTTGTTTAATCTAGTCAATCATTGTTCATGATACATGATAAAAATTGTATTTGAAATTTAGCCATGATTTCGAAAAAACATGGCTGTGCATCGTTATGAACTTACATTCCACGGAATAAATTTGGTCGCGTGATGTGCACGCTCATTGCTGTAAAACATGTTGCGCCAACAATTGGGACGTAATAGTACAAAATGTTATCCCGCGTAACGGGGAGCAGATAAGATTTGAAGCCTTTACATTCGCAGTCTTCGTGTCCGTCATCCTTTTTATTAGCTGCCATTATATCCACGACAGCCAGCTTGAGTAAGAAAACTAATCGTTTTCATAGTTTTAATTAACTTCGGTTAATGATTTAAAAAACTGGGAGTATAGACATGCATACCTTGTGCTTATTTTTTCGCAACTAAGGCATGATATGATAGTACGAAAAGCCTGAATTACGGATACTTGGGGAAAATAATGAAAATGTATTTTCAAAGGTTTAAGTGTGCTTATAATATTTAAATTGGGTCTCAAACCATTTAGATTGAAATAATATTAGATAATAAGTAATCACCCTCTATTTGATTTACCTGAATATAGTTTAGTTTAGAGCCTTTATTGAAGAAAGTCCAGTTACTCCTGTACTACTTTTGTGTACCCCAAAAGTAAGTTGATCTTCACGATTTCGACAAAAATCGATATTGGACCCATTGGATCGTTCTCACGCAATATAGAGAATCATGTGCTTCACACATGCGGGAGTTGGTCCGCTCCGCTCCTCATATTAACCCGTTTCTCTTCGTCGTCATAAATATAGCTCGTACTTAACTGCCCAAATATTTCAAACTAGTCTATTATTTCACATGTTTTATCTTATTTAACTTTTGAACGACGGTGAAAGCATTTTTGCTGGTAAAAAGAGAATGCAGCGAAAGCTGCTTTCTCTTCGCGGTAAATGAGAAAGAAAGATCACAAATGCACAACTCTGAATTGTACTTTACTTAAGTTAGACTTCCGTATTATGAATGCTTGCATTCTTAGGGGTTCCGGCTCCCAAAAAATAATCATAAAATGTTGTTTTTATTCGAAGTCGAAGCCGTATTTAGCTACTGCCATAATTGCTTCCAAAATCTACCAATTTCGTTTTTTATACTATGGCTGAGGGTCCCAGTAAAAGTAATTCTTCTGATTCGGAAACAAGGCCATCCTTAAACAAAACTGATTACTGGATTTATGCTGAAAATAAGGACATAGGCGACATAGTACATGATCTTGATCCTAATTTCACTGGGAAATGGTTGATATTCGAGCCACTGGATAAAATTGACACTGGTTGGGCAGTTATTAAAAATGCGACTGAACATGGACTACTCGGATTTTCGGCGAAAGTATCGACTATGAAGGAAAATCCAAGTACTTTATTGACACTTCAGATTTTTTAGAATCATTCATATGTTTAGGAGTACACAATGTTTGAAAATTCTATTATTTTTCATCTTATGCAGTTGCATTTGGGGCAGTAACCAAGTTAATCTGCGTCTATACCAAGGACTACCGTGATGTAAGCGATGTGATGCGAGTTCGCGAAAGATTGCGATCTCTTGGATATCATAGAAAACTATCCTATAAAACAGATGCAGACACACGTGCTGGACACTATCGGGGAACTGGCCACAAAAACATAAGTAAATACTATTGCTAGCTTTGTATAGTTGTGCAAAAACCTGGTCTGAATCTTGTACTCATAACTTGTAAGGGATAAGGCAAACTTGAATAACAAACTATCTTTCTTGACAAACACAACGGTCACACAACCACAAGAAATCTCTTTTATTCCAAGGAATCTATGAGTTCGACAAGAATTAGAATAATACCGCACTGTATCGGATATGGTCACCGTAAACCTTTTGAGTGTGCACTGAGCTATTGTTTCATTGCTCCATTTAATTCCACTGAACTGACTTCTTCGGCGTTTAATTTGGTAGGGTTATTGTCTTCTGGTCTCATTGCAGGGAAAAGAAGTACTTCCTGCTCAGAAAACATAATCATTAAGCCACATATGCTGTATTATATAGCAACTCTTTTACTCATTCCAAAAACATATGGATGCAATGATGCACACCGACCTTGATATTTTGAGAATCTGTTAGCAACATGGCCAAGCGATCAATGCCCATACCCCATCCACCTGTAGGAGGAAGTCCATATTCCAAAGCGGTACAGAAATTTTCATCTACCATTTGTGCCTCGTCATCTCCGGCGGCCTTATCCTACATGAAATTACGAACAAGCAATTAATTACTCAATTTCTTCACGAATTTCATCCCAGCATATTGAGAACTTGATCTTCCAATTTGAATCCCTAAATTTAAAAGCAAGTAATCTTCGCCATTGCATACCTTAGCTTGTTGTTCGAATCTACTTCTTTGAACCATGGGATCGTTCAACTCCGTGTAAGCATTACACAGCTATAAATTACATTAAAGTATCATATTAGCCGATAATTCAAATTGTTTAGATAAATGAAAAGGCTGAAAGAAACACGTTTTTCTGGATACATAAAACTGACCTCACGCTTAATGACAAACAATTCAAATCGTTCTGTAAGTCCTTTGTCATTTCTGTGGTACTTGGCCAATGGACTCATAAGTTGAGGATGGTCCATAATGAAAGTTGGACTGATGCATTGTTCTTCTAGAAAATGAGCAACAAGTTTGTCTAGCATTCTAGCAGCTGTCCTCGGGGCTGTACATTCAACGTTATGTTTTGCACAGAGGTCATTTAACTGTTTGTTAGACTCCGGTGACCCAAGTTTTTCATATGATCCTGTCATTTTCAGAATAAAAAGTTAACAGGTGACGAAAAATTTGAAACACAAACCTATTTGAATTCACACATAACATTCATACCTAGAGAAACTCCTAATGCTTTTTCCAACTCGGGGATCATTCTCATTCGCCTAAACGGCGGAGTAAAATCAACCTCTACTTCTTTTCCTTCCTCAGGATGAATTTTAAATTTATAGGAACCATGTATACTCTTCACGAGACCTGCAATTAAAAAAACCTTTGCTCACACCAAATTTTAAAATTTTAAATAAGACTATTTTGAACATAAATCTTAGCAAGAAGCATACCAGAGAGTAAAGTTTCTGTAATGATCATCAAATCATTGTAATCAGCATACGCCATATAAAATTCACACATGGTGAATTCTGGATTGTGTGTCAAGTCGATGCCTTCATTTCTAAAATTTCGACCGACTTCATACACTCGATCGAATCCGCCGACAACTAGCATCTAGAGGAGACAAAAATAGTGAATAATAAATATAAAATCACACACCCAAAAACAATGTGTGTCAAAAAATGTTAAGTAGGAAGCATACTTTCAAGTAAAGTTCAGGTGCCACTCGCATGTACAAATCTATGTCCAGTTCATTGTGATGAGTAATAAACGGCTTTGCTGTAGCACCGCCAGCAACCATATTCATCATAGGAGTTTCCACTTCTAGAAAACCCATGTTATCCAAGAATCTTCGGACGTAAGCTGTAAGTTGTAAAATACTTTATTAGTTATGATAGTTTTGACCGTTGGAACCACAGAAATGTGACATCCTTAGATTATGAGTTTTAATTTTCTTTTAACCCTATAAGCCCCAAGGTGTACCAAATCCCTATTAGTCCCACCCGGTTTACAATTGTAAACAGCGAAATTCAAGTAGCTGACTCGAGCACAATCTACGTCTAGAGGAGCAATTATGAAGCACGGTCATCAAACAAATCTTCACCCATAGCAAACAAT